>Ga0181607_10003993_pt1 | contig 12675 bp, 9 predicted proteins | sample 041ome_9_FD_132420 | JGI IMG/M metagenome (GOLD analysis project Ga0181607, IMG submission 132420) | Coastal salt marsh microbial communities from the Groves Creek Marsh, Skidaway Island, Georgia - 041413US metaG (megahit assembly) | ecosystem: Environmental > Aquatic > Marine > Intertidal zone...
CAAGGCATAGGCGCGAGCTCGATCCTCGATCGCAATGAAATAAGCGATGCCTCACCCAAACCGATGTTGCGGGAACGCTGGGCTGGTGCCGTGGATGTAGTGGGCGGGGATACTCTGTTTAATGTGATCAAGGCGCTAAAGTATGGCGGCAGTGTCGCCGCCTGTGGGTTGGTGCAGTCGCCTATGTTCCAGGCCTCGGTTCTGCCGTTTATATTGCGCGGCGTGAATCTATTGGGGGTCGACTCGGTAGAACTGCCGCTGGCGCGTAAGCAGGACATCTGGAACAAGCTTGCCAATGACTGGCAGTTCGATGGACTTGAGCAGCTTTGCACGGAGATTACTCTTGATCAGCTGGACGCCAGCCTGAAGACCGTCCTGGCTGGCGGTGCAACCGGTCGATTCCTCCTCAATTTGCAGGCCTGATTGTAACAGGGATGCGGTTACGGAGGCTCAGTCCCGGCGTAACTTACTGTTGATCGCGATCGGTGTTGGGCAGAAAAATACCACGATATAAGAAGAAATCAGGAAGCTGACGATTGCTGCTGCTTGAATAGTCAGGGAAGCAAGTTCGCCGATGACGCCAGACTGCGTGGCAACGAAGGCGATAAGCAAAGAAAACTCACTAATCTGCCCCAGACGCAGGCCCGCATCCCAGGCCAGCCGGTTGCGCTCGCTGAAACGACGCAGCAGGTAGCGGAACACAATTGGCTTTAGTGACAGGGCGAGGGCGGCCAGCAACAGCGCAGGTGCGATTACTTCCGAGAGCAGCCCGATGTTCAACTGTGCGCCCAGCGAAAAGAAAAACAGAATCAGGAAGAAATCCCGCAATGGTTTCAAGCTATAGGCTATAAAAAGTGCGATGGGGCTGGTAGCGAGCGACACACCGGCGACAAAGGCCCCGATCTCGGCAGACAGGCCAATCTCCGCCGCCAGTGCTGCCAGACCCAGACACCAGCCAATTGCCAGTAAGAAGATATACTCCTTGAAGTGATCAAACCTGGCGATGAGTTTGATTAGGACAAATCTCGTCGTGAGATAAGCGAAAATGATGAGAACAGGGAATGCTAGCAATACCCTCAGCGCGTTTCCCTGGTCAATATTGTTGCTATCGAGAAAGGCGAGAATAAAAATCGCAATGAAATCCTGCAGCAACAAGATTCCTACCATTAACTCTCCCATGTGCTTCTGGTGCAGAACCGTAGTTGGGAGCAGTTTGATACCGATAATGGTGCTGGAAAACACCATCGCAAACCCAATGACCAGGCTCTCAGTTCCCGAATAATTGAACAGGAGTCCGGTGCTGTATCCCAGCAGGAAAAATACCGCTGTACTGGCCAGAGTCACGAGAAACGTTTTTTTGAGCGTGCCCAGCAGCTTTATGGGCTGCATATCAAGGCCCAACAGGAATAGCAGAAACAGGATGCCAAATTCCGCAATGTCAGAGAGTAAACTTGCGTCAGCTATGTACTCGAGCCCAAAGGGTCCGAGAATAACGCCGAGCACAATGTAGGCGACCAGCAGTGGTTGACGGAAAAACAGGGCGACTGTGCTGATTAATGCAGCACCAGTGAAGATGAGAAAAAATGAAAACAGGAGGGATTCTTGTTCCATTGGGTCGCCGACGGGATCCGGGTAAAGTGGTCGATAGCTGCCAAGGCACTTAATCGACTATAGTCAGTTAGCGTCGGCGGAACAAGGGAGCGGGTTCGGCAACGGTGCCCTGATAGTTGGTTTTAAAATCCTTAAATGCCTCCAGACATGCATCTGCATCTTGGTCAAAACGCAGGCTAAACGCATCAAATCCGCAGCGAGACATATAATAGAGCTGATCTCTCAGGACGTCCCCTATGGCGCGAATTTCACCCAGATAATTAAATTTTTCACGTAGCTCTCTGGCGTTGGTATAGGAGCGGCCATCGGAAAATACGGGGAAATTCAGTGCGATAATGGGAAAGCTATGGATTTCTCCCGCAATCGCATCGACATTTTCGTCACTGTTTAACCATATGCTGATGTCAGCGCCAAACTCTTCTATTTCAGGTCGAAACATCTGCCAGAATTTCAGCGGAACGATAAAGTTCTTACCCCTGACGATACGCAGTACTTCGGGGCCGGTCGCCTCGTTGAGCACTGTCCATTTATCGTCGACAAGAGCACCGTTCTTAATCAGCTTTGGCATAAACTTTTTCCTTAAAGGGCTCCATACCGACACGGCGATAAGTCTCGATAAAGGTTTCCTGCTCTTGTCTCAGATCCCTGTAGACAGACACCAACTTGGCGACAACTTGAGGAATTTCTTCCTGGGCAAAGGCTGGGCCCATAATTTTTGCCAGGCTGGCATCGTGTTTGGAGCTGCCACCTAGAGAGACCTGGTAAAACTCTTCACCTTTTTTATCTACGCCCAGTATGCCGATATTGCCGACGTGGTGATGGCCGCAAGCATTCATACAGCCAGATATCTTCACGTCCATCTGCCCTATGTCCTCGAGCTCCTGCTGGTCAGGAAACTGTCTCTGGATGGACTCTGCAATTGGGATAGACTTGGCGTTTGCTAGCGCACAGAAGTCGCCGCCTGGGCAGCAAATCACATCGGTTAACAACCCCTGATTTTGTGCAGCAAGGTCCTGCTGCTTGAGCTGATGCCAAAGTGCAGGTAGGTCTTTCTGTGCAACATCGGCCAGCACAACGTTTTGATGGTGAGTGACGCGAACTTCGCCAAAGCTATATTGCTCTGCGAGGTCGGCCAGGTATTCCAGTTGCCTGTCAGTGATATCGCCGGGGGCAACACCGGTTTCTTTCATGCTCACAGTAACGATGGCATAGCCAGTCTTCTTGTGGGGGTGCACATTGTTGCTATGCCAGCTCGCGAACAAGGCGTTTGTCTGCAGTGCCGCGCCGAGTTCCGCCGGTGCATCGTGCAAATCTTCATAGTCCGGGTCAGTGAAGAACGACCGGCAGCGGGAAATTTCCTCGTTCGTCAGAGTCTGAGGACCACCGAGAATACGCTCGTATTCTTGCATTACCTTCGCCTTGAAAGCATCGATGCCTAATTCTTTGACAAGGATCTTGATGCGGGCTTTGTACTTGTTGTCACGCCTGCCTTCACGATTGTAGACCCTGAGAATCGCTTCAAGTGCTGTAAGTAGATCGACTTGAGGCACGAATGAAAAGACTTGCTGGCCGATTACCGGCGTTCGCCCCAGACCGCCTCCTGCGAGAATTCGAAAGCCAGTTTCACCGGCGTCATTGCGGGTCAGGTATATCCCGATGTCATGAACCTGGGTTGCCGCCTGGTCAATTTGTGTGCCGCACACGGCGATCTTGAATTTACGGGGCAGGAAAGCAAATTCGGGGTGGAAGGTCGACCACTGCCGAATAATCTCGCAGTAGTGGCGTGAATCTTCTATTTCATCTGCTGCCACACCTGCGAACTGGTCGGTCGTGGTATTGCGAATACAGTTGCCGCTGGTCTGTATCGCGTGCATTTCTACTTCGGCAAGATGCTCCAGAATTTCCGGTACATCCTCGAGCTCAGGCCAGTTAAACTGAATGTTCTGCCGCGTCGTGAAGTGGCCATAACCTTTGTCATAGTGTCTTGCGATATAAGCGAGTTTGCGGAGTTGCTGGGACGCTAAGAGTCCGTAAGGCACAGCGACTCTGAGCATAGGCGCAAGTCGCTGGATATACAGCCCGTTCTGCAGGCGCAACGGCAGAAATTCAGCATCAGAAAGCTGGCCATCCAGGTAGCGGCGCGTCTGATCACGAAATTGGCCGACGCGATCGGCCAGCATCTGATGGTCATACTGATCGTATTGGTACACGGGCGCATCTCAGTTGTTGGCAGGTCGAATGATTGTAGCCGAGGCGGCGGAGACAGCCAAGGCTAAGGGCTCAGTCCAGATTTGGTGCAAGCAGCCGCGTCATCACATCAAGATCCGCTGCCTTACGCTCAGTCAGATCTGCGACCTGTTCCGCGGTGATTTTTCCTACCGGGAAGTATTTGGAGTCTGGATGAGAGAAGTACAGGCCGCTGACCGTTGCCGCAGGCGTCATGGCATAGCTTTCTGTGAGTTCAACGCCGATGGCCTCAGCTGTATTAAGCAGCTTGAACAGAGTCAGCTTTTCAGAATGATCCGGGCAGGCAGGATATCCTGGTGCAGGCCTGATGCCCTGATAGGCTTCTTTAATCAATTGATCATTACTCAAGGCTTCCTCTGGCTGATAGCCCCAGAATTCCTTGCGCACTCTTTCATGCATATGCTCGGCAAAGGCTTCCGCGAGTCGATCTGCGAGCGCTTTGACCAGCAGGGCACTGTAGTCATTGTGCTCAGCTTCGTACTTGGCGGCCAGTTCATCGGCGCCTATTCCTGCTGTGACAACGAAGGCACCGATGTAATCCTGCTTGCCAGCGCTATCCGGCGCAATGTAATCAGCTAAACTGAGGTGCGAAAGCTTATCCTGCTTCTCCATTTGCTGCCTGAGAAAGTGCAGCGTGTATAGCGGGTCTGGCGCGCCATTCTCGTGATAGAGCGTGACGTCATTGCGACTGCTGCGTTGAGCTGGCCAAAATCCTACCACTGCCTTTGCCTTGAGCGATCCACTCTCAATGATTTCTTTGAGCATGGCTTGAGCATCTCGGTATAGATCTGAAGCAGCTTCGCCTACGGTGGCATCTTCCAGGATGGCGGGAAACTTGCCGGCCAGTGACCAGGTGATGAAAAACGGAGTCCAGTCGATGTATGGCACCAAGTCTGCAAGAGAATAGTCTTCAAATATTCTTGCCCCCAGGAAAGTAGGTCGCGCGGGTTCATACTCCGACCAATCAGGGTCGTACGCATTGGCGTTTGCGGACTGGTAGGCAATCAACTTTCGTTTGGCGCTACGGTTGGCAGAACGCTCGCGGATATCGGCGTATTCGTTGCGTAATTGCCCGCAGTAATCTGGTTTTTGTTCTTTGCTTAGCAGGCGACTGACTACGGTCACGCTACGGGACGCATCGGGGACATATACGGTGGCGTCATTTTCGTAGTTCTCTTCGATCTTGACTGCCGTATGCGCTTTCGATGTAGTGGCGCCGCCAATGAGTAGTGGAATTTGAAAATCCAGACGCTGCATTTCCTTGGCAACGTGCACCATCTCGTCCAGCGAAGGGGTAATCAAGCCGCTGAGACCTACAATGTCGACCTGTTCGTCACGCGCAACCTGCAGAATCTTTTCGCTAGGCACCATGACCCCGAGGTCGATCACATCATAGTTATTACAGCCCAGGACCACACCAACGATGTTCTTGCCAATGTCATGCACATCGCCTTTCACCGTGGCGAGAAGAATTTTGCCTTTGCTCTGAACGGCGCCGCCAGATTTCTCGGCTTCAATATAGGGCAGTAGATAAGCTACGGCCTGTTTCATGACGCGGGCGCTTTTGACCACTTGCGGCAAGAACATCTTCCCTGCGCCAAATAAATCGCCGACCTCTCCCATGCCCTGCATGAGTGGCCCTTCAATTACCTGAATGGGTCTTTCAACCTGCTGACGAGCAGCTTCTGTATCTTCTTCGATAAATTTAGTGATGCCTTTAATGAGCGCGTAAGTCAGGCGCTCCTGAACAGAAGACTCTCTCCAGCTTAGATCCTCAGTTCTCTCGGCTGGGCCGCTGCCAGAGTAATCTTGTGCAACTTCCATCAAGCGATCAGTGGCGTCTGCTCGTCGGTTTAGCACGACGTCTTCCACCGCATTTTTCAGGTCGGCAGGAATATCATCATAGACGGTGAGCTGACCGGCGTTGACTATGCCCATATTCAGTCCGGCCTTGATAGCGTGATACAGGAACACGGAGTGTATGGCTTCGCGAACGGTGTTATTGCCGCGAAATGAAAAGGATACGTTACTGACGCCGCCAGAGATAAGGGCGCCAGGTAGATTATTTTTTATGTAGCGGCAGCTATCGATAAAATCGACGGCGTAGTTATTGTGTTCTTCGATGCCAGTTGCTACCGCGAAGATGTTCGGATCGAAGATAATATCTTCGGCCGGGAACCCAAGTTTCTCCGTCAGCGCTTTGTAGCTGCGGGCACAGATTTCCTGCTTGCGCTGCAGGCTGTCAGCCTGGCCGGACTCGTCGAATGCCATGACAATCACGGCGGCGCCGTACTGCATGCAAAGCTTGGCCTTAGCGAGGAAATCTTCTTCGCCTTCCTTCATGCTGATAGAATTTACTACTGCTTTACCCTGAACACATTTCAGGCCGGTTTCGATAATCTCCCACTTGGAGGAATCGATCATCAGGGGCACGCGGCTAATGTCTGGCTCAGCGGCCAGCAGCTTGAGAAACTTCTCCATAGCGCCCTCTGAGTCGAGCATGCCTTCATCCATGTTGACATCTATTATTTGGGCGCCGGCCTCCACTTGCTCGCGTGCTACTTCAAGAGCTTCATCGAAATTCTCTTCTTTGATCAATCGCGCGAAGCGAGCTGAACCCGTGACATTGGTGCGCTCACCCACGTTAACGAACAATGAATCTGCAGAAATTTTAAAGGCCTCAAGGCCACTTAAACGGCAAGCTGGTGCCAGTTCTGGAATCTGCCTGGGGGCAACACCAGTGACTGCCTCAGCCAAGGCAGTAATATGGGCTGGTGTGGTGCCACAGCAGCCGCCAATAATATTGACAAAACCCGACTGTGCGAATTCTCCCACTAGTGCCGCCATCTCTTCTGGGGTTTGGTCATACTCACCAAACTCGTTTGGCAGACCAGCATTGGGGTGGGCCGAGACCAGAGTCGGTACCAGGGAAGACATTTCTTCGATGTGAGGGCGTAACTGTTCAGCGCCGAGCGCACAGTTGAAGCCTACCGCCAGCGCATTGGCGTGGGCGATAGAATTGCAGAATCCGCCTACGGTCTGCCCGGACAGGGTGCGACCACTGGCATCGGTTATGGTGCCAGATATCATAAGAGGCAGGCTGTGTCCCTTGGCTGCAAAACACTTGTGGACAGCGAAGATGGCTGCCTTGGCATTTAGGGTATCGAAGGAGGTTTCGATCATGATGATGTCAGCGCCACCATCCATCAAGCCTTCGGTTGACGTGAAGTAGTCGTCGACTAGCTCATCAAAACTGGTGTTGCGAAACCCTGGGTCGTTGACATCCGGCGAGATAGAGGCGCTGCGGCTGGTGGGGCCGATAATGCCGGCAACAAATCGAGGTTTATCAGGCGTTAGCTGGTTGTATTCATCTACAGCTGAGCGAGCCAGTCGCGCAGATTCGAGATTCAGCTCGTAAGTAATATCTTCGAGGTGATAATCAGCCTGGGCCGCTCGGGTGGAGCTGAATGTATTAGTCTCAACAATGTCGGCCCCCGCCTCAAGATAGGCGCGGTGAATATTGCGAATGATATCCGGCTGTGTAAGAGAGAGCAGGTCGCTATTTCCAGACAATTCGTGAGGGAAATCTGCAAAGCGCTCACCGCGAAATTCCGCATCGGACAGCTTGTGGGACTGGATCATAGTCCCCATAGCACCATCGAGCAGCAGGATGCGTGAGGCCAGTGCCTCGCGAAGGGTTGTCTCAGTTGTGTTATCAGTCATTGTCGAAGTCAATCTGAAGGGCGGTGAATTCTACCAGAAGCGCCGGTCATCGCCAGCCCCTTGGCACAGAGCGTCCGGTCATATTAGAACCTTAGTAATTTACTCGGGTATTCTCAAGCCAGTAGTGATCAGGTATCATTACGCCGATTTTAGCTGAGCCATCGAATTTAACAGTCGTATTTATCTATCGTCTTAAACTATCTTTTTAAACCCAGAGGGATCCATGGTCACTATTACCGAGCCAGCGCAGGAATACCTGTCTGATTTGCTGCAGAAGCAAGACGTCGAAGGTATCGCGGTGCGAATCTTTATTCTTGATGCCGGCACGCCGAGAGCGGAGACCTGCATCTCTTTTTGTCGGCCGGGTGAAGAAAAAGAAGATGATGACGTACAGGAGCTCTCTGGATTTAACGCCTATATCGATCAACCCAGCATTCCGTTCCTGGAAGACGCGGTTGTAGACTTTCAGAAAGATTCGATGGGAGGGCAGCTCACTATCAAGGCGCCGAATTCGCGACTGCCGAAGATTACTGAGAATAGCTCTACCGAAGAGCGGGTGAATTACATCCTCTACAACGAGATCAATCCGGGCCTTGCAGCCCACGGCGGCATGGTTACCCTGGAGGAAATCTTTGAGGAGTCGGTGGCAGTGCTGCGCTTTGGTGGCGGATGCCAGGGCTGCGGTATGGTAGACGTCACGTTGAAAGAGGGCGTTGAGAAAACCCTGCTGAGCCAGATACCTCAGTTGACTGAGGTGCGTGACGTGACGGATCACTCCGTCAAGGAAAATGCTTACTATCAGTAAGGCCTGAGGTTGCTCAATATTCGACCTGTATTTAGATAATCAGGTGCCGGTCTCAGCATAAGCCGCGTCGAGCGCCGCGTAGATCGCTTGTTTGAAGTCCGCACTGCTAGCGTCCAGCGTGTGGATGATATCCACCAGATATTCGTTATCCTCGCGCCCGTTCCAGACTTTTTTGTAGGTTCCGGACTTATACCCCTTATCCTGACGGAACATATTCAACACGTTTTTCCCTACGTACTGGCGAAATAACTCCGTCCAATCCAGCTGACAATCCGCCATGATGCTGGCAAACACGGCCAGTTCGATCCGACGGGCCGCGGAGAGTCCGATCAGTAACTCCAGTTTCGAGAGCAGATCCATCTCTGCCAGCCTGTAATCACTGTCGTCGAAATGCAGCTGCGTGATGCTTTCACTGGCTTGTAAGGCGTTATCGAGGGCTTGTTGCGGATCGATACCATTGTCATGACTGCGCAGCAACAATTCAGACAGGATGAAGTGCCAGATGTCGATTAACTCCATCTGCAGCTGCGGCAGATCCAGTTCCTGCTTCTTCCACCATTTCCAGCCATGATGCTCAATGGCCTCAGCACCTTCGACGGCAACTGCGCGCAGGTAGGGATAGCGCGCCTGAATCCAGTCAGGATCGACCTTGGTATTCATGCTGTGTTGAAGAGACAGCATGGTTTTAGCTTGATCTGGTGTCAGCATGGAGCCTGCGGAGATGCGGGGGTTTTGCGGATTGGGTTGCCTGCCTAGTCGGTAGCGACAGTCTGGAGCTTGGCCTGACGCGCCAGGGTGCTGAGCATTTCCTTGCGGCTACGCAACATGTCGTTATAGGATTTCTTGGCAGCGATTACCTCGGAGTCTTTACCGTTGGAAGAATCCAGTTCAAGTAACCAGGCTTCGAGCACCTGTATCTCGCTGGTAAGTTGCGCAGTGCCTTCTTCGATCAATTTTTGATCAATATTGATGCTTGTGTCTTCCATTGCGCTGGATTGCTCGACGCTCATCTTTAACTACCCGCAGATCTGCGATACCTGGTAAATGAGAGGTATCGGTTTATATTATTCGATGTCCTGATTGACGGGTTGCGCTTGCTTAACCGCTCAATCAGCTGCAGCGCCGGGTACAGAATTAGGGATGTCACCCTGCTGCATATTGCTTTTTTTTGTTCTTCTTATTTTTGCTTTTATCGGCTTTTTTTGTTCTAAGCTCTCGTATTTTTAGCGGCTGAAATAGGCCTGATACAGAGCACGCACCGTAGTTATCGGCAGCAATTCAGGATGTCATAGAGCTCAAAATGGGTCAAGGCAGTTTTGGGGATGAGACCGCGCCTCGATATATCGAAAGGGATTAAGCGGAAAGCCTTTTAGGCAGAAAGGTTGGCATAGGGGTAGGCATAGGGGTGGGCATAGGGGTTAGCGAGAGGGAATGCGTGGCAGAGGTAACGCAATGGGTCCAGACAAATGCGCAGCGCTTAGCCCTCTGCGAACTCTAGCCACCAGTCTTCGAATACCTCCCGTGGCAGGCGATGGCCTTCAGGTCGACCCCATGCGGCCAGCATTTCCTTGATATCACTCTTGCGAATAAGGCGCAGCTGGGCATAGCCGATTTTTTCATAGTCTATTGGCAGCGTTTCAGCCTGCTGGAAATCCCTGTCACGTAACTGAGCCAGACTGAGGTGCGACGAATCATCTGACTTGTCATGCAGGAGCTCAGCCACAACGGCCGTTCGGTAAAGCCGTGTCAGGAGTTCCTGTTTCTCAGTCTCCTCCAAACCCGCTGTTTTGAGCTGGCCACGCAGGAGAATGCAAAGCTGGTTATAGGCTCCCCATAAAGGCTGTTGCGCTGAGCAAAGTGCCATGGCCTGGCTAATATCTCCGTTTCGCTTCGCCGCACTGACCCGGGTCTGCCAGGATTGTGCCTGGGAGGCCGCCTCAACGTCGACTTCAGGTTTATCGGCCGCTGCCTGTTTGACTGCTGGGGCAGTTGCCGCGCCGGATTCCAGCTCTGGTGCTGAATCCTGGTTGCCAGACCGTGCACGTTCCAGAAAATTAGGCTGTGATCCCCGTTTAAGCGGGGGCAGGGGCATAGTGCGATCAACCTGATATTCGACTTCCATGCTTTGGTAGCGATGCAGTCCGTATACAGTAACTCCAAGCAGAACCAAGGCTAGTAGTATGGAAAAAAATGCGATCAAGATTGGTTTCCCTGAATTTCCAGTCGCTGCCGTGGCCCATGCCAGGTCAGAACCTTACTGCAGCCGGTTGATCATAACGAATTCCACGCCAAGCGGAAGCATTCTCTTTAGGAAAAACCGGTTTCCTGCCTCTCGCTGGCATCGGAAATGGCCGCGCTGCGCCGCGGCGTCCATTTAAAGTGTAATCTTGGTTGAGGAAATTGGTGGAGGGCCCTTGACTGGGGTGCCTAAGCTTCTTAGAATCCCCGCCTTCTTGAAATCGCTGTCATAACGGCGATACTTAGTCCCCTTCGTCTAGAGGCCTAGGACACCGGGTTTTCATCCCGGCAACAGGGGTTCGAAACCCCTAGGGGACGCCATTTTTATAGCCCGGTAACCACCGGGCTTTTTATTGTCTGCTGAATTCGTGTTGCCATTGGCGAGTTTCCTACGCGATACTCCGTCGCTCTGTGACAGCCTTGTGTCGAAGGGCTGGATAGAAGGTTCAACTAACTACACAAGATGCTATGAACGTTGCGATATCAATCAAGGATCTGCGCAAGACCTACGCCAATGGATTCGAGGCGCTGAAAGGAATTTCCCTGGATGTCGAGCAGGGGGACTTTTTCGCGCTCCTGGGCCCTAACGGTGCCGGTAAATCCACCACGATTGGTGTAATTTCTACTTTAATCAATCGATCGGCCGGACAAGTGCAGGTTTTTGGTCGCGATGTGGATACCCATGTCTACGAAACCAAGCTAGATCTTGGTGTCGTCCCCCAGGAAGTGAATTTCAATCTGTTTGAACGGGTTGAGGATATCGTCATCACCCAGGCGGGTTATTACGGATTGCCACGCAGTCTCGCGCGAGAGCGCTGCGAAAAATACCTCAAGCAACTCGGGTTGTGGGAGAAGCGGCGCGACCGTTCACGTTCACTCTCCGGTGGCATGAAGCGCCGTCTGATGATCGCTCGCGCGCTGGTACATGAGCCGCGGCTCTTGATCCTGGACGAGCCAACCGCCGGCGTGGATATCGAACTGCGTCGCTCAATGTGGGACTTCCTTATTGAACTGAATCGAAATGGCACTACGATAATCCTTACAACGCACTATTTAGAAGAGGCGGAGCAGCTGTGCCGAAATATCGCTATCATCGATAACGGATCCATTGTCGAGAATACCAGCATGAAAAAGCTGCTGGCGGAAGTCGACTCGCAGGTGTTTATCCTGGATACCGCGGACGCGGTGACTGCAGATCTGCAGTTGGACATCGAAGGAGTGAGTGCTAAGAAGGTCGAGGAGCATTCCGTCGAGGTGGCAGTATCAGCCGGTGTGAGCATCAACGGTGTTTTCGCAGCGCTTGCAGCGCAGGGTCTTGAAGTCACTAGCTTGCGAAACAAGAGCAACCGTCTGGAGCAGTTGTTTCTCGACAAGGTAGAAACTAACTAGGCCCGCAAAAATCTATGTACTCCAACCATAAACTTATCGCTTTCGAAACCATCGTCATAAAAGAAGTGAGGCGATTCTCAAGGATCTGGGTCCAGACCCTGGTGCCGCCCGCGATTACCATTGCGCTCTGTTTCGTCATTTTCGGTAACCTGGTTGGACGCAGAGTGGGGGAGATGGGTGGCTTTCAGTATATGGAGTTCATCGTACCGGGACTGATCATGATGGCCGTGATTCAGAATTCCTATTCCAACGTAGTTTCCAGCTTCTTTAGCCAAAAGTTTCAGCGCAGTGTCGAGGAGCTCCTGGTTTCTCCAGTGCCGAATTATGTCATTCTGTCCGGGTTCATTGTGGGAGGCATGGCACGAGGGCTTGCAGTTGGCGCAATCGTGACTTCTCTCGCCTTGTTCTTCGCAGATATACAGGTCGCCCATCCGCTGATCACGATCACAGTCGTCCTGCTTACTTCTATTGTGTTTTCCCTGGCGGGATTCATCAATGCGGTTTTTGCCAATAGCTTTGATGATATCTCCATTATCCCGACCTTTGTGCTGACACCGCTGATCTACCTTGGTGGCGTGTTTTATTCGGCGCAACTATTGCCGCCATTCTGGCAAACCGTTAGTGCCTTGAATCCAATTTTTTATATGGTCAATACGTTTCGC
>Ga0181607_10004000_pt1 | contig 12666 bp, 8 predicted proteins | sample 041ome_9_FD_132420 | JGI IMG/M metagenome (GOLD analysis project Ga0181607, IMG submission 132420) | Coastal salt marsh microbial communities from the Groves Creek Marsh, Skidaway Island, Georgia - 041413US metaG (megahit assembly) | ecosystem: Environmental > Aquatic > Marine > Intertidal zone...
CCCTTCCGAGCGTCGAACTTGGGCGTCTTGCACAATCCCGAGTCCACGACCACTTTCACACCGTTGATGGTCAACGAAGACTCGGCGATTGGAGTGCTCACGACGACGCGACGCGTGCCCGGTTTCGACGGCGCGAGCGCCGCCGCCTGTTCTTCTTGCGATAGCGCGCCGTACAGTGGCAACGCCACGACACCGTTCGGAAGCTCCCTTTGCAGATCTCGCACCACGCGATTGATCTCCGCCGCGCCCGGAAGAAAACACAGCACGTCGCCATCTGGGCACGCGCGCACGGCGTCCTTCACCGCGTTCGTCGTCGCGCGCTCGAGCTCACCCCATCCCGCGCCCGGCGCGCCCAAATAAATCGTCTCCACCGGATACGACCGCCCCTCCGACACGATCACCGGCACCTCGGGCCCGTTCTCATCCCTCAACAACGCCGCCACGCGCGCGCCCATCTCCCCGAGCGTCGCGCTCATCACCAACAGTCTCAAATCCGGTCGTATCGTCTGTTGCACCTCTCGACACAGCGCCAGCGCGACGTCCGCGTCTAAATTCCTCTCGTGAAACTCATCGAACACCACCAATCCCACGTCCCGCAGCTCTGGATCGTTTCTCAACCGCCGCGTCAGCACGCCCTCCGTCACCACCTCCACCCGCGTCGCCGCGCTCGCCCTTCGTTCAAATCGCACCTGATACCCCACCGTTTCCCCCGCGCGTTCCCCCAACATCTCAGCCATCCGCATCGCCGCCGCTTTCGCCGCTAACCGTCGCGGTTCGAGCACGATCACTTTCCCCGCGCGTCCGTCGCCGCCGGCGCTCGCCGCCGCCAGCGCCGCCGCCAGCGGCATCACCGTCGTCTTCCCCGCCCCCGGCGGCGCCTGCATCACCGCGCGCGTCGCGCGCTGTTCGCATCGAACCCAATCGTTCGCCTCGTCAGTCCCGCGTCGCGCTCGCGCGCGCCGTCGACGCACCTCGAGCGCGTCCAAGCACTCGTCCACGACCGCGTCGATGGGCAACTTCGCGCGCGCTTTTCGCAGCGCCTCGCGCCGCGCGTCGTCTCCCGTCGCGCGCCGCGCGACGTCGCGACGCGCACCGCGCGCGCGCCGCGCGACCGGCGCGCGCGCGTCCGTCGTCGCGACGCGCGTCGCCATGTCGCGTCGTCGCACTGCGCGACGCGACGGACGCCATGCCGCGCGAGGTCACGCGCGTCGGCGCGTACGCGCTCAAGCGCACGCTCGGGAGAGGGGCGTTCGGGTGGGTGAAGCTCGCGGTGCAGGACGAGACGGGCGCCAAGGCGGCGATCAAGGTGCGTCGACGCGCGCGGATGGATGGATGGATGGATGCGTCGACGAAACGAAAAGAAACGACGACGACGACGACGACGACGACGACGGCGGACGCGCGCGACGCGCCGTCGCGACCTCGACCGAATCGCTGAGACCGACGACTGACGGGCATCGACGACGCGCGACGCGAATCGAAACGTAGATTTTGGACAGGGAGAATTTGCAACGCCTGGACGAGCAGGACCAGGTGAAGGCGGAGGTGAAGGCGATGGCGGATCTCACGCATCCGTGCATCGTCGACCTGAAAGAGGTGCTGAGCGATGAACAGAGCGTGTTCATGGTGATGCAGTACTGCCCGGGGGGGGAGGTGTACGATAGGGTGCGAGCGAAGGGGAGTTTCGGCGAGGCGGAGGCGAGACGACATTTTCAGAGGTTGATACAGGGGGTGGATTTTTGTCATAAGAAACGGATATATCATCGGGATTTGAAACCTGAGAATTTGTTCTTCGATGAGCGCGGGGAATTGTGCATCGGGGACTTTGGGTTGGCGGCGCTGCGGGCGGACGCGGAGGATACTAATCTTCGCACGATTTGCGGGACGCCGCACTTCGCGGCGCCGGAGGTGATGGGAGGATCGAGGAGGCTCGTGGGGAATAAGAATTTTAAGACGGTGAACACGAAGACGCGCTCTGATGGATACGATGGTGGACCCGCGGACGTGTGGAGTTGTGGATGTATCTTGTATTTTATGCTCACGGCGAAGTACCCGTTCGACGGAAAGAATTTCGTGCAACTGCAACTCATGGTTCAAAAGACGGAGCCGTATTTCCCGAGCGGTTCGATGTCGCGCTCGTGCGAAAAACTCATCAAAGGCATGCTTGTGAAAGATCCGACGAAGAGAATGACGCTCGATCAAGTGATGAAGAACAGTTGGTTCAAGGTTGACTTTGTTCCCGTCAAGGTTGAGCACAACGCCAACACGAATCGGTTCTTCGACGAAGAAGACCCGACGCTCGCGGAGTTTATGACGCCGGACGACAAGCTCGTGGTGAAGCAATCATCCATGATGAGCACAAATGAGTCGAAACTTCGCCCGATCAAACAGCTCAACGCGTTCGAGTTGATCAATATCGCCGCTTTTGATGTGGCAAACATCTTCGACGAGGATGAAAACACGGTGAGCAACGCCACGCGCTTTGTGAGTAAAGTAGAGATTGATCGCGTGCAAGCCGCCATCATCGAACGGGCCACAGCGCTTGGGAGTGTCGCTCATCGACAGACGCAAGCGCGCGTGGTTTTTGAATGTCAAAGCACGGGGCAAGTGGTGACGATGCGAACGTATCAAGTCATCCCAGGCGTGTGCGTGTACGACTTCAGTCGAGACGAAGGCGGTCGCGAACATTTTCACACTTGGTTCGCAAATCTTCGCGATGAAAATCACGAAGTGGGTAAACTCATACTTAGCGAAGCAGATTAGCGTGGCTCGTTTTATTTTGTAATTATCAACAGTTCAATAGCGCTATCCTTCTCTGAGCAACGAGATGAACGTCGAGATGTCGATGACGGTGATTCTATCGTTCGCCGCCGCTCTCGCGCGTTCACTCTCGGTGTTATACCCCCAATCCACTAGGAACAATTCCCATTCATCTAAGTCATCCGCCTTGCACACTTTTTCCAGCGTGCTGAGCTTGTCTTCGACGAAAATTTTGCGAGGATTCCCGTCGACGCTGAGCGTTCGCAAGACATCCGTCTTCGGGATCCCGCTCACCGTCGTGCTATACATATCATCATCAGCGATCGAAATCTTACCCATCCGTTCCAAAATAGCCAGAGCAAATCTTCCTTGCTTCGTGGTCACGATCTTCACCGCCGCGTCGCTTCTCTTTTGCGCCGCGAGCACCGCCTCGGCGACGCCCGGATACAACGCGTTCGGAGCCAACCACCCGTCAAAGTCGTTCAATATCCAATCATCCCGTATCCTCCCGAACGCCTCCACCATCGTCGCTCGATCGAGCGACCATTTATCCATGAGTGCTCCCGACAGTCCGTCCCAATCGTTCAGAATCTCCTCGATCGAGTACCCCGGCAACCTTTCCAGCAACGCGCGCGCCAGCGTGGTGTTTTCGTACCCAGTCTCCACCACCGGTCGCACCGCGCGCAAACCATCGAGCACTCGCTCCTTCTCCGCGCGCGTCGCGTCGGCGTCGAAGACGTCGGGCCATAGTTCCTCTCCGTGTTTCCACGCGCTGAGCGAAGATTCACCGACGGAGTCGCACACGACGCCGTCAAAGTCGAGGGCGAAGATGACCCTCGGTGCGGTTTCTGACGAAGCAAACGTCGCCATTCGCGCGCGCGGACGCGCGTCGACGCGCGCGGACGCGCGGAAACGCGCGCGGGTAAACGCTTTGGACGCGATCGATCCGACGGTGGGCATGGATGCGCGCGAGTCGGCGAGTGCGGTGCGTTGTGTTGACAAGGGAGGCGTCCCGGGGACGCAGTCTAACCGCCGGCGCCGCTTCGGCGATCAACAGCATCGCTTGCGGTCGAGCGCAGCCTGGGCCTGAGCTTTCTTCTTCGCATCAGCGTCTTGTCTCGCGCGCTCGCGGGCGAGCAACTCGTCGAGCGACGTCGTCGGGTCGTGCGCGGGACGCTGGGCGCGGTCGTCGCCCGCGCCGTTTTGTTGCGTCCACATCGCGTGGTACTTGGCCCCGCGTCGGAGGAGTTGATCGTGCGAACCGTATTCGACAACCTTGCCATCCTCTAAAACGGCGATGTTGTCGCAATTTCGCGCCGTGGAAAGCCTGTGCGCGACGACGATGGTGGTTTTGCCCTTCATCAACACTTCGAGCATTTTAAGAATATCTTTCTCGGTGTTCGTGTCCAGGGCGCTCGTGGCTTCGTCCATCAAAACCAAAGGCGAACCCTTGAGCAACGCGCGCGCGATGGCGACGCGTTGCTTTTCCCCGCCGCTAAGTTTTAATCCGCGCTCACCGACGATGGTGTCGTACGCCTTGGGCATGCGGAGAATGGGACCGTCGATGGCGGCGAGACGCGCCGCTTCGCGAACCTCGGCATCCGACGCGCTCATTTTACCGTAATGAATATTGTAATGGATCGTGTCGTTGAACAACACCGTATCTTGGGGAACCACAGCCACGGATTCGCGCAAAGAGCGCAAAGAGACGCTTTGCGCGTTTTGACCGCCGAGAAAGATGCCCGAAGTTTCGCCGTCGCCATTCTTTTGGGCGTCGTACAGCCTAAACAACAGGCGCAAGAGCGTGCTCTTTCCGCTCCCACTCGCGCCGACCAACGCGAGAGAACCACCCGCGGGAACAGTCACGGAGAGTCCATCTATAATTTTTCTCCCGTTGTCGTATCCAAAACTCACGTTTCTAAACTCCACCGAAAGCCCCTCGTCCGGGACGACGAGCGCGGGCGCGTTTTCCAGCTCTCGCACCGCGCTCTTCTCTTCCAACAAATGAAACATCGACGTCATGTCGATCAAAGACTGTCGCGCTTCGCGATACACCGACCCCAAAAAGTTCAGCGGCACCGATAGTTGGAATAGCAACCCTTGCACCATGACCAAATCCCCTACGGTGAGGTTTCCCTGCGCGACGCCTTGCGCGGCGAGGAGCATCGCCGCGGAGAGGGACGCCGAAAAAATGGCGTTTTGTCCAAAGTTCAACATCCCTAGCGAGCTGGCGATTTTCAAATTCGCCTGTTCGACGCCCTTTAAGCTCTCGTCGTAGCGTTTCACCTCGTGTTCCTCGTTGTTGAAGTACTTGACCGTCTCAAAGTTTAACAAGGAATCGATCGCCCTCGTGTTGCCTTCGTTTTCCAGCGCGTTCATCTGACGCCTAAACTTTGTTCTCCACTGCGTGCACGCGATCGTGAACGCGGTGTACGTCGCGATCGTTCCTCCGGTTAACATCGCAAACTCTGGTCCGCACTTTACGGATAAAATACCGCTCACAAGGGCGATTTCAAACGCCGTCGGGAACACGTTGAACACCATGCTATTCAACAGGAAACTAATGCCTCGCGTCCCGCGATCGATCGTGCGATTCAACGCCCCCGTCTGCCGATCGAGATGATACTTCAAATCAAGTTCGTGCAAATGCGCGAACACCCTCCGCGCGATCGCTCGTATCGCCCCCTGACTCACCTTGGCGAACGTCGCGTTTCTCAGTTCGTTCGCCAGGCTCGCCGACGCTCGCAGCGCCCCGTACCCGACCAACATCACCGCCGGCGTCGCCGCGATCGCCGTCATCGGCAGGTGCGTCATCGCCTCCACCCCACTCGTCGCCATCCCGGCCTGCGCGCTCAGCCCATCGATCGCGTACTTGAACGCGAACGGCACGCTCACGTTCGCCGCCTTGCTCGCCGCGAGCAGCGCCATCGCGCCCGCCACCCGTCGCTTCCCCGCCGGGTTCTCGTCGCTCCACAGGTACCCACCCATCGATCGCAGTATTCCGAAATCGATGTCATCCGCGCTCGTCGCCGCCGTCGTCGTCGTCGCCGCCGTCGTCGTCGTCGCCGCCGTCGTCTCGCGCTTCGTCGTCGCCGCCGCGCGTCCGTCCTCCGTCCTCGCGTCGTCTCCCGCGCGCGCGCTCGTCGACGCGCGCGCGCTCGACCGCGCGCGCGCGCCCGCATCGCTCGCGAACGCCCGCGCGCGCGCGACGCGCGTCTCCCGCGCGCGCGCGCGCTCGACCGCGCGCGCCGTCGTCGCGACCGGCGCGCGTCCCCATCCCTCGCGCGCGCCGGCGCCTCGCGCGATCGCGCGCGCGACCGCGCGCGCGCGCGACCGCGCGACCGACGTCGCCATGCCGCGCGCGTCGGCGCGATCGCGCGCGCGACGACGCGCGCGCGTCACAATCGCGCGCGGATTCGAAATCGAATCCAATGTCGGCGCGACGCGCGGCGAAGCGCGCGCGCGACGACGCGTCGACGGCCGACGACGACGACGACGGCGCGTGTGGACTGTGCGCGCGCGCGCTCGCGACGGCGCGCGGCGACGGCGCCGACGACGGCGCGCGCGCGACGCTGCCGGGAACGCCGGTGCGCGCGAAAGCGCGACGGCGGTTTCGGTCGACGACGACGCCGGAGGCGGGACGAATCTGCGGCGCGTGCTACCAGCGAGAGTACCGCGCGAGGTGCCGCGCGCGGGCGAGCGCGGCGCGGACGTGCGCGCGGTGCGGGGAGGGAAACGCGTCGGGACGGGGGGCGAGGAGTCACGCGCCGCCGACGAAGGGAGAGACGGTGTGCCCGAAATGCTACGAGAGCGAACGCCGGGCGCGAACGGTGGCGATGGGAGGGCGAGGGGACGGTGAGCGGTGCGCGCGGTGCGAGAAGATCGGGCCGGGGAGCGAGAAGACGTACTGGTACAGGGCGGAGTTCGGCGAGCGGCGGGGAAAGCGCGTGTGCCAGGCGTGCCACAAGTTGGATTATCGCGAGAGGCTGAACGCGGATCCGAGCGTGTTTTGCCGTGGGTGCGAGAAGACGGCGCTGGTGACGAATTATTGGCGGAGAATCGTCGGCGAGAACGGCGCGACGGCGGGGCACTGGTGCGACGCGTGTTACAAGAAGGACCGTCTGCGACGCATGAACGCGGATCCGAGCGTGACGTGCGCGACGTGCGAGGCGACGACGAGCGGTGGACCGGAGTGGCGGCGCAAGGGTGACGGGTACGTCTGTCGCACGTGCGTGAGCAAGGAGCGCACGCGCGCGAACCGCCGCGCTCGCGGAGAAGCGAACCGAGACGGAAATCGAGAAGGAGATGACGCGTAGAGACGACGCGCACGAATGGACGAATGGAAAGATGCACGAGCGATACGAATCGCGCGTCGTAGAACACACCGCCGCTCTTCGCGAGCAGAAAGCCCTCGCGAAGTTCCTAGCGCTTTTTAGTCACGTAGCCGTCAACTTTCCGAGCGACGACGACTCAACCTCACAGCGCGACGCCGGTCGCGTCATGCCACCGCGCGCGCGCGCGATCCCTCACCCTAAAACCGAATCCGATCCGTTTGATCTCGCCGACGTCGCGAGCGCGCTCCAGGTGCGCGCGCGAGCGCTCGTTTTCTCAAGCTCAACTGTCCGCGCAACGACCCGACTCGACGACTGACGACGAAACGACGGCGACTCGCGCGCAGGATGACGCGCGCGCGCACGTCGGTGAGTTCGTGGTGAACGAGTTCAAGCGGCACGAAGCGTACGTGCGCGTGGAAGGGCTGCCGCTGGACGTCAAGTGCGAGGGCTGGGAGCGTCAGGGCAGAAGCGTGCACGGCGACCGCGTGCGAGTGGTAATCGACGCGTGCGATCGCTGGGAGCGCGTCGTGGGGACTAAAGGCGAGATTTCAGACGAAGAGAGAGCGTTCGTAAGCGTAGAGGCGCTCGCATCGGTGTGTCGACGAGGGTGGCGACCGACGGGACGCGTCGTCCCGGATGCGCCGGTGACGCCGGCGACGCGGCGCTCGAGGATGGTCGGGAGGGTAGAAGTCCAAGACGGCGGCGCGTCGCTCACGTTCGTGCCCTTGGATCCAAAGTTGCCGAAGGGCCGCGTTTCTGAGTTTAGCGTGCCGAAGTCGTTACAGAAGACGCTGGCGTCGGGGGCGGAGGATGTCGAGGACGTCTTCGTGGCGGTGCGACTTAGAAAGTGGAGCAAAGGGATGTCGATGCCGATGATGGACATCATCGAGGTCGTGGGAAAAGGAAGTATGGGTGATGATTTAGATTTCATGACGAAAGTCATCGTCGCCGAGCACGGCATAGAGAGCGGAGATTTTAGCGCGGATGCGACGGCGTGTTTACCAAAGGTCAAAGTCGGCGAGCACTGGAAAATTCCACCCGAGGAGATGAAACGGCGGGTGGATTTTAGGGAAAAGCTCGTTTTTAGCATAGACCCACCGACGGCGCGAGATTTGGACGATGCGCTGAGCGTCCAAGTTTTGCCCGATGGTTGTCTAAACGTCGGCGTGCACATCGCCGACGTGTCACACTTCGTCAAGCCTGACACGCCGCTCGACGCCGAGGCGAGAGAACGAGGCACCACGACGTATCTCGTGCACACCATTTTTCCAATGTTGCCTAGACTTTTGTGCGAAAATCTGTGCTCACTCAATCCTGGCGTTGAAAGATTAACGTTTTCGGTGGAATGGAAGATGACGCGTGGTGGCGTTGTGAAGAATGTCTCGTTCAAGCGTGGCGTGATAAAGAGCGCTGCGAAGCTGTCATACATTCACGTTCAAAATGTGATCGATGCTGGGTCGGACGTGAACAAAGCGAAAGAGGCACTAGATGATGTGAAGTTTTCAGGCGCGTACACCGCTGAAGACGTCATCGAGAGCATTTCAATCTTGAACGCAGCTGCGAAAGCGATGCGCAAGAAGAGATTTGAAGCCGGCGCTGTTCGATTGGATCAACCAAAGGTTGGTTTTGAGCTTAACGATGACTACGAGCCCGTGGGAGCTGCACCTTACGTCATTCGCGACAGCAATCGTCTTGTCGAGGAGTACATGCTACTCGCCAATATGTACGTCGCCGAGTTCATAGCCGAGATTTTCCCATCGCACGCCATGCTTCGATGCCATCCGCCGCCGAACGAACGGAAGCTCATGGAGCTATCCACGTTCGCCAGCGAGCACGATATCGATATCGACATATCATCTTCGAAACGTCTTCACGACAGTTTGCGAGCAATAGCGCGCGACTCGCAAGATTTGTTTGACATCGTGCAGCTGCTCGCTACAAAGCCCATGCAACTGGCGAAATACTTTTGTACGGGGAGCGTGGACGAAGAGCAATGGCGGCATTACGCTCTCGCCGTTCCTTATTACACGCACTTTACGTCGCCTATTCGTCGATATCCGGATATCATTGTGCATCGTCTACTCGCAGCGGCGCTCGAGCACGCTGAGAGACAAGGGAAATCCAGTGAGCGAGACGTCGTAGAGAAACACAGTCTCATGACGCCGGAAATCTGTAGCGACGTCGCTGATCACTGCAACGAGCGGAAACTCGCGGCGAAGTACGCCCAAGAGCGGAGTCAGCACTTGTTTCTCTGCAAATATCTGCAGAAAAATCCGGTCATCGCGCGTGCGATTGTAAGGCAACTCGGGCAGCAATACGTCGTCGCCTATCTCCCGGCGTTTGGGTTCGAAATCAAAATTTACCTCGAAAAGCAGCGTCACGTGAAAGTCACACAAAAGGGATTTTCAAAGGGTCAATCATTGACGAAAGAATTAGACGTGACGTTAGACGTCCGTAAAGAGTGCGAAGAGGCCGCGAAAATCGCCGCTGCGGGTGCCGCCGCACTCGAGATTTTAGATCGATCGACGTACAAGAGCACGCTCAAGCACGCCAGAGGTGTGCGCGGGCGATGCCTCAATACTACGGAAGAGCAAGAGACGTTCATAGATGATGCGGTCATGGACGACGCGCTGGTTTTACCTACTTCGATCAAGGCGCTGGATAAGATCCCTGTGATTTTATGCGTGCAAAAAGAGTCGACAATTAAGTTTGAGATTTACGGCCACGTCCTCTTCTCAAATCCATTTTACACAGCTTTCGCTTAGCCTCGAGTTGCAATTCATGATTAGTTTGTTTCGTTGCCTCGAGTTGCAATTCATGTTTCGTTGCATGTGATGCTGATGTTATTACATAATAGCTCGCGAGTAAAAGACATGGAATCGCGAGAAGACATGTATTTGAACACAGATACCTCTCCACTCGAGGCACCGTCGCTCTAAACCTCCCAGTCGTGACCACGTGACGGCGAAGCGGTAACGCGTAGTTAAACGCAGTATGCACGCTTTCAAGGCGCCATGTCGTGACAATGGTGCACGAGTACAGAGAGCAAAAGTGCGCAGGACAACACAGCGATTGCTTGTACTCGTGACTGGGTAGCGGCGGCTCCAAAAGGAATCCATCAAAATCTTCGTCTTATTGAACTTTGCCGTTGCGGCAAAGCTTTTCCAAACTCACATCTCCTCGTCCGTGGCTTCTTCAGAGTTCGACCCGGCGTCCGAGTTATCGGACAAGGGGAACTCCATGACACAAGATGGAGTCTGAGGGCGCATAGTGGCCTCCTTGGCGTCTGTAAACGAGAAGGCGTGCGCGGTCGACATAGACGCACCGCACAAGTTCGGAACGCTGATGGTGGATCGCAGACGATCGTTGCGTTCATACGTGTAATACGCAACGACACCTTCCACGTCAAACTCTTGGCGAGTAGCTTGCGCGCGAGAGTATCCCGGCACAAATGCACCGTTGGCGAGCACGTCAGTGGCGACCTCAGCGGCGTTCAAACCGTCGATGGAGATGGCGAACACCATCTTCCCGGGCTTGAACACGGAGGCGACCTTACGAACGTACGCGAAGGCATCGAGGTCTTGCACTTCCACGTTGGACAGCTCGCACGAGGCGTACGAGAATCCATCTTCGGGAGTGATGTGAATAGTGCTGAACTGGCCATCTAAAGAGCCTTTCTCGTGCAAGCCATTCATCGAATACCCGCACGGTTCGAAGACGTAGTCGTCGATGTCAAATTCTTCAAAAATCGATCGAATACCGCTGTCTGTGGTTGTTTGGGCCGAGCTCACAAAGGTTTCTTCTTTGCGATAGAAGTGTTCTTCGCAATGCGCGCGATTGAGATGCGTCATGCACACTTCGAGAGAAGCCTTCGGTCTGGCGTCTTGCAACGGGCACGCGTCGCCAGAGACATACACGTGCCATTGCACACCCTTGAGTTTACTCCCCAAGATGTAAGACGACCCACCAGCCGCCGACAAGTTGCCGAAGTGTTTCTCCAAAAACGCAGTCTCGTCATCGAACGAGGCGTGCAATTCGGGTTGCAAGTCAGGCTTGTCAAACGACGAGCGCGTAAACTTGACGCGTCGCGGTTCCATGCCAACCTCGGCGGCGTACTTCAAGATGTTCGGCACACCCGCGAGAAGATGCGTGGTGCCACACGTCTTCAACACCAACTTGGTGGGAAAGACGAAGAGCGATGACTCCGACAAGACGTAAGCGTCAAATTTGTCATTCGAGCGAACGCTGACGATTTCACACCGCGCCGCCGTCATGCACTCATCGAGCTGCGCCCGCGCAATCTCCCTCAAGCCGCGCGGGTTCCTCTCGTTGAAGTGAAAGTCAATTTCAATGCGCTTCTCCGCGCCCTCAAAGTGCGGCGACGGGTAAATCCCGTCCACCGTCGTCACGGAAGCCGTCGCAGCAACCATGATACTATACCTCGTCGATACGAAATCTACGTATCCACGTTTCCCAACGTCAAATCAATTCTTCTAGTTGCGTTTTCCTCACGAGCACGCTACTCTTTAATCGATTTCACCGTGTCAGGAAGGTGATCTCGTCAAGTCCTGATACGCGCTGCTCGCGTACTTTTCGCACCCCCACGGTCGCAAATCGGCGATGAAGCTCGATTCCGTTACCTTGTTCTGTTCCTCTTCGTCCCGTATATTATCACTACTACCGTCCTCGGAGTCCATCATCTTCGTCGTCGATTCGCGGCCTTCGCCTTTTTTCGTGTTTTCGAGCTTCTCGCCCTTTTATTCCCTCACCCGAGAGAGCGTACGAGTTTGACTCCTTCGCCGCGCCTAAACTTTACTGTTGACTGTCCCTCGTTCACGCCGATCGACCTCTCGCCGTTCGACGCGCGCGCGTTATCCGTCGCGACGCTCGCGGCCGACAATAATCAAACTTTATCACCGAACGCGCGCGTGCTCGCCCGTCCTTCGTCCCGCGCGCTGACCGCAACGCGTTTTACGATCGACTAATCTTTCGATCGGCGCCGCGATGAAAACGCGTGCGCGAGCTTTTATTCGCCTCGTGCGTCGCGCGCGAGGTGCGTCGCGCTGGAACGAGCGTGCGTTCGGGCGCGAGGATTTTGTTTCGCGACGTGCGTCGGCCGTGCGGGTGCGCGGGCGCGTGTGCGTCGAGTGGTGGCGCGCGATGCGACGCGGCGGCGACGCGACGTCGACGCGGTTCGGCGATCGGGTATCCGATTTAGGGCTTTCGAGACCACAGGCGAGGCAGAGGCGACGGCGAAGGAGAGATCGAGGGCGCGACGCGCGCGCGATGACGGGTGAAAAGAGAACGTAAGTGATGTCGTGGTATTAAGAATGAGATCTAAGCGTGGATGAGGCGTGAAAACGAATCGTGCGAACGAACGAACGAACGAACGAAGGCGCGCGACGTCGCGCCGAGTGGACGACGAGCCGGCGACGAGCGATTTCGTCGCTTAGATGGCCTTGTACTCAACCTTGGTGATCTTACCCAACATGACGGCGGTGTTACCGTCCAAGAAAGCGATGCGGGAAAGACCTTCGCACTTCTTGAAGGAGTCGACGACGAGCGGGTGGAC
>Ga0181607_10004003_pt1 | contig 12661 bp, 9 predicted proteins | sample 041ome_9_FD_132420 | JGI IMG/M metagenome (GOLD analysis project Ga0181607, IMG submission 132420) | Coastal salt marsh microbial communities from the Groves Creek Marsh, Skidaway Island, Georgia - 041413US metaG (megahit assembly) | ecosystem: Environmental > Aquatic > Marine > Intertidal zone...
ACCATCCATTTCAACCAACAATTGGTTAAGTGTTTGTTCACGCTCATCATGTCCACCACCCACGCCAGCACCGCGATGACGACCAACAGCATCTATCTCGTCAATAAAGATAATGCATGGCGAATGCTTTTTAGCTTGCGCGAACATATCACGTACTCGAGAGGCACCAACACCCACAAACATTTCAACAAAATCTGACCCTGAGATAGTGAAAAAAGGAACTTTCGCTTCACCAGCAATTGCTTTGGCAAGCAGTGTCTTACCTGTACCGGGTGAACCTACCATGAGTACGCCACGAGGGATTTTACCTCCAAGTTTTTGAAACTTACTGGGATCTCTCAAGAATTCAACCAATTCTGAAACTTCATCTTTAGCCTCTTCAACACCTGCCACGTCAGAAAAAGTAACTTTAATTTGATCTTCACCCATTAAGCGCGCTTTACTCTTGCCAAACGACATCGCACCGCCACGCCCTGCACCGCCACCTTGCATCTGGCGCATTAAAAATATCCATAAACCAATGAGTAATAACATTGGGAACCAGCTGATGAAGATGTCCATTAGTAATGAACGTTTTTGCGACGGACTGGTAGCGATTTCCACGTTTGAATTGAGTAATTCGTCAACCAATTTATTATCACCTGGACTGAATGTAGTGAATTCTTCGCCTGAGAACTTCTGGCCTGTGATAGTGCGGTTGTCAGAGTCGATATTGACGTTCTTGACCTGACCAGAGCGAACATCTGCAATAAATTGTGAATAGGTTATTTGTACAGTCTGCTGCTTGGTTGTACTGAAGTTGTCAAACACAGACATCAATACCACCACTATGACTGCCCACAATATTAAATTTTTCACCATATCATTCATATAGAACCCTTATATTTGTACTGAGTACATGTGTGAGAGTGTTTTCACTATAACCCAAATCCTCGTGCGACGGCATACATCTCTTTACTCTCTTTGCGTGACGCTTTAGGTTTAAATGTATTTACCTGATTAAAACCCGACTTAAGTGCTTGTAGATAGTCGCTATAACCAGCTCCTTGAAACAATTTAACAGCGAATGCTCCGCCTTGTGTAAGGTGTTGTTGAGCAAATTCCAATGCCAATTCCGCTAAATACATGGACTTTGGTTGATCAATCGCCTTATTACCTGAAATATTGGGGGCCATATCCGATAAAACAAGGTCAGGCTGTTTCCCAGCCAGTACAGTAACCAACTGTTGTAGAGTATCCAACTCCGTGAAGTCACCTTGTATTAGACAAACCCTGTCCAAGGGGGGCATAGCCAGGATATCTAGTGCAATTATCAAACAATCAGGATTAGGCGTTTGCTTTACAGCATACTGTGTCCAAGCGCCAGGCGCCGCACCCAAATCAACGACACAACGATTAGACCTGAATATTTGGTATTTGTTTTGTATCTCTTCTAATTTAAACACTGCACGCGAGCGATAGCCCTGAGTTTTGGCCTTTGCCACGTAAGGATCGCTGCTTTGTCTAGACAACCAACGTGAACTACTTTTACTTCGTGCCATAACACTCTGTAAAAGAACAATAAGAATTTAATTGAGAGTTTGATTCAGATATAGCGCACATCGAGAATTTCAAATTCTTTTTCACCGCTGGGAGCAATCACCACTGCGATATCTCCGACACTTTTACCAATTAAGGCACGGGCAATAGGAGAGGCGACTGAGATTAACTTTGCTTTAATGTCCGCCTCATCTTCACCCACGATTTGATAAGTAATTTCATCACCGGTTTCTTCATTACACAAATCAACCGTAGCACCAAATACGACTCGGTCACCTGCATTTAATTTTGTGACATCGATAATTTCAGCGTTAGAGAGTTTTCCATCTATTTCTTGTATACGCCCCTCAATGAAACTCTGCTGTTCACGTGCCGCATGATATTCAGCATTCTCCTTTAGATCACCATGCTCGCGCGCTGTGGCTATTGCTTCGATCACTGCTGGTCGATCAACTGTTTTCAAATGCTTTAATTCTTCTCGTAGTTTTTCAGCACCACGTTTTGTCAAAGGTACTTTAGTCATGACTTTTAATTTGATTAACCTTGATAATGATTGTGACTCTAAATAATACCATTACGATGATTGTAACTGATTATGAAGTTCCTGCAGCGGATATACATCTAACGTACTTTCCATCTCAATCGCCTGCTTCATTGCCCAAGCCCCAGCAATTGTGGTGATAGTGCATATTTTTTGTTGTAGTGCCTTACGACGAATAGTGAATGAATCTGCAATCGCTTGCTTACCTTCAGTGGTGTTTATAATTAGATCAATCTGACCGTCAATAATCATATCAACGATGTGTGGACGTCCTTGGCGTACCTTGTTGACATGCTGACAGGGAATATTTTGTGTATCAAGAAAATTTGCCGTCCCGTCAGTAGCAACAATGCTAAATCCTAAATCAATATAGGCTAATGCTAGCTCAGCTGCCGCTTGTTTATCTTCGTTACGCACGCTGATAAATACGCATCCATTTGTCGGTAGATCAACACCTGCCGCTGCCTGTGCTTTTGCAAAAGCTTCACCAAAAGTTTTACCCACACCCATCACCTCACCTGTGGATTTCATTTCTGGGCCAAGGATAGGATCCACTCCAAGGAACTTAATAAATGGGAACACCGCCTCTTTCACAGAGTAATGCTGAGGTGTAATTGGATGACCAATATTTTGCTTTGATAGAGATTGTCCCGCCATACATCGTGCTGCTATTTTTGCCAACGGCAGACCAATGGACTTGGAAACAAAAGGCACCGTTCTGGAAGCGCGAGGATTCACTTCTATAAGATAAATATCAGCGCCTTTGACAGCAAACTGAATATTCATCAATCCTACTACATTGAGGCCAAAGGCCAACTGGGTAGTCATCTCACGAATTCTTGTTTGAATATCCTCATCCAACGTATGGGGGGGAAGTGCACATGCAGAATCGCCCGAATGAATACCAGCCTGTTCTATATGTTGCATGATTCCGGCCACATAAACCTGCTCACCATCACAGATCGCATCAACATCAATCTCAATCGCGTCAGATAAAAAGCGATCTAACAATACCGGTGAATCGTTCGAAACAGACACTGCTGTACTCATATAATGCATCAACTCATCATCATTATGAACAATCTCCATAGCCCTTCCACCCAGCACATACGAAGGACGCACCACTAATGGATAACCGATTTTATTAGCAAGTGGAACCGCTTCCTCAGCACTTTTTGCGGTGGCATTAGGGGGCTGTAATAATTGCAATTGATTGACTAATTCTTGGAAACGCTCTCGGTCCTCTGCGAGGTCTATCGAGTCAGGTGTGGTGCCTATAATAGGCACACCTGCTGCTTCTAGATCACGAGCTAATTTCAATGGAGTCTGTCCACCAAATTGCACAATCACACCTAACGGCTGTTCGATACGACAAATTTCCAAAACATCTTCGAGGGTCAGTGGGTCAAAATACAAGCGATCAGAGGTATCGTAATCCGTGGATACTGTTTCCGGATTACAATTCACCATGATGGTCTCATAGCCATCATCACGCATCGCTAACGCCGCATGCACACAACAATAATCGAACTCAATTCCCTGACCAATGCGGTTAGGACCACCGCCTAGCACTATGATTTTTTTCTTTTCAGAAGGCTTTGATTCACATTCCTTTTCATAACTGGAATACATATAGGCGGTATTGGTAGCAAATTCTGCCGCACAAGTATCAACACGTTTATAAATCGGATAAATCCCATGTTGCCAACGATAATCACGCACGCTGCTCTCAGTCTCACCAGTAAGCAACTGGGCTAGACGTCGATCAGAAAATCCCTTTCTTTTTAATTGAAAAAGAACATCGGCATCTATGTCAGCTAAGCTTTTACCCTGAAGTGTCTGTTCTGTATTGATCAAATCGTGTATCTGCACGAGAAACCATGGGTCTATAGCGGTGATTTGATACAACTTGTCTATGTCATAACCTGCTCGCATCGCATCAGCTACATACCACAATCGACTCGGGCCGGTTTCAGCAATACGGTCTCTGAGATGATGCTCCCAATCAGACTGAGTTTTGTCGACTATCGGATTAAGACCATCCATGCCCGTTTCTAAGCCTCGCAGTGCTTTTTGCAAAGACTCTTGGAATGTACGACCCATAGCCATGACTTCTCCCACAGACTTCATTTGAGTACTTAATAACGCAGGCGCTTGCGGGAACTTTTCAAAGGCAAAACGTGGGATCTTCGTCACCACATAATCAATTGATGGCTCAAATGATGCTGGTGTGGCTCCACCTGTAATTTCATTAGCTAATTCATCCAAGGTATAACCTACAGCTAATTTAGCTGCCACCTTAGCAATTGGGAATCCAGTGGCTTTAGAAGCCAATGCTGATGATCGTGATACGCGAGGATTCATCTCAATAACAACCAAACGTCCATTGTTAGGATTGACAGCGAACTGAACATTGGAGCCACCTGTATCGACTCCAATTTTGCGCAGCACCTGCAACGAGGCATCACGCATTATCTGATATTCTTTATCCGTTAGTGTCTGTGCGGGTGCTACCGTGATGGAATCACCAGTGTGCACCCCCATGGGATCTAAATTTTCGATCGAACAGATGATAATGCAGTTATCAGCCTGATCACGCACCACCTCCATCTCATATTCTTTCCAGCCTAGCAAGGACTCTTCTAACAACACTTCAGTAGTCGGGGATAAATCCAAGCCTCGCGTAACGATACTTTTGAATTCTTCAATATTGTAGGCAATACCACCACCGCTACCACCCAACGTGAATGAGGGCCTGATAATGGTCGGAAATCCGATTTTAGGCTGAATTTCTATCGCTTCATCTATGCTATGTGCGACATAAGAGAGTGCGGATTCAAGACCGATCTCGTTCATCGCCACTTTAAACTTTTCTCGGTCTTCTGCAGTATCAATAGCTTCTTTGGAAGCGCCGATCATTTCTACATTATACTTTTCGAGTATGCCCTCACGATCAAGATCGAGCGCACAATTCAGAGCTGTTTGACCACCCATGGTAGGCAACAACGCGTCTGGTTGTTCACGCTCAATAATCTTCGCTACGGTTTGCCAATTAATCGGCTCGATATAAATCACATCTGCCGTGTCTGGATCGGTCATAATAGTGGCTGGGTTAGAATTCACCAAAATGACCTTATAACCCTCTTCACGTAAAGCCTTACAAGCTTGCACACCCGAGTAATCAAACTCACATGCCTGGCCAATAATGATGGGGCCAGCACCAATTAGGAGAATAGACTGTATATCTGTTCTTTTAGACATAGTTTTATTTTCCTCGTTGAGCTTGCATTGCAGCAATAAATGGCTGGAATAAACCGATCACATCATGAGGACCAGGGCTCGCTTCCGGGTGCCCCTGAAAACTGTAGGCGGGACAATCACGATGACGGATGCCTTGCAAGCTGCCATCAAATAATGAGCGATGAGTAGTAATTAGCGTCTCAGGCAAACTTGTCTCATCAACTGCAAAACCATGGTTTTGGCTACTGATCATGACACGACCTGTTTCGATATCTTTGACAGGATGATTAGCCCCATGATGACCAAATTTCATTTTTATGGTGTTCGCGCCACAAGCTAGGGCGAATAATTGATGACCCAGACAGATACCAAACGTTGGCAACTTGGCTGAGATCAATTGCTGAATCATTTTGATAGCATAGTCACAAGGTTCAGGATCCCCCGGGCCATTGGATAAGAAAACACCTTCCGGTTGATAAGCCACTATATCTTCATAAGAAGTTTGAGCAGGGACGACGTTAATCTCACACCCGAGATCGCGAAGGATACGCAAAATGTTGTGTTTCACACCAAAATCCAAAGCAACCACTCTAAATGGGCGACCCTCACTCATGTCGGTGATAACCGTGGTATTCAATGATTCTGAGGTCCAAGTATTATGATCCCACGAATAAGCATTGTCTGTGGTCACTTCTTTTGCTAAATCCATACCTTTAAGTCCAGCAAAAGCCTGTGCTTGTGAGATATATTCTTGAGGATCTTGTTGTCCACTGACAATCACACCACTTAGGGTGCCTTTTTCTCTTAACCGGCGTGTTAGGCTGCGCGTATCTATGTCAGCAATCGCGACAATATTATGTTGTTTTAGATAATCCTCTAAACTCTGTTGACTGCGCCAATTAGAGTGGATCATTGAGCTATCACGAATTACCAAACCAGCGGCATGCACTAGCTCAGACTCCCAGTCCTCTGAGTTCACGCCGACATTGCCAATGTGTGGATAGGTCAGCGTAACGATTTGTTTGCGATATGAGGGATCAGTAAGAATTTCTTGATAACCGGTCATTGAAGTATTAAAAACGACCTCACCTACCGTACTGCCTTGAGCGCCGATTGAGCATCCTTGAAAAATGGTGCCATCTTCAAGTACCAGATATGCGGGCAATCTCAACCATTTCCTCCTAATCGTGCATGTAAAAAACGGGGCATCTCATAAAGAGGCCCCGCCTTGATATATTTTTTAATTGCTTGGATTGTACTGCAAGTTATCGTCTGTCGGTAGACAATTTTACACTTTAAATCTTCAATCCCAATACATCCTGCATATCATATAGACCCACTGGCTTATCTTTTAACCAATGAGCCGCTCGCATAGCCCCACGCGCAAAAGTCAGTCGGCTAGTCGCCTTATGAGAAATTTCTATGCGTTCACCTATCCCTGCAAAAGTGACCGTATGCTCGCCAACAATATCGCCTGCACGTATGGTCTGGAATCCAATGGTGCCGGGTTTTCTTGAACCAATATTACCGTGACGTGAGTATTCAGCCCGATCCTCTAAATTGACATCCAATGCCTCTGCAATCACTTCGCCCATTCGTAGGGCTGTGCCCGAGGGTGCGTCTACTTTATTCTTATGATGTGCTTCAACGATTTCAACGTCATAGTCTTCACCAAGAGTGTGGGCGGCCGTTTTGAGTATACTTAAGCATAAATTCACACCGACGCTCATATTCGGTGCGAATACTAGCGGAATCACCTGACTAGCGGCCCGAATTAAGGCTTTCTGATCTGTATTAAAGCCAGTAGTACCGATCACCATAGGAATTTTGTGCTGTTGACAAAAAGTCAATGCATCAATTGCGCCTTCTGGGAGGGTGAAATCCACCCACACAGGATCTTGCCAATCGTCAGGATTGGCTTCACTACTTATATTAATAGATTGCTTGTCTATACCCGCTACAAGACCTGCGTCACCTCCACAACAATCTGCGCCAGCTCGGGCCAATGCTGCTATCAGCGCCGTATGCCTGTTCTCGCAGCAAGCTTGCACGAGCGCTTTGCCCATGCGCCCCCCAGCCCCATTCACCACAATGTTTGTTGTCATAATTCTATGCCTGATCTATTTAGACCAAAATTTTAAATCATCAAAGAAGCTTTTGACGCCAGCCCCCCATCCATCTGATTTAGGATTATGACGCTTCCCACCCTCTTGTAAAGAATCATTGAAACGATTGAGTAATTCTTTTTGCTTTTTATTCAAATTCACTGGCGTTTCAATCACTGCATGCACATATAAATCACCTTGAGCACCACCTCTCACTGGTTTCACCCCCTTACCACGCAATCTAAATTGTTTGCCAGTCTGTGATTCAGCAGGAATCTTTAGCATCAACTTGCCATCAAGGGTAGGTATCTCAACCTCCCCACCGATTGCCGCTGTGACAAAACTGATAGGTATTTCACAATGTAAATGCTCACCGTCGCGCTCAAATATGGCATGTTGCTTGACATGAATCTGTACATAAAGATCGCCAGCCGGACCACTATTAGTTCCCGCCTCACCTTCATTTGCCAACCTGATACGGTCTCCCGTATCTACTCCCGCAGGCACTTTCACAGACAAAGTGCGCTTGCGCTCAACTGCCCCTGTGCCATGACAACGCTGACAGGGATTAGTAATGATTTTACCGCGACCATGGCACTTGGGGCATGTTTGTTGGACCGAGAAAAATCCCTGTTGCATTCGCACCTGTCCAGCACCACCGCAAGTCGAACATGTTTCCATTTCAGAGCCGGGTTCTGCGCCACTACCCGAACAAGTCTCACAACTTTGCTTGGAGGTTACATCTATATTTTTCTCAGTGCCGAATACAGCTTCCTCGAGAGTCAACTGCAAATTGTATTGCAGATCAGCACCACGATAGGCACGGTTCTGACTACCTCGACCAGCGCCGCCGCCAAAAATATCCCCGAACATATCACCGAATATGTCACCAAAATCTGCTCCACCTTGGCTTCCACCAAAGCCGGCCTGCTGATCCACGCCAGCATGACCATATTGGTCATAAGCAGCACGCTTCTGAGGATTAGAAATCACATCATAGGCCTCTTTGGCTTCTTTGAATTTTTCCTCAGCTTCAGTACTGCTTTCATTACGATCAGGGTGGTATTTCATCGCAAGACGTCGATAAGCTTTTTTCAATTCAGCTTCATTGACATTTTTTTGTACGCCGAGTACTTCGTAATAATCTCTTTTAGCCATATGTATATTAAATTAAGTTTTCCAGATACAACAAAGTCCGAAGCTAAATATTAGCTTCGGACTAAAGTTTGCATTTCTACGAGTAAAGCCTATTACTGTCAATAGAGCTGCAGCCCTATCATTCAGAGTCAATTATTTACTTGCAGCGTTATCATCATTCTTAACTTCTTCAAACTCTGCATCAACAACGTCTTCTTGACCTTTATCAGCTTGTGCTTCAGCTCCCGCTTGAGACGGATCTGCAGCTGCACCGGATTCTGCATACATCTTCTCTGCTAATTTTCCAGATGCCTCTGTCAGTGCCGTTGTTTTGGCTTCGATCGCATCTTTGTCTTCAGAATCTAACACCTCGCGCAAGTCTTTAATCGCAGCTTCGATGTTGGTTTTATCTTCTTCTGACACCTTATCGCCAAGTTCTTCTAGCGATTTTTCGGACGCATGAATCATCGCATCCGCTTGATTTCGTACACCAACTAGCTCAGCAAACTTACGATCTTCTTCTGCATGAGTCTCGGCATCCTGAACCATCTGGTTAATTTCATCCTCAGACAATCCGCTCGAAGCCTTGATCACAATCGATTGTTCTTTACCGGTTGCCTTATCCTTTGCTGATACATTCAATATACCGTTGGCATCAATATCTAGGCTCACTTCAATCTGAGGCACGCCACGCTGTGCGGGTGGAATGTCAGTCAAATCAAAACGACCAAGAGATTTATTTGAGGCCGCTTGACTGCGTTCTCCCTGCAATACATGCACAGTCACTGCTGTTTGATTGTGCTCAGCCGTAGAAAACACCTGTGAGGCCGTCGTTGGTATAGTCGTGTTCTTTTCAATCAACTTAGTCATTACACCGCCCATGGTCTCGATGCCCAGCGAGAGTGGTGTGACATCTAGTAAGAGTACATCTTTAACGTCACCCCCCATTACACCTCCTTGAATCGCAGCACCCATGGCGACTGCTTCATCAGGATTAACATCTTTTCTTGGCTCTTTTCCAAAGAAGTTCTGCACGGCCTCTTGAACTTTCGGCATGCGAATTTGGCCACCTACGAGAATCACGTCATCAATGTCAGAAGCCTTTAATCCAGCATCAGCTAATGCCATCTTGCATGGCTCTATAGTGCGTTGAATCAAATCATCTACTAATGATTCTAATTTTGCACGTGTCACCTTAATATTGAGATGTTTGGGGCCACTCTGATCAGCAGTGATGTAAGGCAGATTCACCTCGGTTTGTTGTGATGACGACAACTCAATCTTAGCTTTTTCAGCGGCTTCTTTAAGTCGCTGCAGAGCTAATGGATCACTGTGAAGATCAACGCCTTGATCTTTTTTGAACTCATCAGCCAAGTATTCGATTAAGCGCAAGTCAAAATCCTCTCCACCAAGGAATGTATCACCATTGGTTGCAAGCACTTCGAACTGGTGTTCACCATCGATTTCCGCAATTTCAATAATAGACACATCAAAGGTACCACCACCTAAGTCGTATACCGCTAGTTTACGGTCACCTTCTTGTTTATCCAGCCCATAGGCCAATGCTGCTGCTGTTGGTTCATTAATGATACGCTTGACATCAAGACCGGCAATTTTACCTGCATCTTTAGTAGCCTGACGTTGTGAGTCATTGAAATATGCCGGCACAGTTATGACCGCCTCAGTGACACTTGAGCCAAGATACTCTTCTGCTGTCTTCTTCATTTTCATGAGTACACGCGCGGAAATTTCTGGCGGCGCCATCTTTTTATCATGCGCCTCTACCCATGCATCACCATTGTCAGCTTTGACAATTTTGTATGGCACCAATTTTATGTCTTTTTGAACGGCATCTTCATCAAAGCGTCTTCCAATCAAACGCTTAACAGCATAAAAAGTATTTTCTGGGTTAGTCACCGCCTGACGTTTGGCTGATTGACCCACCAACACTTCATCAGAGTCACTGAACGCCACGATTGAAGGAGTGGTTCTATCACCTTCACTATTTTCAATTACTTTTGATTTACCGCCATCAATGACAGATACACATGAATTCGTTGTGCCTAAATCAATGCCAATAATCTTTCCCATAACTATTTACTCCAAAAAATGTTCTCTTCAGCACTATCAGCGTATAGGTGATTGCGCGTTTAATCTTCTATGTTTGAATATTAGGGCGGGGATAATTTTTTCAAGCCCTAAGGATGAATTTTATTGCTTATTTATGCATCAGCCACCTTAGACACGATCACCATTGCTGGGCGCAATAAGCGATCATTCAATAAATATCCTTTTTGCATAACAGCTATCACCGTATTCGGTTCATATTCGTTGCTTGACTGCATAGTCATGGCTTGGTGATGGTTAGGATCAAAACTCTCACCAACAGGATTGATCTCGACAATATTAAACTTCTCCAGTACCTGTGAAAGCATTTTCAACGTTAAGTCGGTACCTTCACGCAATTTATCTGCATCAGCATCCTCTGTACTTAGACCCAATTCTAAGCTGTCTTTAACCGCTAATAGGTCTTGACTAAACTTCTCAAGTGCAAATTTGTGTGCAGACTGGACATCTTTCTCAGCACGACGCTTAACATTTTCAAGCTCGGCCACTGACCGAGTATACAAATCCCAATGTTCTGAGCTTTTTTCTTGTGCTTCTTGTAAAGCCTGTTGAAGCTGCTCTACAGAAGACACTGATGTATCCTCTGTCTCTGATTCAGTATTTTGGTCGTTGCCTGGATCTTCACTTGAGTTCTCATTTGGCTCAGATAATGTATTAGAAGCTTGATCTGCAACAGCGCTGTCCTCGGGCACAGGTTCGAGCTCTACACGTCCATTATCTTCAACATCACCAGATGATTCCGAATGGTTAGACATAAAAATTCCCTGAGTTAATTAACAATTGTTACCAATGTGGGTGCAGTTAATCAGAATTCAAGGCCTCACTGAGTAATTTTGCGGTCACATCAACTATGGGTATTACACGATCGTAAGCCATGCGTGTGGGTCCTACAACAGCGAGCACTCCTTTAACATCTTGATTAGCATGATATGGTGCAGTCACCACACTACAATCATCAAACACTTGATAACCAGATTCGCTTCCAATGAATATCTGCACGCCAGTCGCGCAAATACAGCGATCTAATAAATGCAGCACTTCTTTTTTTTGATTAAAGGCATCAAATAGCCCACGCAAAGTATCAACATTGGATAGTTCCTCAAATTCCATTAAGTTGGTTTGCCCATCCACAATATAATTTGCAGTGGTTTCTTCCTGTTGTGTAAATATTTTCTCACCTAAGGTAATCGCATTGCGCATCAATGCGTCCATATCGTGTCTAACTGTATCAAGGTCTCTGAGAAGTATTTTTCTTACCTCCTGAAGTGTGCGGCCAGCCAAAATATCATTGAGATAATTAGCTGCTTCACGCAACTCGGAAGAACTATATTCCCTATCAAGATTAATGATTCGATTATGCACTTCTTTTTTATCAACGACTAAGATAGCTAACACGCGTTGATCTGATAGACTGAGAAATTCTATCTGTCGGAAAGCCGCTTTGTGATGCTGAGGAACAGTGATCACACCTGCCATCTGCGTAAGAGATGACAGTAAACTGGTGGCAGTCTCCACCACGCCCTGAGTAGTCTCTTGCGTGGAGGTTAAACGAGATTTAAGGCCGGTCACCATTGATGAATTTAATGGCTTCACCTCCAGCATAGTATCGACAAATAGTCGGTAACCACGTGCTGTTGGGATGCGCCCTGCAGACGTATGAGGTGAGTGCAAATAGCCTAAATTTTCTAATTCCGACATGACATTACGTACCGTGGCAGGACTTACATCCAGCTCCGATACTCGTGCCAGCGTTCTGGAACCAACGGGTTGGCCATCTTGAATAAAACTCTGCACTAACACTCGGAATAAGTGCTGGGTGCGAGCATCCAGTTGTTGATCCATATCATCGACCTCATCGTGGTTATGCATTAGTATCGATATAACGCTGCTAATAGCTGAATTTTATATTACATTAACGGAAAATTGGACAGTTAAATGATTATGACTAATGTTTGAGTTATATTCGCATATA
>Ga0181607_10004005_pt1 | contig 12658 bp, 8 predicted proteins | sample 041ome_9_FD_132420 | JGI IMG/M metagenome (GOLD analysis project Ga0181607, IMG submission 132420) | Coastal salt marsh microbial communities from the Groves Creek Marsh, Skidaway Island, Georgia - 041413US metaG (megahit assembly) | ecosystem: Environmental > Aquatic > Marine > Intertidal zone...
AATCTTCGGTATATAATGGCCGGAGTTGGTGTGGCGTCATCTCTTTTGGATTGTAATATCCTACAACTCCCACATAATCGAATTGTCTAGGCAACATATTCCAAGCTACTTCTGAATCCCCTGCATATCCGATATACATATCTATTAAGTCGCCCGTTGCAACTTCTTCTAAACGAATACCGAAATTTTCTGGAGCAAAATGGACTAGTGGTCCATCAGGGGCATGCACTTTTAAGTCTTTTATAAGTACTAATTCACTCTGATAATCTTTAAAGGAGGTCGTGAGTTCTTCTACGGTTAGTTCGACAGGGGCTGGCAATTCATTATCGCTTGATAGAAGCGTTACATTTGAAACATCATGAATATTACTGAGGCCTTCAAAAAATTGCATGGTACCCGTAAACTCAATTTCATCACCAATACCCAGGGTGCCATTGTCGATAGATTCCCAAAAATTAGAGTCCTCATTTCTAAATAACTGTAGGGCCCAATCATTTTGTTGAACAAATACAAATCGACCTTTTGCACGCGTGATGATTCCGCTCATGGTTAGATTGGGAGTGCCTCCAGGAAACATCCAAGCGGTTGCAATGCTGTTATCCAATACCTCGGGGCCGAAATCATTAAAATAATGACTAACCGCTATTCCTTTTTTCCGTTACTGTCAGAGTCTGTTTCATTGCCCGTAAATGCATATTCACGGTTTAAAGTTGGCGTACCAAAAGCATATTCCCAAAACACATAACCGTCTGGATTGGTCAATATGAACTTATACTCAAGCTTAGATATGCTTGTATCGGTAGGCACATCCAAAGTGGTGGTCCAACTCCCATCTGAATTACTTGTCAAACTTGGGGCGTCGGTGGTAGCCCATCCAGTAAAATTCCCAGTGATGCGCGGGGTTTGATTAGATGCATTAAATAATCCCACCTCTTCCTGCACCGACAAGTCTACGGTAAAGGTAACTTCATAGGTATCTTGTGCGTAAAGATTAGTAACTGAAAAAAGTAAAAATAGAACAGATAGAATTCTGTAATTCGTGGTTTTTAACATTGCTTCCCCATTAATTAGTGTTATAAACTCAAAAAATTTATTATTCCCAATAAAACATACTCTAATAGGACAAAAAAAAAACTACCCAATCGGGTAGTTTTTCAATAAATAGGAAACAATGTAAGATTGTTTACTTGATCAGGAGATGAATGGTTGAATAGAGGAACATTCAAACCCAAAGGCCTCAGCTACGTCTTCGTAAACAATAGTCCCCTCAACAATATTTACTCCTTTTAATAGTTCTACATCATCTTTAACAGCCTGCTTCCATCCTTTGTTGGCTAAAGCTACCGCATAGGGAAGCGTCACGTTGGTCAAACCTAAGGTAGAGGTATAAGGAACAGCACCAGGCATATTGGCGACACAGTAATGTAGAATTTCGTCCACAAAATAGACAGGATCTTGATGGGTAGTAGGTTTTGAGGTTTCAAAACAACCACCTTGGTCAATAGCTACATCAACCAGAACGGTACCGGGCCTCATATGACTGAGCATTTCGCGTGTGATAAGATGTGGGGCCTTTGCACCAGGTTTTAGGACCGCTCCGATAATTAAATCTACCGTTGGTAACATGGCTCGTATATTAGCTTCTGAAGAAAACAGTGTAGTGATGTTTTTGGGCATTACATCATCCAAGTAGCGTAATCTCGGCATATTTATATCCATGATGGTCGTATTTGAGCCCATTCCTGCTGCAATTTTAGCTGCATTTACTCCTACAATACCACCACCTAAAACCAAGGTATTTGCTGGAGGGACACCTGGGATTCCTCCCATAAGCACACCACGACCACCCATCGCTTTTTCTAAAAATTTTGCTCCTTCCTGGGTAGCCATTCTACCGGCTACTTCACTCATAGGAATGAGTAAAGGTAACGATCGGTCTACTTTTTCTACCGTCTCATAAGCTATAGCAATACATTTAGAATCGATAATGGCCTGCGTGAGTGTTTTATCAGCAGCAAAGTGGAAGTAGGTGAAAAGAATTTGCCCCGCTTTAATTCGGCTATACTCCTCGGCAATTGGCTCCTTTACTTTCATAATCATATCAGCAGCGGCCCACAAAGCATCTACATCTGCCTTTATCTGTGCACCTGCTGCCACATACTCATCATCGGAAAATCCACTACCTAATCCAGCATCTTTTTCTACCATGACATGGTGCCCTTGTTGTACTAAGGTCATCACTCCTCCAGGTTGTATAGCTACTCGATTTTCTTGGGGTTTAATTTCTTTAGGTATGCCGATATTCATTTGTAAGCCTCGTAAATAAGTTGGTACAGATTTATGGTTGTTGCAGATTCAAGTTCGGAATCTGTTATTTCATTTTTTGTTAATTTTCTACCCCTAAGGTTTTGGGGTATGAGCAAATGAGTAGATAACGATATGAAATCAGTCTGCAAAAATACGCTTTTCTTTTCATAAAGCTCTACTGTTTTGTGCGGATTTTTAAAATGTTTATCATCCCAAAGCAAAACAGTTAATTAACCATTCCCTAGCAAAAATCTTATGACACAACCAGTGCCCATGAACTTAGTTCCTAATAAATGCGCCTATCTCCTATCATTTGTTCTATTGGCCCTTATTCTCGGAGCTTGCTCTTCCAGTGAAAAACTCGCTAGTACTACTTCTTCACAAGACTCTGTAGATGAGGAAAGGTCCTCACCATTGACCATATCTGATTTTGCAAAAGGAATGGATCGGGTCGATGAAGGGGTCATTACTGTAATGCAAAAAGGAGATAAAATTTATTGGAGTATCGCTGACTCACTATTGAATAGAGATTTTTTATTGGTCAGCCGTGTGGCAGGGGTTCCAAATGGGTACTTCGGTTTTTACTCTGCCGGTGCAAAGACCGCAGAACGGGTACTTCAGTTCAGTAAAGTACAAAAACGAGTTATAGTTAAGGAAGTCTCTTATGAAAATATAGCTGATAGCACTTTACCTATTTACGAATCGGTAATGGCTAATAATTTTGCTCCTATTTTAGGGGCCTTTGATCAGGAACTATACGATGAAGACGCACGAGAAACTGTTATTGAGTTGAGTGACTTTTTTACCGAGGATATTGAAGCAATTAGTGGGGTAATTCCTTTTTTACGGAGAGAGTATCAAGTCAGGAGGCTGGATGGAAACAGAAGCTACGTTGAAAGTGTGAAAAGCTTCCCAAAAAATCTTGAAGTTCGTCATGTACTCACTTATCAGGCTAACAATCCACCATCTTCCTCATCTAATGCCACCTTGAGTATTCGCATGAGTCAGTCAATGATATTGTTGCCAAAAGTTCCTATGCAAAAGAGACTTTTTGACTACAGAGTGGGTTGGTTTACCATCCGGCAGATAGATTTTGGATCTGATCAACAAAAAGCAGATAGGCAGGCTTACATTCGTCGATGGAGATTAGAACCAAGTGATTCATCTGCTTATTTTAGAGGAGAATTAGTTGAACCAAAGAAACCTATTGTCTATTACCTAGATCCTGCTACACCGGAAAAATATCGAAGTTACATTATACAAGGTATAGAAGATTGGAACGTGGCCTTTGAAGCTGCTGGCTTTAAAAATGCTATACAGGCTAAGCTCCCTCCTACTCCAACCGAAGATCCTGATTGGAGTCCAGAAGATATTAGATATTCTACAGTTAGGTGGGTAGCTAATGAAATTCGAAACGCGGTAGGTCCTAGTGTCTCGGATCCTCGGTCAGGCGAGATTATTGAAAGTGATATTGTATGGTACCATAATCACATGCGTTCTTATAGAAACCGACTAATGATTGAAACAGGAGCAGCTAATCCGGAAGCACGAAAGCTCAAACTAGCCGATGACTTGATCGGCGAGACCATGAGAAGAGTAATTTCACATGAAATCGGTCATGCTTTAGGATTGCCCCATAATATGCAGTCCAGTTCTGCCTACCCTGTAGACTCTCTGCGTTCTGGTAGTTTTACCCAAAAGTATGGGATTGCTACAACCATTATGGAATATGCTCGGCAAAACTATGTGGCCCAACCAGGAGACGAAAATATTCGCTTTATCCGTCAAATAGGCCCCTATGATCTCTATTCGGTTAATTGGGGGTATAGATTGATTCAAAATGCACACACTCCTGAAGATGAAAAAGCAACTCTAGATTCATGGATTATGGAAAAATCTGGAGACCCAGTTTACCGGTTTGCAGGATCAACTGGTTATGACCCATCTGCACAAACCGAGGATTTAGGGGATGATCCCGTCAAGGCAAGCACTTATGGTCTAATGAATTTAAAACGTGTGGTTCCTCAATTGATGGAATGGACTTATACCGAAGGTGAGGGTTATCAAGATTTAGAAGAGATTTATGGAGAACTCATTGGTATGTGGTCACGTTATTCTAGACATGTCGCAACCAATATCGGTGGAGTGTATCAAAATAGAAAATCGGCCGATCAAAATGGATTTGTCTACACCCCAGTTAGTAAAGTAAATCAAATTCGAGCATTAGAATTCTTAAATGATCATGTATTTACTACCCCATACTGGTTCTTAGATACCGAGATACTTCAAAATATTCAGGCAGCTGGAAGTATTGACCAGATACAATCCCTACAAAGCAGAATACTTGGCTCGGTATTAGATCCAGGTGTTCTTTTACGTTTGATCGAATATTCTGCACTTGGGTCGAATACGCTTACCCCCGATGAAATGCTCCAAACTCTGCGCCTTGGTATATGGAAGGAAATATATGACAATGATGATGAAATTGACGTCTATCGTCGCACACTACAACGTGAATATCTTTCTCGTATTAATTCTTTCTTGAGCACGGATCAAATGGGGAATAGTAGGAATCCTATAGATTTACAAAATTCTGATATTCGCCCATTATTGCGAACTGAATTAGCTTTGTTAACTAAAGATATCAACAGCCACCTAAGTAAAGTAAAACTCAATGGCATCCAAAAAGCACATTTAGAAGATGTGATTATTCGTATTGAACAAATTCTAAATAACGATGAATAGTTCGTATTAGCTCGATTCAGTTAACTTTGCTAATCCTTTTGCTGTTATACGGACTGATCCATACAAAAATACACCCCCAATACTCTCAATACATATATACCCCTTGTCTTCAAGATATTCGAGTAAATTCTTTGCCTCATTACGTTCAATTTCTAATTTCGAACACAAAGGATCAACAGATACTATTTCCTCACTATTCGAATTAGATTGAAGAGCAATTTCGGACAAAAGTACACGAGCGGTATCGCTGAATTCACTGCCAATGATCATACCAAAAGCTTAGTTATTAAATAAATACTAAGATGCCATGTATAGATTACCAAAGCATTAACACAATGTTAAGGCACTATTGGCTAAAAAACGGGTAAAGAAACTTGTTTTCTTTTATTTATGACTAAAAGGTGGTAGCTTTTGTTACTGTTTAATTAATATAAACACCATTGAAAATTGTTATAATCGGTGCGGGTGAAATTGGATATGATTTAGCAAGTGTGCTTTCCAAAGAAAAACATGATGTTACCCTACTTGACCGAAATCGGGAATACCTCCAAAAAGCTGCTGAAACACTGGATGTTTTGACCGTAGAAGGTAATGCTACTTCTGCAAATGACCTAGTAAAAGCTCGTGTTGGTGAAGCAAACATGTTAATTGCCGTGACTAGCGTGGATGAAGTCAATATGATTTCGGCAATGATGGGTAAACGCCTTGGGTGTGCAACCGTAATTGCGAGAGTTCGCAGTGATGAATTCTCACAAGTAAATGCCCCCCTTTCTCCCAATGACCTTGGTATTGATGTAATGATTCATCCTGAATTAAGTGCTGCCAAAGAAATCGCTCACTTGCTAAAACGTTCAGCTGCCAGTGATGTGATTAATTTAGCAGAAAATCGAATGCAATTAGTTGGTATTCGCTTAGACAAGCAGTCTCCATTATTAGGCATGAGTTTAATAGAATACGCTCAAGCCTATTCAAACACAATCTTTCGGGTTGTTGCTATTGGTAGACGCGGGCTTACACTCATTCCAAGTGGTTCGGTTAGAATGCAAGCGTATGATCAGATATTTGTATTGGCAAAGACTGAGGATATACCTGGCCTCATTATAAGTACTGGTAAAGAAGAAACAGAACTTAGCCGCATTATGATAGCTGGCGGATCAGCCATAGGTAGGATGATTGCCCGCCTGTTGTGTATGGATGAGAGAAAGAGATGGAGCGTCAAACTAATTGAGCCCAATTTTGACCAGGCTAATGAACTAGCAGTTGAACTAAAGAATGCTATGGTATTGCATGGAAACCCTACCGATCCAGATCTATTAGCCACTGAGGGTATTAGTGAAATGGATGCTTTTGTAGCCGTAACAGATGACGAGGAATCAAATATTATTTCCTGTCTCATGGCCAAACACCTAGAAGTGAAAAAAACAGTCGCATTAGTATCAAAACCAGATTTTATTCCCCTTAGTCAAACAATTGGTTTAGATGCAGTAATTAATAAAAAAGTAGCCGCTTCTAATGAAATCCATCGGTATGTACGAAAAGGAAAGGTTATTTCTGTTACTGAATTAAGGGGTATTAAAGCAGAAGTAATTGAACTACAGGCAGGTAATGGGTCTAAAATCACCAAGAAACCGTTAAATAAATTACGTTTGCCGGATGGTTGCGTTATCGGTGGAGTGTTGCACGATGGTAAGGTAGAGATTGCTACCGGAGTCACGCATATAGAAACAGGTGACCGAGTGATGGTTTTTTGTTTACCGGAAGCGGTCGATAAAGTCAGTCAACTATTTCAATAGGGTCATGCCAAATAGTCCCATATCCAGTTTAAATCGCCCAAAAATTGATTTTTTGGTTGTTTTAGGTATTCTAGGGGCCTTCATTTTCTTTTTAGGTTTCGCCCTACTCTTACCTGTCGTTATCGATTTAATCTACTCAGAAAACACATGGCATAGTTTTCTTATTTCAGCAGCTATTGCGTTCATCGCTGGTGGAATACTTTGGTGGCTCTTTAAACCTACCGAAGAAATTCGAATTAGGGAAGGTTTTATGGTAGTCGCCTTAACTTGGATTACACTATCGTTAGTTGGGGCTTTACCCTTTGTCATATCAGGCATTTTACCCTCCTACACCGATGCCGTATTTGAAACCATGAGTGGACTCACTACTACAGGTTCAACCATTTTGGGTGGAACAACCTCAACTGGTTTTCAAAATCCAGACATTGAATCCCTTCCACATAGTTTTCTATTTTGGCGTTCATTAGCACATTGGTTGGGTGGTATGGGAATCATTGTGCTATCCTTGGCCATTTTACCCTTACTAGGTATAGGAGGAATGCAGCTTTTCCAAGCTGAATCTCCTGGTCCTACCGCAGATAAACTAACTCCTAGAGTACAAGAAACAGCAAAATTATTATGGGTGGTGTATGTTGCATTGACTGCCCTTGAATTTATGCTATTATGGTTACACCCTTCTATGGACTGGTTCGATGCGCTTAATCATGCCTTTGCCACACTTGCCACCGGTGGGTTTTCTACTAAAAATGCTAGTATAGCTGCCTTTGATTCTATTTATATCGATGTAATTATCACCCTGTTTATGTTTTTAGCAGGAATTAACTTTGCTATGCATTTTCGTTTATTTAAAGGAGATTTTAATAGTTTTTTTAACAATCGAGAAACGCGCTTTTATACTCTTATTACCTTAATTGGTATCACTATTATTACTTTTTCATTATGGTATTTTGATGGGCGTACGCTAGTAGAGGCATTACGATATGGTAGCTTTCAAGTAGTTGCCATTATAACCACAACTGGTTTTGGAACCGATGACTACGAACTTTGGTACTCATTTGGTGCTTTTATCTTATTACTATTATTCTTTACTGGAGGTAGTGCTGGATCTACTGGTGGTGGTATAAAAATGATTCGATGGATGATTTTAGTTCGTAACCTAGGACGTGAAATCAAGCAAATCATCCATCCACGTGCCATACTACCTGTGCGTATAGGTGATCAAGCAATTGACCCTTATATTCAACGCACTGTTCTCAGCTTCTTTATACTTTATATATTAATATTTGGTTTAGGAGCACTGCTCATTAGCTTTTTTGGGTATGATTTAATGTCCAGTATTGGGGCGAGTATTTCTGCACTAGGCAACATTGGACCTGGATGGGGTGAATTCGGTCCCACGGATAATTTTGCCCCATTGCCTTATGCCGCTAAATGGGTTCTCATTGTGTTAATGATGGTTGGCCGTTTAGAATTATTCACGGTAATCATATTATTTTCTCCTTCTTTTTGGAAACAATAATAGTTCAACAAGCCCGATTAAACAGAAGCTAGATCTTACCCTTTAGTTCTAACCACTGCAGCAGAGCTGGTAAAAAAGTAAGCGATGTTACTAAGGTCATACCAATACCAAGTACCGCCATTATTCCCAACGATTGCAACCCTGGGTGAGCCGTAAATAGCAAGCCTGCAAAACCTAGCATAGTGGTGAACGAACCCATGGTTATGTGTTGCCCTGTACTAGCTAACACCACAGGTAAGCGCCCTTTACCTTCTTCTCTGTATCGATAGGCCAAGTGTACTCCACTATCTTCACCAATACCTAGGATGGCAGGTAATACGACCAAATTGTAAAAATTAAACTGGAATCCAGTAAGTAACATTATTCCAAATAGAAATAACAATCCAATCATCAATGGTAACATGGCTATAATAGACCATTTTATGGATCTAAAGGTGAAAAGCATAAATAGAAAAACGATTACAAAAGTTGCTCCTACCATATAAGGACTTTCGGAACGCATTAAATCCAACATTGATGCAGCTACAATACTAGTACTTGCGGCGTATTTTGTTGTTCCATTGGGTAAAACTATTTCGGATACATCATCTTTAAAGGCAATAGACTGCTTCCCATCAGATAATCCAACCGAAGGATACACGATTACAAATCGACCTATTTCACCATCTTTAGATACAAATTGGGCTTGTAAATAGTCAGGGACTTGCTCAATAGTTAGTGCAGTAGTAGTCTGTGACGCTCTACGTAGTCGTTCAAAATCATCCGAAGTCTCATTAATCAATAAAGGATCTGCTAGCAACTCACGTATGTATTTAATTTTCTCAAGTTTATCTTCTTTATCTCTCTCACTTAAAGGAAAACGCTCTTGTAAAGCTTCAATACTTGCAATGGTTGGGCTTAAACTATCGATATTAGCTCGTTGTCTTAAGACCTGTAATAATTGCTGAACCTGTTTGTCATCATCCGCAATAATATAGGCAGGGTTTCTCTTAGTACCTGTACTTACTTGTCCAGATAGCTTACTAAACTCTTCATATTTTGGAAAACGAGGCTCTAATGTACCAAAATCATACTGAAACCGAAGATCTCCGGCATTCCATAATACAACCCCTGCTATCACAATCCCCAACACCACCATACTCTTGTAAAACGGGAAAATTCGTGTTGAATAGACCTTTTTTTCCTTACGTTTCGAAAATAATATTAAGTTATATCTCTCCAGAATTATTAAAATTGAAGGGAGTAAATACAGCATGGCTAATAAAGCGAAAAGTATTCCCACCCCTGAAATAAATCCAAATTCAGAGAACCCTCTAAAATCAGCCACAATTAATACGAACAATGCGGCTGCAGTAGTTAATGCACTCACAATAATGGCTTCACCCGTGGTCTCATGGGTTGTTAATATGGCTTGTTCAACATCCAGACCTTCAGAGCGTAGTTCAATATATCGGGCGTAGTAATGAATACCATAGTCAATACCAAGACCAAACAGAATGACAAATAAAACGGAGGTCATTGTGTTTAACATTCCCAACACAAAGTAAGTCAAGCCAAATGTCCACAATAAACTACTAATCAGTGGAACACCAATGATTAACACAGGTAAAGGCATTCGTATCAAATGAGCTATAAAACTATGATCTCTATCCTCTCCTTTACGGTAATGCAAATACTTCTTCAGAAAAAAATATAGCATCACCAATAAAATCACACTGCTTATTCCAGAAACGAAACTACCTAACACATCTCTCATAATAGATGTCAATTCTTCTAAATGTCGCTGTAACCTTCCCCCATAATAAACCTGCATTTGAGCATTATAATCCTTTGGATTCATATCAAGTAATAAGCTATCATACGCAGCAAACATATCTTCTAGAAATTGTATATCACTCTTAGAGCCTGTAGGGTAGAAATTCAGTACCATAATGGTACTATCTTCGTTAACCGGATATTCAGATGGTACAATAGACTCGTAGGAAGCCCTAAAATCTTCGATATCTGTTTCTTCTTTTTGAAAATCATCCTCAAAACCTAAGTCAAAGTAAAAAGGATTGGCTTCTTCTTTAGCCTGTTTAATTTCGTCTTCCAACCACCCTGTCAAGTCCTCTAATTCTTTGTCACTTGCCAAATAAAGTACATTATCCTGTATAAATTCAGTATCCTTGGTGTACTCTACCCTTTCGAAATAACCATCATTGTAGGGAGGATAAAAAAGAGCCAAACTCCTAGGGATAAGAGCTTCTGCAAATCGTTTATTTGCCTGAAAATCGGGGCTCTTAATCACCACCTGCATAGCCGTTTCACCACCTACCATATCCTTAAGTTCATTTAATGCCTGAACATTGGGGTGATTTTTTGGTAATAAGTTAGCTAAGTCGGTATCTACCTTAAGTTGAAGGGCAAAATATCCACCCAAAGCAGCAATTATGAATGCCCCCAACAAAACCTTGAATGGGTGATCAATATTAACTTTGAGTAAAGGTGAAAGCCAATTGAGAATAAATTTCATTCGCTAAAGGTACGAAATTCGGGATTAAATAAGTGTTTGTACTAACAACAGTATTGGAGAATAAAAACCAATTATTTATGAATTAATTGCATGATCTTTATTTAATTAGTGATGTACTATTGGATAAAATCCTATGTCATCATAGTCAGCTTTTGCAAAGTCATTTGTGGAATCACCATCACTAAGAAGCAGAATTGCAAGAGGGGTAGCTGGCATTTTTTCACCAAAAAGCCGCTCATAATCTTCTTTTAGATTACGAGAAAAAGACATCCATTCACCATCAAGATTACTGGGTTGCCCCGTTCCAACCACAACGATTTTTTGGTGGCCAAAAAAAGTAGAAATCTCCGTGCCAATGGGCAAACTGCTACTCCATGTATAGCGAATGCTCTGCGGCACTTCTTTTACCAATGCCATCCTTTTTACTTTGAAAACAACATACACACTCGCAGCAGTGTCATTTATTTTGTTATTACGTTCATCTGCGCCAGCAGGAATATCCCATATTCTCCACTTCCAAGATAGTACTGGAGTTTCATTAAGATCTAAATTTTTGACTTGATGTAGGGGGAAATTTAAATGTTTTGCTTTGATTCCGTCAAATCGTAAGAAATGATTGGTTTTGCTATTAGGACTTTGTTCGCCGGCAATACGATAAAAATAGTCTTTTTTAATATCCTCTGGATAATTATAGGGCCGGTTTACTCCTCTTTGTTCGAACCAATTGTAGGGTAACTGCCCAACGCTATCGCCCTCAAAATCTTCGACCATTAGACCACCATCTTCAGAATTGGTTAAGCTGTGAATATATTTTGTATCTTGTGCATCCGAGGTATCAGTTACCAACAAAATTAAAGAAAGAAAAAACACAACATAGCCTAAATCCGAGATCTTAATATGTTCATTCAATATCAATCGAAAAGAATAGTAATATGGAGTTAACAGGGTCATTTTTAGGTTAATTATGAATAAAAAAGTGGTTAGTTATTTTTAACGGTAATTGGGAGTTAATAGCCCAATCAGTAATGAACAAATAGGTATTATGATTAGAAGAATTAAAGAGGATTTAAACTCCCTTAACATAAAATATAAGGATAATAACTTTATCTTTATTCCCAGTATACTGCTTCTGATAATTGGCTTTAGCGTACACTATTTTTTTGGATTTGAAGCAGCCATCATCGTAGAACTACCACTTATAACATTCGTACTTATTGCCTTATTGTTTCATGTGTATCGTAGTATAGAAAAAGATCTAGAAGAAGAGCGGACACAGACTCAGGCCATTCAAAGTATTTACACTTTTATTACCCCAAGATATCCCCTACCTAGTATGTCTAGGTGGACAGCTTATCCTGATTTAGCCGAGACAATCGTGCGCGAGTGTATGACACACAAACCCAAGTTAGTGGTTGAACTAGGCAGCGGAATTTCTACCCTAATTACCGCTTATGCACTTGAGCAGTATGGTGAAAAAGACGCACACATCATATCGCTAGACCACAGCCAAGAGTATACCCAAAAAACCCAAGATTTACTCACAGTACATGAGCTTGAAACCAAGGCCCAAGTGCTTTATAGTCCATTAGAACCGACTCAAGTTGGTAACAAAATATACAGTTGGTATAACATAGACAAGCTTACTACAAAAGATACTATTGATCTGTTGATTGTTGATGGCCCGCCTGTAAAAACTAACCAATTAGCACGTTACCCAGCCTTACCCTTATTATTTTCAAAGCTTTCTAAAGAATGCATAATCATTCTGGATGATGCCGC
>Ga0181607_10004011_pt1 | contig 12646 bp, 10 predicted proteins | sample 041ome_9_FD_132420 | JGI IMG/M metagenome (GOLD analysis project Ga0181607, IMG submission 132420) | Coastal salt marsh microbial communities from the Groves Creek Marsh, Skidaway Island, Georgia - 041413US metaG (megahit assembly) | ecosystem: Environmental > Aquatic > Marine > Intertidal zone...
ATATTTCCATCGAAATCGGTATCAAAAGTGATTGCTTTAATTACATATGCATTTCTGAGCCTTACTTCTTTTCCAATAGATAGTCTTTTGTATTTGTTATTGGGAGCAACTTCACAAAAGTCCTCTCTTTCAATAAATATTTCCCTAGAAAAGAAAATTTCTCTTGTTCCCATGGTTTCATTTTGAGGGTGATTGGGTGCTAATATTGATTCAATAGAGTCTTTAGGGTAATTTTCAATTATGACTCTGATGGGATCAACAACTCCCATTGTTCTTGGGGCATTCAAATTCAAATCATCTCTTATTGCGTCTTCAAGAATTTTTACATCTGTCATAGAGTCAACTTTTGATATACCAATTCTCTCAGAAAATAATGCAATTGCTCGAGGGGAACAACCTCTTTTTCTCATTCCGGAAATTGTCGGCATTCTTGGGTCATCCCAGCCACTAACATGGCCATTCTCTACAAGAATCCCAAGCTTCCTTTTGGACATAACAGTATATTCGAGATTTAATCTTGAGAACTCATACTGATGAGGGCGATCTGGTTTATTAAAGTCATCTAGGTTCTCTAAAATCCAGTCATATAACCTTCTGTTGTCTTGAAATTCAAGCGTACAAAGTGAATGTGTCACACCTTCAATAGCATCTGATATGCAGTGGGCAAAATCATACATTGGGTAAATACACCAGCTATCCCCTGTCTGATGATGGGTTTCAAACTTTATTCTATATAATGCAGGATCTCTCATACACATAAATGAACTAGTCATATCGATCTTAGCCCTCAGTACGCATTGATTTTCTTTAAATTCTCCACCTCGCATTTGACGAAAATTTTGAAGATTTTGTTCAACTGAGCTGTCTCTATAAGGACTATTTTTACCGGGTTTCTTAAGAGTTCCTCGATTCTCTCTGATTTCATTGGGGGACAAAAAACAAACATAAGCCAATCCTTTTTTTATTAACTCAACAGCATATGAATAAAAATTTTCAAAGTAATTTGAGCTATATTTTTCATCATTACTCCATTCAAAACCAAGCCAATTAATATCATCTTTAATGGAATTGACAAATTTAATATCTTCTTTCGATGGATTAGTATCATCGAACCTCAAATTGCAAAAGCCATCGAACTCTTTAGCGATGCCAAAATTAAGAAAAATTGATTTTGCATGACCAATATGTAAGTAGCCATTAGGCTCTGGAGGGAATCTAGTATTGATACTTTTGTGTTTTTCAGATTGAAGGTCTTCTATAATGATATTTTCTATAAAGTTTTTTGATTCTTCTTTATTCAACATTAATTTCTATTTGAGTGATTTTTTTCGAAATTATATCAGTAATAATAGGACATTGAAGTACGCACGGTCATGAGAGATCTAACTAGTAGTTTCAAAAATTTAGATTCAACAATTAGACTGCTAGCTCTAACTTTTCCAATCTTATTAATAAATATAAAAATTTTTGGGAATTTAATTCTTATTATTTTGACCTTAGTTGGAATTTATAGAATTATTTCTGAAAAAATTAACCCAATTAAAAATGAAAACTTAAGGTTATTTACTTTTTTAACATTAGGTTATTTTTTTATTATGGCGCTGTCGATAATTCTAAATACTGGTTTTGATGAAGAGCTTAAACATTTGTTCAGAAAATTGCATTTTCTTTTAGCGCCTTTAATAGCAGTGGCTCTATATAAAAATAGCACAATCAACATAAAACACTTGTTAAATTCACTCAAAGGTGCAATAGTTTTAATTTCAACTATTATTTTCTTTGAATTTTTTTATACAGATCATGCATTTCCCTCTGGCATGATTAATTCAAATATTCTAGGCGATCTATTAGTTATTTATTTGTTATTATCTCTTATTAGAATTTTTAAAGAATCCCCTAAAGAACTAAGTTTTACTTTTCTTACTTTTTTTACTGGAACTATAGCTGTTTTTCTAACCGGTAGTAGAGGCTCAATTTTGACCTTAGCAATATTATTTTTTATTTTTTTACTGAGTGGTTATAGAAAATTTTTTCTTTCATCAAAAAATAGAAAATCAGCAATTATCTTTTTTCTCTTATTGGCAATGATTCTTGGTAGTTCTCTTCCTAATATGAAAAATACCTATGACAAAACCATAAGTAATATTGCAACATGGCAAACTAACCATTCTGAACTTAGCTCTTCTGGTATTAGATTACAAATGTGGAATGCAAGCATAGAAGCCCATAAAAATGCACCCTGGTATGGTTATGGATACAGATCAGAAAATAAAGAAGTTGCGAAATATAGCAATGAACACAAAAAAGAAATAGCTAGCTTGACTCATTTGCATAATGAATATTTAACCCATCTTTTATCTGCAGGTTACATTGGTCTTATAGCATTACTTATGATATTGTTTGTCCCACTTTATCTTTTCATTAAGAAAAGAAAAAAAGATCAGTCAAATCTTTATGCAGTAGCAGGAATATTATTGTGTCTTAGTTATTTCCTCTTTGGATTTACTCATATTGCATTTGGTGAAGAACATATAAGTGCGTTCTATATTTTTATGTTAGCTTTTTTATTGCCGAATACAATATTACTCAATCGAACTATAGAAAACTAAAGTGATCGGGAAAATTTTTCAGGAATAATATTAATGAACCGCCTAGTTCCAAAAAAAATAAATTTAATTTGATATAGGGCGAGTTTAAGTTGGCTCCGAACTCTTCTGAATTTATATAAAAGCCCAGCATTAATTCTTTCCCTAGAACTTACAGATGATTTAGATAATTTCTCATCAAATTTTTTTTCGATCTTGTAATGTTTGATCATGTCTAGTTGTATTATCGGAGAGGGCTCAACTTGAAAAGATTTTAGATGTTTACAATTGTGTATCTGAGCGTCAGCAAGAGCAAACCCTTTATTAGCTTCACAATCAAAAAGTTTCCTTGCTCCAGATGGCCATAAAATATATCCTGCTGCACCTGTATTATCAAGATATAACTTTAGTAACGAATAATTTGCTATAGAGATAATCGGTTTTTTAGAGACAAATTTTTTTCTACCTCTATTTTCTAGATTTATGAGATCGCAGAAATCAACCTTCTTAACATCTTCCAAAAAAAGTGAAATATCCGATGAAATTAGTGCGTCGTCTTCCAGGATTAAAGCAGGAGTTTGAGATTCTAAAACCTTTTTCCAGGCAAACTGATGAGATAGGTAGCAAGCAACCTCAGATTTTTTCATTGGTCTTTGCCAATCATTAGATAGTTCAAGATAATTGGGCTCAGTAATGCTTTCTGAAGATATTGCATCTAAAAAATCAAAATTCAATCCCAGTCTTTCAAATTGATTTTCTTGAAAGGATCTTCTGTTGGATGAAATTAAACTAATGACAAAAATATTTATTCCCACCATGCAGTTCTATTCCTATTATGCCTATCCTTTGCCCTTTTATAAGCTGTATCAAAGTGATTAAATCTTTTAAACAGTTCTAGAAAAATCTCTCCGGCAATATTATCTTTGCAGACTTTATTAATTCTCCATCGCATGTTCCTTAATGTATCATCAGTGCCATATTTAAAGACTGACATGCCATCAAAAAGACTAAATCTCATTTCATTATCGAGGTCTCTTTGTTTATCAATATTGTCTATGTTAGATTCTGCATCTGTAAGAAACCTTTCGGACTCATAAATTTTTACAGAATTTACTAAACAACTGCAGGCAATAGCAAGAGCAACCTGACTCTGATCATTTGATTGGTCAGCAATAGTATCAGCTGCAGACATTAGCCATCTTGTATTTAGATTGGCAAGTAAAAATTTTTTTTCGGTTTTCCAGAGTTCATCAAAAATTGTATATATTTTCTTGGGTTTATAGCCTCGCCTGATAAGAACGATAAGTTTCGCATGGGTATAACAAATTTGTTTTTGGCCTATAAATTCTTTTTCTAAGTTTTGAAGATGTTCAGAGACTCTTTTATTACTTCCATGAGTATAAGTTGCAACTTCTCCCTCAATAATAATTTTTTTTTGCTCTTCAAAATTGAGCTTAATACCCAAAAATTCCTCAGAAATTTTATATCTTCTAATATATTTATTTAGCGAAAAAAATTCTTCAAACTTGGTTTTCTTTCTAATCATTTACACTAGAATTATGAATCATTAGTTCAGATAAGTCGGAGAAACTATTTTCGGAAATCTGGATCTGTTTTTGCCAATCTTTTACTTCTGTCCATTTGCTTAAAAATATAAAAAATAAGTTGTTCATATTGGACACTTTTTGATCATAGAGACTATCTCCAATATAGACCGAATTACCGGTAATATTTTTTTTTAAGATTTGATTTTTTATAAGCTGATCTTTATTTTCAGGGCTTCCAAAAATTCCTCCATCAAATAAGAAACTAATTTTTCTTTTTAGAAAAACCTTCCTTAGTTCATCTTGATTACCTCCGGATATTACAAGCCACTTAGCGTTAGGTGTAAACTCTTTGAATTTTTCAAGATCATTATTTATTTCACAATTGAGAAGCTGATGACATACTTCAGAAGAAAAGTCATTTAATAATTTCTTCATCTCAGAATTCTTTGGCTTTTTCTTTAGAATAACATTAAAAAAATGTTTGAATTTTTCTTCTCTAGAGATACCACCATTGAGGATATGATATTCTTTGAGTCTTTCGGCATTATTTAAACCATAACTTTTTGTAACTTCAAAGAAAGCTTCAGTTTTAATTTTATTGGAATTTAAGATTACACCATCGCAATCAAAAATAATAGTTTGAAAATTTTTTACATTAAACCTATGCATTGATATTTTTAATAAAGTTTTCAACTTTAAGTATATCTTCAGGATTATCAACAGCTATAGACGAAGAACTTGTCTCAATCATTCTAACTTCTTGCCCCCACTCTAAAAATCTAATTATCTCAATATCTTCAAAACTTTCTAAGTAGCTTTTTCTTGAATAATTAAAAAATTTTTCGAGTTCATTACGGTTAAAGGCGTATATGCAAACTTGTTTGAAATAATTTTTTGGCTTATTAATATGATCTTTTGATCCTGGTAAAGGAGCTCTTGAGGCATAAATCAAATTATTATTTTCATTAAAAATTACTTTACATATATTTAAATCTTCAGGCTTCTCTGGCGCAGTTATTTTTGAATAGCCACAAATAACTGCATCTGGATTATTCTGCTTTTCTTTTATAATTTTTTTTATATCCTCTGGATCAACTAATGGCTCATCACCTTGAACATTTATAATTATTTCTGCATCAATTTTATTCGAGGCTTCTGCAACTCTGTCAGTTCCTGTAAGACAGTTAGAGGAAGTCATAATCTTTTTAAATCCATGCCTTTCGACAACGTTGGCAATACTTGAATCATCAGTTGCTATATAAACATTTTTTTTTCCTATAGCATTTTCACATAATTGAGCAACCCAAATTATTAATGGCTTGCCTAGTATATTTGCCAGAGGTTTCCCCGGGAATCTGGAAGATTTGAAACGGGCAGGAATTACTATGGCAATTTTCATGTTAAAAATCCATATACTGATTTGACAGGAATCTCATATGAAGTATCAGTTATTGAAATTATTTCTAAACTTCCATCACTATTACAGTATTGCTCGAGTAAGTTATCTATTTCTTTTCTTTTTTTATTGTCTGAACCATAGCCGTCAAAGCCAGCTAATGTAACTTTTATTGCTTGTGCACTAGAGGCAATGGCGAGAGAGTATGCTAAAACAATTGGTTTGGGTATTGAGCAGTTTGTTGAATTGTATGTAAATTTTCCTTCATTATTTATATTCATACCGTAATCAAAAATTTGCAAATTATTAATTTTTTTGATAGAGGCTTCATCAATCAATGATTTAGGAATAACAAATGGCTGTTGAAAATTAGAATAGTTTGATATCTCGGCAATGATCCTTAATGGGTGACATGCCGACCTAATGTCAATTAAATCTTCGTTTATTGTTTCTGAAGTGTTAAGAGCAATTACAAATGGATTTAATCTTAATATATAACTTTCTATGGCGAATTTATGTTCAATAACAGAGCTTCCAGGGCCAATAATTAATACTTCTTTACCATTCATATAATCCTTGGGATTCCAACTGCCATTATTCGTTTGATTAATTTGAATTCCTGCAGTTTCAATTTCAGTCTCAGAGAAAACTTGCCCTTTCCCATGTTCATAGAAATATTTAATTGTTTGCAAGATGTCTTCCGATGAATATCTAGGATCACTTATCATATTTTGGATATATGAAGGGTGGACATTATATTTTGCAGCTAAATAGTAATAATTATTCATCCCCCAGTCGTATTTCTTTTTCAATCCAATAAAAAAATTATCTATCAAACTTGGCAAACTAGAAGAGTATAGATTGACCTTTCTTAATCTTTCAGATTCAATAACAAGATATTCTGTTTGTGCATTTCCAGGTCCACGGCCCATTCCAGTAACTGTTGAATCAATCCAATTGACACCAAGCTCAAAAGCTATGAGAGAGTTATTGACAGCGTTCCCCATGCTATCGTGAGCATGTATGCCAAGATTTCCTGACCAGTATTTCCGTGTTTCAGTAATGAGATCAGAAATATCGGATGGTTTTAGTGAGCCATAACTATCTGCAAGGTACAGGAATTCTAATGAGGAGTTATCAAAGCTCTTAATTTCATTTCCAATCAAGCTTATTCCATTAGCATTAGCTTGCATTATATTTAATCCAACTTTATAACCAAGTGAAATAAGGTGATTAACGATTAATTTGCAATTTGGAAAATCTTGGTAGTGAGTTGCAACTCTAACTAAAGAAACTTTTGACTCTATCTTTTCTTTGAAAAGCTGGTTTAGTTTAGTTAATACTTGCTTTCTGTCATTAGAGTCAGAGAGAAAATCAGACGCATTTACCATTACGCCAATTTTATTTTTTAATCCATCAGGAATACTTAACTCATTCAAGAAGCAATCAGAAGTATGCGCATAGGCACCCTTAAATCCCTCATTACTAAAAAACCTAAATCCTATTTCTACATAGTCAACTTTTATTTCTTCCATTGCCGACAGATATTTAGAGACAAGATTTTCTGAGAATTGCCAATTTGTGTAATACCCCCCGTCTCTGAGGGTGCAGTCAATTAATTTCATAAAACAAAATTTAAATATGGCCTCTTATAATACTATTTATGGCAACAAAATAGCAATAAATTCTTGTATAATTCGCTTATTTCAAGAGGTCTAAGTTTTATCCGTGAATCAGAATTATTTGAACCTTTTTATTGGTTTTGACTTAACAAATAGAATTCCAGGATATGTTCTCTTAGACTCAATCTTGGAAAAAAGTTCTATCCCAATCCGTGTAACTTATCTAAATAAGAATAACTTACAGGGATTTTTCAATCGTCCTAGAGGTGAGTTTGATAGTACCGATTTCAGTATTTCTAGATTTTTAGTTCCTTACTTGAGTAATTATCAAGGCTGGTCATTGTTTATTGATAATGATATGGTGGTTAGAACTGATATAGCTGAGCTAACAAACTATATGGTTGAAGATTATTCTGTTCGATGTGTAAAACATAATCAAATTGTTAAAAATGATACTAAATTTAGAGGCGAGAGACAAACCAAATATAACATGAAAAACTGGACTAGTGTCATTCTGTTCAATAATGAAAAATGCGGAGCATTGACCCCCGAATATGTTGAGAACACATCAGGGCTTGATTTGCACCAATTCAAATGGTTGAAGAATATTGATACTGAGATTGGTGACATACCCTTGAGTTGGAATTATCTTGCTGATGTGGAGAGCATGGGTCAAGAGCAAGTTAATAACCCCAAGCTAATTCATTACACTGAAGGAGGGCCATTTTTTAAAGCTACTAAAGATTGCGAATATGCTAAAGATTGGCTAGATGCTTATAATAGAATGAATGACTATTTAAAGTATTAACTCCAGTAAATCATATGATTGAATCTTTTAGTTTGTTCAAGAAAACAAAATTCATAATTGGTTCAACAAAAAAATTACCATTTTTGACGTTCCTGTTTCTAGCCTCAACTTTAATTGATTTGTTGGGAATTAGTTTAATTGCATCATATATTGCTATTATTATCAACCCGGAATTACTTCAAGAATCTAATACATTGAGGTATGTCTCTATTTTCTTTGACCTTAACTCTGCTGATGGAATTATCGAGGTCAGTGTTTTTTTGTCCCTAGTTTTCTTATTTAAAGCCTTCTTTGCTATTAAGGTTAATAGAAGTATTTTAAGATTTAGTCACGAAACATGCTCTTATTTAAGAAAAAAAATTTTTAGAATTTATAACTCAATAGATTATGAAGATTACTCAAGTAGGGACAGTTCTTCATATGTGTATAACATCTTCAACCTTACTCAACAATTCTCAATACTTTATTTACAATCAATTTTGAGGATGTTTAGTGAAACTATTTTACTTGTTTTAGTTTTCGCACTAATTATTTACGAGAGTCCCTTTGCAGTTTTGATTTTCTTTATATTGGTTCTCTCCGCTACATTTATTTACGATTTTCTTTTTGGTAAAAAAAATACTACCTATGGTAAGCAAATTAATGATAGCTCAACTGAAATCTTGCAATTTATTAAAGAGGCCATTCAAGGATATAAAGAATTCAAGATTTTAAAAAAAGAAAATTTTCTTTATGAGGGCTTTAAGAGGAAAGTTGATATTTTTTCAGATTCAAGCATCAACTCTGGTGTTATTTCAATTATTCCCAAATACTTCATTGAATTTCTATTAGTGACATTTTTATTGATATTGGTTTCTGTGACAATTTTCTTGAATGGAACTTTAGATCATATAATTCCAACACTAGGTTTTTTTGCCGCTGCATCAATTCGTGTTCTGCCATCGATAAATCAAATAAATTCCAGTATATCGAGGATTAGACATAGTCATCATTGTGTTGAAATACTTTTTAAAGAGCTGACTCTTAATTATGAACCTAATCCAAAAGAGCAGCGGTCAATAAAAAAATTTCAGAAAATTAGATTTGAGAATGTTGGGTTCAAATACAAAAAAAATAATTCTGCCACTATTGAAAATCTTGATTTAGAAATAAGCGCCGGTGAAACAATAGGAATAATTGGAAAATCTGGATCTGGTAAGACTACCGTCTTAAATTTACTTTTAGGTCTTTTAAAGCCCTCTAGCGGAAAAATAAAAATAAATGGGGAGGATTTAGCTTTTGTGCAAGATTCTTGGATGAGATTAATTTCATATATACCACAAGAGATAACTATTTTAAATGGTTCTTTGAAATCTAATGTCACTCTGGAGAGTGAAGCCTCTGTTGAAGACAAAAAGTATTCTCAAAGTCTAAATAAAGCAGGTGTAATAGAGTTTATGAATAGGCTTGATGATAATGACGAAACCCAACTTGGAGAAAATGGCATAGCTTTGTCTGGTGGTCAAAGACAACGAGTTGCTATTGCACGATCGTTATATCATAGCAAGGAAATTTTTGTTATGGACGAAGCGACTAGTGCCTTAGATAATGAAACTAAAACTGAAATTATGCTTGAAATTAGTAGATTTAAGGGAACTAAAACGATCATTATTGTCACCCATGATCATGAGATTCTGAAAGATTGTGATCATGTTTACACAATAAATAATGGCATAATAAAAAGAGATAGATAATGAAATCCAACTCTCTAGTGAGATTCTTTAGTTATTTTCTGAAATCGAAATATCGATGGAAAATTGAAAGCGGTGCAGACATATTAATTCTTGATGGAAAAGTTCTTGAAAAAATTCTTCCTGCTCTTGCAGACCGTTCTTATAGTGTTCTCCAAAATGTCGACACTATTTATTTAAGGTTTTTAATCCAGGCTTCATTTAAATATTCTATTTTTGGATATAAGAGAATTTTGCTGGAATACCACCTACAAATAATAAATTTTGTAAAACCAAAGCTCTTATTAACCTTTACAGATTCTTCCCCACTTTATTGGGAAATTGACAAAAGAATTCATAAGAAAATCAATTTTCTCACTATTCAAAATGCCCAACACTTTATTGGCGATACTGACCTTGTTGAAGAGGAGTATATGCATATGATTTTTCAACAAAAGCCATTTTATTCTAACTTAGCTTGCATATCTAAATTTGATCTTGACTATTACTTGTCTAAGGGGGTTAAGGTTCTTAATCATTTTTTTATTGGATCTTTAAAGCTTGGATCCTACTATCACTCATATTCAAATAATTCAATAAAAAAAATTTTTGATCTTTGTATTGTCAGCAATACAAGAAATGACAAAACTGCAAATCTCAAGGTTTGGGAATTAGTTCGTGAATTTGTTTCTAAGCATAATGTAACGATAATTTTTGCCTTAAAAGGTGATAGTCAAGAGTCAAATTCACCGATTTTGAAAATATTTGAGAATACAAAATTAATATACGCAAAGAGAACAGAATTTAGCTCACACATAGTTTCAGATTACTCCGAAGTTACAATCGGCTTTTCTAGCTCTCTTCTCAGACAAACTTTTGCTAGGGGAAATAAGATTTATCCTCTTAATTTTGCATCTAAAATTTTCAGTCCGCCCTATAATCTATTGGGTTTGAATCTCTCACCAAGTTATGATGAATTTGAAAGAACTCTACTTAACTTAATAAAGATAGATCGAAATAAATACATTGAGTCCAACAAGGATCTAATGAATTATTTTGACACAAGGGACTGTAATCAATCTGCTTATGACAAACTCAAAAAAGCTATAGATTCATTTTTTTAAAGGGGTGTATATGACTCAAATTATTGCAGAAATTGGTGTAAACCACAATGGATCTTTGGAGATGGCAAAGAAGCTAATAGATAAAGCAATTCAGTGTAAGGTGGATACTGTCAAATTTCAGGTTGGAGATCCTAAAAATGTTATTGCACCAATTGCTCCAAAAGCTAACTATCAAAAACAAAATACAGGTGTTGATGAATCTCAACTTGAAATGGTAGAAAAAATTGTACTTAAAGCAGAGGACTACAAGGTTTTACATGATTACTGTAAGAAAAAGAAGGTTGAATTTTTAGCTACTCCATTCGATAAAGCTAGTGTTAAATTTCTCTCGGAGGACTTATCTTTGGATACTTTAAAAATTGCCTCTGGAGAAATTACAAATTATGAGTTGCTCTATGAATGTGCAAAAACGAATAAAAATTTAATAATATCAACAGGGATGTCCAAACTTTTTGAAATCAGGGAAGCTTTAGACTTTCTAATGTTTTGCTATTTGTATCCAGATTTGATTCCAAATTCGAAAAATATAAAAGAATCACATACTCCCAAAGAATACTCAAGGGTTTTGGGCAATAAGATTACTCTTCTTCATTGTACAACTGAATATCCTGCACCCTTAGATAGTATAAATCTTAACGCTATGACAACAATCAGAAAAACTTTTGGATTGCCTGTAGGTTTATCAGACCATAGTTCTGGCATTGAAGCGTCATTGGCGGCAATCTCACTTGGTGCGAAAATAATTGAAAAACACTTTACTCTAGATAAGAATCTTCCCGGGCCTGACCACATTGCATCTTTAACTCCAAATGAACTTAGAAATCTTGTTAAAGGTGTTCGGAAAGTCGAGAAAATTCTTGGCTCAAAAGAAAAATCTCCTCAAAAGGTTGAATTAGAAAATATAAAAATTGCTAGAAGAAGTATATTTGCATGTCGCCAAATAAAGAAAGGTGATATTTTCACAAATGAAAATATTACTTGTAAGAGGCCAGCAACAGGAATTTGCTCAACAAGATATTGGGACATAATTGGTAAAAGAGCAACAAGAGACTTTAATGAAAATGAACAAATCGTTTATGAATAGCCTTATCTTTCTTGGTAATTCTCTAACGAAACCTTTTGATAGAAATTTTTCTGAATTTAATACAAGCCATTATGAGCTTTCACAAGTTATTCCCTTTTTGTATACCGATGAACAAGAGCCAGACTTTTTAGTAGTAATTCTTGATTCGACATTTTTTTTTGAGAATGTTGCTGATGAAAATCCTAAACATGAAGTTGAAGATTTAAATAATGCATTTAGGGCCTACAGGGAGAAAAATAAAACTACAAAAATTATCTTAACTAATGTTGTGTTTCCTTTCCCAGAAATTATCCTAAATGAGAGTTCTTCTGGTCATGAAGTATTATTCAGACTCAATAGTGAAATTAAAAAAATTACATGTGATTTGAATGATTTTTTAATTGCAGATGTATACAGGAATTCACTTATATATGGTTATGAAAATATTTTTAACCTCAAATTGAAGTTTCTTTTCCAAATGCCTTTTCAGGCTAATGGTGTAAATATTATTTCAAATGAAATTAAAGATAAAATTAACATGCTTTCAAAAGCAAGAAAAAAGGTAATTATTGTTGATGCGGATAATACTCTTTGGGGAGGCATTATCGGGGAAGATGGTATTGATAATATTGCTATTGATGAAAATTATCCTGGGATTGTTTATAAATATTTACAAAACTTCCTACTAAAGATAAAGAATTCTGGACTGATTCTCGCTTTAGTAAGTAAAAATAATGAGTTTGATGTAAAGGAGGTATTTAGTAAAAAAAATATGCCACTGAGCTTTGAAGA
>Ga0181607_10004014_pt1 | contig 12643 bp, 9 predicted proteins | sample 041ome_9_FD_132420 | JGI IMG/M metagenome (GOLD analysis project Ga0181607, IMG submission 132420) | Coastal salt marsh microbial communities from the Groves Creek Marsh, Skidaway Island, Georgia - 041413US metaG (megahit assembly) | ecosystem: Environmental > Aquatic > Marine > Intertidal zone...
CCGACGCGCTTAACCACGCCAGCATGATCGAAGGCGTGCGCCGCAACGGCGGCGCCAAGCGGATTTTCCGCCATAACGATGTGGCGCATCTGCGCGCCTTGCTGGCCGCCGATGACCCGGCAGCGCCCAAGCTGATTGCCTTTGAATCGGTCTATTCGATGGATGGCGATTTTGGCCCCATCGCCGAGATCTGCGACTTGGCCGATGAATTCGGCGCGCTGACCTATATCGACGAGGTGCACGCGGTGGGCATGTATGGCCCGCGCGGCGGCGGCGTGGCCGAGCGCGACACCCTGGCCCATCGCATCGACATCATCAACGGCACCCTGGCCAAGGCCTATGGGGTGATGGGCGGCTATATCGCGGCCTCGGCCAAGATGTGCGACGCCATCCGCTCTTATGCGCCGGGCTTTATCTTTACCACCTCGCTGCCGCCCGCAGTGGCGGCGGGGGCGGCGGCCTCGGTTGCCTTTTTGAAAACCGACGCCGGCCAAGCGCTGCGCCAGCGCCACCAAGAGCAGGCGCGCGTGCTTAAGCTGCGCCTCAAAGGCATGGGCCTGCCGATCATCGACCATGGCAGCCATATCGTGCCGGTCATCGTGGGCGACCCGGTGCACACCAAGAAACTGTCCGACATGCTGCTGGAACAGTTCGGCATCTACGTGCAGCCCATCAATTTCCCCACCGTGCCCCGCGGCACCGAGCGGCTGCGCTTTACCCCCTCACCCGTGCACGGCGCGGGCGAAATCGACACGCTGGTGCGCGCAATGGATGGCCTGTGGGCGCATTGTGCGCTGAATCGTGCCGAATTGAGCGCATAATTTATTACAAGACTGCAATACAGCTTGCACCGTGTTAATGTAGAGTAAATGAACACTATGATCCGAATCGTCGGTTCGAGTGTTATAGTGCCGGTGTAGTGTGGGGCAGTGGCGGATGATTGGGTGGAAAACCAAGCCTGAAGAGGCGGTGGAAGACAGCAAACCCAAAGGGTTTGATGATTACGATATCCGTCTGGGCGACCTGATGCGTGGCGAGCGCGCGACCTTGGGTAAATCGCTGCTCGACGTGCAACGCGAGCTGCGGATCAAAGCCAATTACATCGCTGCCATCGAAAATTGCGATCCAACCGCCTTTGATACGCCCGGGTTTATTGCGGGCTACGTGCGCTCTTATGCGCGCTATCTGGGCATGGACCCTGATCTGGCCTTTTCGCAGTTTTGTGCCGAAAGCGGCTTCTCCACAGCCCATGGCATGTCTGCGGCGGCCAGTGCCGCAAAGCCTGCCAAACAGCCCCAATCTGCGCTTGGCACAGCCGGTCGCGACCCCTTTACCGCCCCCGCCACACCTTTTGTGCCAGCAGGCGACGCGCTGTTTTCGCGGATCGAGCCGCGCGCCATTGGCTCCAGCTTGGTGTTGCTGGTGCTGATCGGGTCGCTTGGTTTTGGGGCATGGTCGGTTCTGCAAGAGGTTCAACGCGTTCAGTTTGCTCCGGTGGAAAACACGCCCGATGTTTTGGCGGTGCTAGACCCTGTGCAAGGCGCGGGCCAAATGCTGGCCGAAGACGTGCTGCCCGATGCGCGCGCCATGGTGCAGATGGCTGCCCCCATGGGCATGGCCGATGGGCTAGATCGGCCCTTCCGCCCGCAGCCTTTGGATGTGCCGGTTATGGTGTCGCGCGATGCGCCGATTTCAACGCTGGATCCGGCAGATGTTGGGGTGTTTGCCCAATCTGCGCCGCAGATGCCGCAAGTGGATCGTGAAACATTTCCGCGGCTGGCGCTGGCGGTCGAGACGCAGACCGGCACTGTTGCCATGGCCGCAGCCAGCAGCCCCACCTTGCCCAAGGTCAGCCAAGACCAAGGCGCAGGGGTGACGGTGGTTGCCGCGCGCCCCTCGTGGGTGCGGGTGCGCGCCGCCGATGGCACGGTGGTTTTCGAGGGCATCATGGGTGCGGGCGAAACCTATGAGGTTGCCCAAACCGAGGTGCCGCACACCATTCGTGTGGGCGAAAGCGGCGCGATTTACTTTAATGTGGGCGGCCAAACCTATGGCCCCGCTGGCGAGCGTGGCGCTGTCACATCGAATTTGGCGCTGGATGCGGGGCAGTTGGCGCAGAACTATGCCTTGGCGGATCTGGCCCAAGATGGCGATTTGGCCCGCGTTGTGGCAGAGTTGACACCAGGCAATTAGGCGCCGCTTGGCGGTTGCTTATGCGCGGCCAAGGGCCTAATCCTGTTACCAAACAACGATTGGGGCCGTCATGACGCTGAACCATATTCGACCTTGGCGTAACATCTACCGCCGAAGCAGCCGCCAAATCATGGTGGGCAATGTGCCTGTCGGGGGCGATGCACCAATCAGCGTGCAAACAATGACCAACACCCTAACCACGGATGTGGCGGCCACGGTTGCGCAAATTCAACGGGCGGCGGAAGCAGGGGCTGACATTGTGCGCGTCAGCGTGCCCGACGAGGCCTCGGCGCGGGCGCTGCGCGAAATCGTGCGCGAAAGCCCAGTGCCATTGGTGGCCGATATTCATTTTCACTACAAGCGCGGGATCGAGGCCGCCGAGGCTGGCGCGGCCTGCCTGCGGATCAATCCCGGCAATATCGGCAGCCCGGAACGGGTGCGCGAGGTGATTGCCGCCGCGCGCGATCACGGCTGTTCTATCCGTATCGGTGTGAATGCGGGCAGTTTGGAAAAGCATCTGCTTGAAAAATATGGCGAGCCGACCCCAGACGCGATGGTGGAAAGCGGCATGGAACATATCCGCATTCTGCAAGACAACGATTTCCACAACTTCAAGATCAGCGTCAAAGCCAGCGATGTGTTCATGGCGGCGGCGGCCTATCAGCAGCTGGCCGAAGCCACGGATGCCCCCATTCATTTGGGCATTACCGAAGCGGGTGGGCTGACATCGGGCACGATCAAATCGGCCATTGGCCTTGGCAACCTGCTGTGGATGGGCATTGGCGATACGATCCGCGTCAGCCTGTCGGCCGATCCGGTGGAAGAGGTGAAGGTTGGCTACGAGATTTTGAAATCCTTGGGCCTGCGCCACCGTGGGGTGAATATCATCTCGTGCCCCTCTTGTGCGCGGCAGGGGTTGGACGTGAGCAAAACCGTCGAAACCTTGGAAGAGCGTTTGGCACATATCAAAACCCCGATGAGCCTGTCGATCATCGGCTGCGTTGTTAATGGCCCCGGCGAAGCGCTGATGACCGATGTGGGCTTTACTGGCGGCGGGGCTGGCAGTGGCATGGTGTATTTGGCGGGCAAAGCCAGCCACAAATTAAGCAATGCGCAGATGGTGGATCACATCGTGGAACAGGTGGAAAAGAAAGCCGCCGAAATCGATGCCGCCGCGGCCGAGGCTGGCGCCGACTAAGGGCGCGCGGCACGTTTGTCGATGTACCGGGCCAACACGATGGGCGGCACATGCCCACGCACGACCATGTCAGCAAAGATATAGACCGGCCACTGCGCGTTTTGGCCGGTCTCTAGGCCCAGCACAGCGGCCAATTCGGCGCTGCTGGTCGGGCCGTGCATGTAGACGCGCACCGCGCCCGCCTGCGCCAATTCCCCCAATTCCGTACCCGCCGCCTGACAGCTGGGGCAGGGTGCGCCCATCAAAACCGCCAGTTTAACTGGCGCGTCTTGGGCCCCCAACGCCGCCGCCTTTGGCGCAAAAAGCCGGGGCCACAGCCCCTTTAGCAGGGCCTTGTCACGCGCGGCATGGGCGGAAAAGCCGTGGGTTTGCGGTGCGGGGGGGACCAAAAGCTGGGGTTCATCCACAAACAACTGATGCAAAGCGCGCTGAAAGGCACGCTTTTGCGCCGGGTCTTGCAGTCGCTCTTGCAGGGTTTGCGCCGTGGCGGTTTGGCCCGCCATGGCCAGCCCCAAAGCCACCGCAACCCCCATGCGCAGGCCATGGCCCATGGTTACTGCGCCCGAATCTCGGCCACCAGTTTTTGCATGCCGTCAAAGGGCACATAGCCACGCAGCATTTGTTCGCCCAGAACAAACGTGGGGGTGCCATTGATCTGCAAACGCCCGGCCAATTGGTGGTTGTCGCGGATCACGGCCGTGACCTCGTCGCTGTCCATCTTGGCCAAGATCGGCGCCGCATCCAGCCCCAGATCGGCGGCCAGCCGTGCAAGGCTTTCGGGGGCAACCGTGCCCTTGAAAGCAATCAGCGCATCATGCACCGCCTTATAGGCGGCGTCACCGGCCACCATACGCGTGGCGATGGCAAAGCGAGAGGAGATAACAGATTGGTCGCCCAGAATTGGAAATTCCTTTAGGATCAGGCGGATATTGCCATCGCTTTGCACCAATTGCGCCACTTCGTCATGGGCTTTGCGGCAATAGCCACAGCGATAGTCGACAAATTCAACCAAGGTAATATCGCCTTGCAGGTTGCCCCCAGCCCAGCTGTTTTCATCTTGAAACAGGGCCGCGCTGTTGACGCTGATCATATCGCGGTCTGTTTGGGTTTGTGCATTGGCTTGGCGTGCTTCCAGCACCGCCACCGCCTCCATGATCACCTCGGGGTTTTCCAGCAGATAGGCGCGCACCTCGGCGCGAAAGGCGGCGCGCTCGGTGTCGGACATTTGGGCCAAATCAAGCGCGGCAAGGGGGGATGCAGTGGCGCAAGCCAGCGCCATGGCGCCTGCGGCAAGGATATGTTTCATGGTGCGATCTCCGTTATTTTGCTAGGGCAGCTTCGGCCCCAGAAAGCACATCTTGGGCGCGGATACCAGCGCGCGATCCCGGTGTCACTTGGCCCAACGCCCGGTTGGCATGCAGGCGCGCATCTGCGAATTGGCCCAACAGCGCATAGCGTTCCGCAGTCACGACCGAGGCCATGCCGCGTTCATTATTCTTTGCATAGGCCATGGCCAAATCGCGCAGCACCGACACATTGCGAAAATCGCGCGCGCGGGCACGTTCCAATATATCGCGCGCCTCGCGCGGCTGGCCCGCAGCCAGCATGGCGCGCCCGTAGCCTGCCAAGATCAAGGCATTGCGCGGCGCCAATTCCGTGGCCCGGCGATAGGCTGCAACTGCCTGATCCACGCGGCGGCTTTCCAACAGGATTTGCCCGCGTAATTCGTGCACAAAGGGGTCTTCGGGGTGGGCCAGCGCCAGCCGGTCAATGGCAGCTATGGCTTGGGCGCTATCGGGCAAGCGGTGCCATGCGATGGCCTGCATCATTTGCGCCAGATCGGCGTGTTCTTGTTTGCGCGCCTCGGTTTGTGCCCATGTGGGGGCGCGCAAAAACGCGCCCAGTTTGGCCTGTGCGCGCGCCATCCAATACTCGGCCTGCGGATTGGTGGGGGCTGCGTTTGGGGCGGCCTTGATCAAGGCTTCCATGGCGCGAAACCGGTCGCGCGATAGGGGGTGGCTGCGGGCGTAGGTGTCTTGTTGGGTGGGCGTCAACAGCTCTTGGCCGCGAAACAGATCGAAGACGCGCAAATAGGCGCTTGGGTCTATGCCTGCGCGGATCAGGTAGCGCAAGCCGCTTGCATCTGCGGCACTTTCTTCGGTGCGGGTGTGGCTCATGAAATTTTGGGTCGCCGCCCCCATAATGCCGCGCGCCAAGGCACCCGCGGCTGCGGTTTCGCCGGTGGTTGCCGCGGTTGCTGCGGCCAAGGCCACGCCAAAACCCGCCACCGTGCTGGCGCGCTGCATATTCTGCATGCGCCGCGCGATATGCCCGTTTTGAATATGGGCCACCTCGTGGGCAATGACGGCTTGCAATTCTGCAGCAGATTTCAGCCGCAAGATCAGGCCAGAATGCAAAAATATATGCTGTGTATCGATCACAAATGCGTTCAGCGCCGGGTCGTTCACCACCAAAATCCGGGTGCCGGAACTGGGCATGCCAGCGGCCAGCAGCACGGGTTGGGCCAATTCTGACAGGGCATTTTCGATATCGGGGTCACGAATCAAACTGGCGGCGCGCAGGGGCAGGGCGGCCAGCATTGCAAAAGCCGCCAGCAGGACAACGCGCATCAGATAATTCATTGACCCTGCACCCCTTTCCTTGCGAATACCAACACGCATAGCATAGGAGCGCGGATATGCGGAACTCAACCCGTGGTGAAGTGGATCCCTTTATTGTGATGGATGTGATGGAGGCCGCCCGCGCCGCCGAGGCCGAAGGCCGCCACATCATTCACATGGAGGTGGGCCAGCCCGGCACCGCCGCCCCCGCCGCCGCACGGGCCGCATTGGCCCAAGCCATGGAGGCGGGGCCCTTGGGCTATACCGTGGCGCTTGGCCTGCCCGAATTGCGCGCCCGTATCGCCCAGCTTTACGGGCAATGGTATGGCATCACGCTGGATCCGGCGCGCGTGGTTGTCACGCCCGGCTCGTCGGGGGCGTTTATCTTGGCCTTTAGCGCGCTGTTTGATGCGGGCCAAAGGGTGGGCATCGGCGCGCCCGGCTACCCCAGTTATCGCCAGATCCTGAAAGCGCTGGATTTGCAGCCTGTCATGCTAGAGACAAAGGCCGAAAACCGCCTGCAGCCCGTGCCCGCAGACCTTGAGGGGCAGGCGCTGGATGGTTTGCTGGTGGCAAGCCCCGCCAACCCCAGCGGCACAATGCTGGACAAAACCGCGCTGGCGGCCCTGATCCATGCCACACAGGCGCAGGGGGCGGCGTTTATCTCGGACGAGATTTACCACGGCATCGAATACGAGGCCAAAGCCGTAAGCGCGCTGGAAATCAGCGATGATGTCTATGTCATCAACTCGTTTTCCAAATATTTCAGCATGACAGGCTGGCGCATTGGTTGGATGGTGGTGCCCCCAGACCACGTGCGCCTGATCGAGCGTTTGGCGCAAAACCTGTTTATCTGCCCCCCCCATGCCAGCCAAGTGGCGGCCTTGGCCGCGATGGACGCGCATGAGGAATTGCAGCGCAACATGGATGTGTACCGCGAAAACCGCAAATTGATGCTTGAAGGGTTGCCCAAGGCTGGATTCGACCGGATCGCGCCCCCTGATGGGGCGTTTTATGTGTATGCCGATGTCAGCCATCTCACCCAAGATAGCCGTCAGTTTTGCGCAGAGATTTTAGAAAAAGCAGGCGTCGCTGTTACGCCGGGGCTAGATTTTGATGCCCAGCGAGGCCACGCAACCCTGCGCTTTTCCTATGCGCGCAGCACCGCCGATATCCGCGAGGGGCTGGCCCGGCTGGCGCGGTTCATGGCCGATACTGGCAGGCTGTAATGCCCCAGATGTGAAAGCAGGTTAGATGGTGGCGGGTTTGAAAAAATATATAATTTTATCTGTGACTTGCGCTGTGCTTTTTATGCAAAACTTGCCGCTGTCTGCACAAGATTTCAGTGGCCTTGCCCGCATAGATACAGCCGCCAGCAGCCTGCGCGCCACAGATCGGGGCGCCAGCCTGCGGTTGCGCCTGTCGCAAGGCGTGCCTTGGCGGGCCTACACGCTGGATGGGCCGCCAAGGCTGGTTCTTGATTTCCGCGAAGTTGATTTTTCCGGCTTAAACACCGGCGATTTCGTGCAAACCGATCAGGTTCTGGGCCTGCGGTTTGGCATGGTGCGCCCGGGGGTTTCGCGGCTGGTTGCGGAATTGGCCGCCCCCTTGGCGCTGGCGCAGGCCGCGATGACAGTGCTGCCGGATACCGGCGTTGCAGAGATAAATATCGATCTGCAAGAAGTTGATAAAGAAACATTTTCGGTAAATTCTGGCGTGCTGCGTGACCCGGCGTTTGATCTGCCCGACAGCGCCACCCCCCCCACCGATCCAGCCCCCGTGCTGGGCGATGGGCCGGTGGTTGTGGTGCTGGACCCGGGCCATGGGGGCATCGACCCGGGCGCCCAGCGTGGGGGCGAAAGCGAAAAGAACCTGATGCTGGCTTTCGCGCGCGAATTGCGTGACACGCTGCGCCGCGTGGGTGGGTTCGAGGTGGTGCTGACCCGCGAAGACGATCGTTTTGTATCGCTCGAGCGGCGCATCGCCATTGCCCATCAGGCCCGGGCGCATTTGTTTTTATCGCTGCATGCCGATGCTTTGGGCCAAGGCCAAGGCCAAGCCAGCGGCGCCACTGTCTATCTGTTGGATCGCAATGCCAGCGACGAAGCCACGCGCCTGCTGGCCGAACGCCACGACCGCGATGATTTGGTTTCGGGAATCGACCTGCGCGGCCAAGATGATGTTATTGCGGATATTTTGATGGATCTTGCCCGCCAAGAAACCGGCCCCCGGGCCGAGGTTTTGGCGCATTCTTTGGTGGCGGGAATGCAGCAGGCGGGTGGGCCGGTGAATAGCCACCCCATTCGGCGGGCCGATTTTTCGGTTCTCAAGGCGGCCGATATCCCGTCGGTTCTGATTGAAGTGGGCTTTTTAAGCAGCCCGCGCGATTTGAAAAACCTCACCAACCCCGAATGGCGCCTTGGCATGGCCCAAGGCATTGCGCGCGGCATTCAGGCCTGGGTGATTGCCGATATGGCGCGCGCGGGTTTGCGCCGCCGCTAGGCCAGTGTTCGGCCCGCGTTTTACCCGCGTTTGGCCGATCTTTGCCGATGGGCCCCGGGTTCTTGTTTTGACCAGCGTGCCCGCAGCGCGTATAGAAGAGGCACTGAACAGGGGCGCTGCATTGATCAGATTCATTCTTTCGTTTTTTGGTGCTATTTTTACCTTGGTCACACTGGGGCTGTTCATGGTCGCGCTCAGCCTTGGGGCGGTGTTTTGGATCTATGGCCGCGACCTGCCCAGCCATGAAAGCTTGGCCCAATATACCCCGCCGACAATCAGCCGCATTTATTCCAGCGAAGGCCAGATCATCGATGAATTCGCGCAAGAGCGGCGGCTATTTAGCCCCGCTGCCGATATCCCGGATTTGGTGAAAAATGCCTTTATCAGCGCCGAAGATAAAAATTTCTATACCCACAAAGGATATGATGCGCGCGGGATTATCGCAGCCGGTGTCGATGCGGTGCGCAGCCGTGGGCGCGATGTGCGCGGCGCCTCGACCATCACCCAGCAGGTGATGAAAAACTTCCTCTTAGGTGGTGAACGCCGGGTTGAACGCAAGATCAAAGAAATCATCTTGGCCACGCGTCTGGAAGAAACGCTTAGCAAAGACCGCATTCTAGAGCTGTATTTGAACGAAATTTTTCTGGGCCAAAATTCGTATGGGGTGACGGCAGCGGCGCAAACCTATTTCAACAAATCGCTGTCGCAGCTGGCCCCGCACGAAGCGGCATTTTTGGCCTCGCTGCCCAAGGCGCCATCCGATTATCACCCGGTGCGCCGCAAAGATCGGCTGTTGTCGCGGCGCAATTTTGTGCTGAAAGAAATGATGGAAAACGGCTATATCAGCCAAGCCACCTATGAAAGCGAGGTGGCGCAACCGCTGCGCTCGGTTCAAAATGGTGATTTCGACAGTTTCAAATCGGCCCTGCCGCCGCGCGATTATTTCACCGACGAAATCCGCCGTCAGCTGTCCAACAGCTTTGGCGAAGACGAGTTTTTCTCGGGCGGGATGACGGTGCTGGCCAGCATCGACCCGCAAATGCAAAAGATTGCCGCAACGGCGCTGCAGCGTCAGTTGGAAGTTTATGATCGCGGGCAGGGTATCTGGCGGGGCACCGGGCAAACCATCGATGCTGGCCTGTTGGCCGATGATGCAGCATGGCGCGCGGCCTTGGCCGAGATCGCTGTGCCGCGCGATATTGCGCTGGATGGGCAATGGTACCCGGCGGTGGTGCGCAAACCCGGCGAGCGGGAAATGACGCTGGCCATAGAAGGCATCGCGCCCGATACCATGACCCCGCACGCCGTGCCGCGCAGCGATATCAAATGGATGAAGGGCAGCTTTGTTGATAATTTCAAGGCCGGCGATGTGGTGCTGGTGCGCGCCGAAACCGCAGGCCCCGAGGGCACAGGCGCCTTCAAAGGCTGGTCTTTGCGCCAAGTCCCCGAGGTGCAGGGCGCCTTTGTGGCGATGGATGTCAATTCTGGGCGGGTCATCTCTATTCAGGGTGGGTTTTCCTATCAGCATTCGGTCTTTAACCGTGCCACGCAGGCCCAGCGCCAGCCGGGTTCCAGTTTCAAGCCCTTTGTTTATGCATCGGCCTTGGACAGCGGCTATACCCCGGCCACAATCGTCATCGACGCGCCGATTGAAATCGACACGCCGCAAGGGCTGTGGCGGCCCAAAAACGCCTCGGACAAGTTTTACGGCCCCACGCCCATGCGCACAGGGATCGAACAATCGCGCAACCTAATGACCATCCGCTTGGCCCAAGAGGTGGGCATGGATGTGGTGGCCAATTACGCCGAGAAATTTGGCGTCTATCAGGACATGGGCCAGTTTTTGGCCAATTCGCTGGGGTCCGAGGAAACGACGCTTTATAAAATGGTGGCGGCCTATGCGATGTTTGCCAATGGCGGCGAACGTGTCGAGCCCACTTTGGTGGACCGGGTGCAAGACCGCTATGGCAATACCGTCTACCGCCACGATCAGCGCCAATGTCTTGATTGCGCCAACCCAGACCTGCCCGAAGGCCAAGCGCCCGAAATCACCTCGCGGCGCGAGCGGGTGATGAACGCGGTCACCGCCTATCAGCTGACATCGATGATGCAAGGTGTGGTGCAACGCGGCACCGCCAGCCGCGCAATCAACCTGCCGGTGCCCGTGGCGGGCAAAACCGGCACCACCAATGATGCCAAAGATGTGTGGTTTGTGGGCTTCACTAATTCGCTGGCGGCGGGCTGTTACATCGGTTTTGACACCCCCAGGCCGCTGGGGCGTGGGGCCTCGGGCGGGGGGATGTGCGGGCCGGTGTTTCAGGCCTTTATGGACGAGGCGGTGAAGAAATACGGCGGCGGGCCCTTCCGGGTGCCCAAAGAATGCATGTTCTTGAAAATCGACCGCTTCACCGGCGCGCGCCTGCCAGATGAGGCCACCGGTGACAACGTGGTGGCCGAATGTTTCCGCGAAGGCGAAGAGCCGGTTTTTGGCATCACCTTTGATGGCGGGTTTGCGATGGGCCAAAACCTGCCCTTGGTCGACGAAGTCGAGGCGCTGCCCGCGCGGCAAGTGACCACATCATCGGGCGAAACCGCCATCGTTGGGCCAAAAGCCAATTTTGGCACGCTCAGTTCCGGTGGGCTCTATTAACCCGGCCATGGGCGGCCCCCCGTTTGGCCCATGCGCGCGGCAGGCGCTTGCCCCGCGCGTGCGGCTGGTCTAAGACCGCAACCGAACCACCCCAGAGGATAGACATGCGCGCGGATGCCCTGAATACTGTTGCCGAAATCGAAAAGTCGCTGGCCTTGCTGCGCCAACGCCTGGATTGGGACACAGCCCAGCACCGGCTAGAGGAATTCAACGCCCGCGTCGAAGACCCAAACCTGTGGGACAACCCCGACAACGCCCAAAAGCTGATGCGCGAACGCCAAACCTTGGTGGATGCGATGCAAACCTACAGCGGCATTCAGCAGGAATTGGCCGATAATATCGAGCTGATTGAATTGGGCGAGATGGAGGGCGATGCCGAGGTCGTAAAAGACGCCGAAGCGGCCCTGAAAACCCTTGCGGCGCGCGCGGCGGAAAAAGAGCTAGAGGCGTTGCTAGACGGCGAGGCCGACAGCAACGATACATTCTTGGAAATCAACGCCGGCGCCGGTGGCACGGAAAGCTGCGATTGGGCCTCGATCTTGGCGCGCATGTATGTGCGTTGGGCCGAGAAAAAAGGCTATAAGGTCGAGCTGCAATCCACATCTGCGGGCGAAGAGGCAGGCATCAAATCGGCCACCTATAAAATATCGGGGCACAATGCCTATGGCTGGTTGAAAACCGAAAGCGGCGTGCATCGCTTGGTGCGCATCTCGCCCTATGACAGTTCGGCGCGCCGCCATACGTCGTTTTCGTCGGTTTGGGTGTATCCGGTGGTGGATGACAATATCGAAATCGATGTCAGCCCAAATGATATCCGCATCGATACCTATCGTTCATCCGGGGCGGGCGGGCAGCACGTGAACACCACGGATTCGGCCGTGCGTATCACCCATATTCCCACTGGTATCGTTGTCACCAGTTCGGAGAAATCGCAGCACCAAAACCGCGATATCGCCATGAAGGCGCTGAAATCGCGGCTCTATCAGCTAGAACTGGATCGCCGCAACGCCGAGATCAACGCCCAGCACGAAGCCAAGGGCGAGGCGGGCTGGGGCAACCAGATCCGTTCCTATGTGTTGCAGCCCTATCAAATGGTCAAAGACCTGCGCACCAGTTTTGAAACCAGCGACACCCAAGGCGTGTTAGATGGCGATCTGGATGGGTTCATGGCGGCCACTTTGGCGATGAAAGTGGCCGGAAAAAGCCGGGCCGAGGCGAAGGGCACCGATTAACCGCCCAAGCCTTTACCGCCTGCCGATCAGGAACCGCCTATTGCGCCGGTTCAAGCCGCGTCAGCCCCACGGGGGCTGCACGCGCCAAATCTAGGTCCAGCGACATGGGAATATATTCCCCCCGGCGCCACAGCTCGCCCAGATCGTCGTAATGGCGCGACAGCGGATGGCCCGATTGCCCGGTTGAGACAATGAACACCGAACTGTCTGGATCGGTGAAATCATATACCCCCCGATAGCCTGCCGC
>Ga0181607_10004015_pt1 | contig 12641 bp, 9 predicted proteins | sample 041ome_9_FD_132420 | JGI IMG/M metagenome (GOLD analysis project Ga0181607, IMG submission 132420) | Coastal salt marsh microbial communities from the Groves Creek Marsh, Skidaway Island, Georgia - 041413US metaG (megahit assembly) | ecosystem: Environmental > Aquatic > Marine > Intertidal zone...
CAAGCCCAAGCCCAAGCCCAAGCCCAAGCCGACGCGTCGCCCGCGCCCGACATCGAGGACGTCGTCGCCGACGCTCCGCCTCCCGCACCGTCTCGCGATCGCACGCAAAGCCCAGAAGCACCTGCCAGTCCGTCTGCACAAACTGGCGAAACGCCATCGCCGACGAATCGCGATGAACTCATCGAAGCCAACGTGCTTGACGCCGTCGAACGTCGATTGGCAGTGCTTGAAACGCGCTTGTTCCACACCGAACGCGAAGACGCCGACGCGTGGCGCACCGCGTTCACCCCCGGTGCACCTCAGCAGCCACCACCATCGGGCGTGCAGGCTGGAGTACCTTCCGTACCGACGCCAACCGTGCCCGATCCGAAACCGCCAGCGTTGCGCCGCGCGCACTCGCAGCTGTCGCTCGAGGAGGAACGCGCGCACGACCGCGGAGGTTTCGAAGCCGTCAACGCCCCGCGGCTTCCATTGAGCGGCGACGGGAGAGACGATACCGCGCGAGGACACGCGACGCGTGATGGCAAGCGTCACGTATCGCAGAAGAGCTCGGGACAAACCACGGATGGGGAGCAGCAGCGGCGCGAGCATCGCGGTGAGATGAGCTCGCTCGCCGAACTCGAACGGCTGCACGAAATCGTGGAATCGCTGCAACGACGACAGGAGCGCATGGAGCACGAACGCGAAAAAGAGCTGGCGCAATTAGCTCGCGCGCATCGTGATCATACGGCGAAATTGGAGAGCATCATCGCGGCGTATGAGAGCGATGTCGATCGGTATTCTCCACGATTGGCGCCGAATTCAACGTCGTCGTTGCGATCGTCGCCGTATACGCCGCGCGATCGATACGGGGCGTACGCGACCCCGCGTCATCATTACGCTGGCATGGATCCACGACATGATGAAGGCGATCGATATGCATCTCGTCATCATCATCATTACACGCGCGGTGGAGGCGCGAGCGCGCCGCCCGCGGCGGAAGCCGCCGCACTTGAGCGCGAAATTGCGATCATGGAGCGCGCCATCGCGCGCAAAAACGACGTGATTTCATCTCTGTCTCGAGAATTCGTCCAAAGCGGTACTCGATGGGATCGGTTTGATTGATGACGACGCTGTCACACATATTTTTTAGACGCGCACGAGCCGCATCGACATTCGATTCGGCTCAACGTCATTTGACGCGCGCGCACTGTTTGTAGACGCCTACACGCAACCACTCGCGTGTGAGGCCATTCTTTGTGTCATATTCATGATTTGATTGTTCAAAACCTTCATCGCACGCGTCAATTGTCCATTGTGATCGCGCGCGATGCATGCATCGCATGCGTGAACCGACGCGCGTCGCGTTTGCTTGGCCCGCGCGCGCGACGCCGAGACGCCTTCACATCGCGACGCACAATCCCACGCGCGCACGCCCGGCGCCACCACCGCCGACGACGACGACGACAGCGGACGCGACACGCGTTCATACACGGCGCCCATGCCTGATCCGGTGCGCGCGGCGTTGCGATTTACGCACGCGGATTCGACGTCAATGACGACGCCGCGTTCGATGGATGATGATGATGATGTGTGCACAATCTGTTCGCACGACGAATGCGACGAATGCGAGTCGGCGCGACGACAGCGAGACATCATCGATGTCGGCGAAGACGCGGACGCGAGTGGTGGTGGCGGTGGCGGTGGTGACGGCGGCGAGGATGACCTCGAGCGGTGGAGCGCGTTAACCGTGCGACACATCTTAGCCGCGCGAGGATGTCCAGTCACGGAGACGCGGTGTGCGACTCGGATGCGCGAGATTCAAACCGCAGTCGATGCGTGTGCGACGATGATTGAGCGCGAGTGCGATGAGGTGGCGCCTGCGAGAACGGATGAGGGACGGGAAAAGATTGAGCGAGTGATGGAGGCTCGGATGGTGCTGGTTGAGAATTTAGTGCGAACGCAATTGACGAATGATTTTTCCTGTGTGACGACGGCATTGGCGGTGATGTATCTCGATTATTTCATCGCCATGAGTGGATATGTGATTGCAAGTAATAGTCAGTGGTTGTATCAGTTGGTGTCGTGTGCGTGTATGCTCATCGCGGTGAAGTTTGAGGAATCGGAGGAAACCGCCCGCAGAGACATTTCGGCTCGTCTTCAGAGCACGAGTGATATTTCGTTTGATCACGTGGCTGTCGCGAAAATGGAAGGCATCGTGTTACGTGAGTTGGACTGGGCCGTTTCTCGCGTGACACCATTTCAATACGTGCCTTATCTTCTTTGCTTGGTCGATGGGCAATCCTTCATTCGCGGCGACAAGGATCGAACGACAAAGATTTTGCGCCGCGCTGAAATCTTATCGCTCATGGTGTTGTACAATGTGAACATCCTCGCGCGATGCGAAAGTAGCGTCATCGCGAAAGCCATTTTGTGCACTGTGTTAGCTGAGCAATGCGGACATTTGTATGAAGAGTCGTGTATCGCGAGAACCATCGTGACGCACATTTTGCATCATCTTTATGAACACGACGCCGAACATTTCGAAATGGTCAACGCTCGAGTGTTGGAATGCATGCGCATGATGACGAATTTCACGAACACGGTGAACGCAGTCGTTCACCGTACGCATGACTGTAACGGGAGTGCACAAATGACGGGCGATGAACCACAAATGCGCGCAGTCGCAGCCGAGTAAACTGTAACAAGTCACTCGCGCGCGCGAAGATGCAAGTGAGAAGCAAGCGCAAACAAATGAGAGCTATGATATGATATGGTATGAATCGGTTTGCAACGAAATCACACCCACTACGTTTCAGATTAATCTGTTCGCCTCACGCGACGTTTTATCCAGTTATAAATAACGGTGAGGTTCCATTCGCCGCGTTCAGGCCCGATGGTCAAGAGCGCCGCGGCTAAAAAGCCTATGGACCACACGTACGAACATCCAATCGTCATCGTGATGAGGAACGCGAATTTGAAGAAAAACTGCAGCGTACACAACCAAAGAATCGAACCAGAAATAACTGTTGTAATTGCCGATGCTGTTATCGACACGCCGAGCGTTGTGAGTGAGTACTGCGTGCGTTCGCCACGGGTAAGTAGTTTTTTAGGCGCCTCTACGTACGACGTGCCTAAATGTACGCCGTAGTCCACCGAAAGCCCCATAAGAATGACCGCAGCGATGGTTTCTCGAATGCCCAAGCTCCATCCCATTAAACGATACACGCCCAATCCGAGCACGCTAACGACGATTCCGGCGACGCATGTGCAACAAATGCAAGCGACAAGAATATTCTGCGTCGCAAGCGTGAGGACCAGAAACGCCATGACAAAGCAAATACTAATGCCCTGAAATGTGTTTTCAATCAACGTTTCCTGCATTCTCATCCACGTCCACGCCACATACGCCGTCTGTGCTGCGTTGTCGACAGACGCGGGCGCAATTTCATTACGACGACGCACCCAGGCATCAATTTCAGAATACACCGAGCGCGTGAGCGCCGCCGGGGACGTTTCCTGCAAGGTTGACTTTGCGCTAATTTTAATGAAGAACACATCGAGCTCGTCAGTACCCTCGAGATTACGGAAACCAATGTGCTGTGCAAATGGTTGACCTGCGGGTGAAGCTCGAAAGACGTGCAATTTTGACGCGAACTCGCGCTGTGGTACTGGAAAGTTGTTCACGCCCACATAATCGCGGAATTGCATCATGAAACAATCCACGTTACTTACAAGTTTACCATCTTTGCACCCCGTCGAAAAGCACGCCGCAGAATGAAGATCAACGCAACTTTCATACACGTGTTGTTGCGCTTCTGGAGCGGACAAGTCGAACGATTCATCCAAAACGAGCGCTCCTCTGGCGTTTAAATCCCAACGATTGACGCCTGACGTGTCCACGCCGGCGACTCCCCAAAATATATCAATGGGCACGACAATATCTGCATCTGAGCGCATAAAAGCCACTTGTCTATCACTAAACTGTTGGCTCAGGTGCTTGCGAGAGTACCATTGTTCGAGTTCTGATGGCGTTTCCAGTCGCGAGCAATCTCTCGCTGCGACGATGAACAGCGCCGCAAACGCCGCGATGATTGGCAAACGTACCCACGGAAGCGCCAGCGCGCGGTAAAATGGTCCCTGAAAGAATAACTCGATGTGGCCGAGTTTGGGCTTTTTATTATCGCCTTCGGCTCTTGGTTTCTCTCTCGCGCACATCCAATGCATCAGACGCGAGAATGGCCAGCGCATTCGCTCAAAGTGTCGAACGTATATCACCAAGGAGGGCGGAAAAAAGAGCACGTTGACGATGAAGAGACACGCGATCATGGTCGCAGATAAAATCCCAAACGCCGCCAGCGGGATAAGAGTCGACCACGCTGTGGCGAGAAATGCCGCAAGCGTGGTGAATGAAGTCACAAACACCGCTCGAGACGCTCGAGTGTGCGTGTATTCAAGTCTTTCTAGCAAGTCGTCCCCGACGCCTTCGACCGCGGCACTCTGACGATAGGCGTCGTAAAACACGAATACATCATCCGCACCGACGCCGAGAACGACAAATATTGACAGCACCTGAATGTTCCCGAGATATTGGATGTGGTACATCGTTTTATATATAAGAAGTGCCATTGGAAACGAAATGAGAATTTCAAACATGCCCACGGTGGCGATGAACGCGCTGCCAGTGTGTAGGACCATGTATGCCCAGACGGACACGACGGATGCGATGGCCCATGCGAGATCACTCGAAATCACCCTCGCTGCGTCCCTCTGACGCATAAATTGACTATCCCAACGCGTGTACACTTGTGCCTCTTTCGCAGGACGCATATACGGCGAGGTGACGATGTTGCCACGCATACGAAATCGCTTGAACAACGCAGTCTCAATGGGATTGAGGAATTCACCGAGGATACGTTCTTGGTCAGAGAATCGATCTGTCGCGCTCGTAAATCCTCGAAAAGGCGATCCAACTGGGTATTTTGACCGGGTTATCCCTACCACGTTCGACGTCTCGGCGTTGAAATCACCGAGAAAGTATCCGAATTCACTAACATTCGCGGCAAAGACGTCGCGAACGACAGCGTCCACGTCGTCCACGATGTTCCCATCGGCATCGAAAAAGTACGATACCGGTGAAAGATACGGCACACATGAAGACATCCCATCATTTGTGTATTCAAGCTGGCACACAGCATCGTACGGCACCGTACCGTGAAGCACTAACCGCTCGTGTTCGCGCATCGCCATCAAATTATCGCGCGTAAATACGCTTTCACCCTTAACCGTGGATTCCCATTGAAACATAAACGTTCCTAGCACGCTTTCTTCCGAACGCTCTCGCGCGCCATCCACACCCGAACTTAACCTAAACATACCACGCGTGCGCGTACGAGCTCACGTCAGTCCATCCATACGACGCGCGTTCGCGCGTTCGCGCGTCCGATGCGCCTGCGCGTCTCGAACCGTACTCACTCATCAAGCATCGCCCTCGCCAACTCCCCCGCATCGCTCCATGTCGTCACTAAATCACGAGGAATCACCCACTCTCGCGCTTGCGGCGGCGCAAACTTCAACATCGACCCCAACGCGCACGCCAGCGTCGCCGCGCACGCGCACGCCAGGCACACCGCCAACGCCAGCCATGGGTGCGCGTGTGAGAATCGAACGTATCGTTTCAACATTGAACGGGTGCGAGACCCGACGGGACGCGCGCGGGTGGAAGACTCGATGTCGGTGCGTGCGGTCGCGCGCTTGGGTTCGCTCGCGCACCGCGCGCGCGCGTGTGGCGTGTAGTCATGTTTTGCTGACATCGATGCGAACGACGCGAACCGTCGCGAATTAGGGCTTAGGTTTTAGACGACCGTTTGAAAATCCCCGTTTCGCGCGGGGATTTCCGCACTTCGCGACGCCGCGCGCGCCATCACCGCGCCGCGCGCGCGACGGTACGCGCCACAATAATGCGTTTGTTCGGCTCGCAGTCGCAAGGCGATGGAAAGCCCACGCCCGGGGCGCCCGCGACGTGGGCGGTGGAGGAGCTCTTGGCGCTCGGTGCGCCGCTGGATGTGACGCTCGGCGTGCTCGCCGCGGCGTCCGACGACAACCAGGTCGTCATGCACGCCAGCGTCGCGGCGTGGATTCGTTTAAGTGAGATTAGGGCGGCGATCACGGCGTTAGGGCACGAGCTCGATGAAAACGAGGCGTTGGATAAGTTGCGGGCGATTCGAGACGTCGTGTTCGACGGAGAAAAAGATGATGAGTGCATCGTCGATGTGAATGCGAGCGCGGGATTCAAGATGTACATTGAGCAGTGCGAACGAGTGATTGATCATGCAGCCTCTGCGGTGGCGCAAAAGGGGAAGAAAGAGAAGAAGGTGGCGAAGAGTTTACCGGCAAAGTTGCGCGCCGAACTCCTTCCAAACGTCGAGCCGCCAGCGCCCAAGTCCAAGGCACGCTCCAATGGAAATTTTCTCATTAAACGAGATGCGTTTAAGGCGATCATCGATGCGCTCATTGCTGATATCCGTGCGCCTCAGACAAGCTTGGAGCGTGTTCAGGAAGATTTGGATACAAAGGTGTACGCTCCGACGCGCCCGAGACTTGCGGCGGAGGCAACGGCCGCCCGAGCCGAAACGCCGACAAAATCAATCTCAACGTCTAGGATAGCGGCACCGCGTGCGCAAAGTCCAGCACGGGAATGGGCTGACGTCGGTCAGCGCGTTGAGCGTGAAGATGCCGAGGATGTACTACCAACTCAAGCTGCCGAGGATGTCGTGTCACCCACGAGACGTGTCTTTGGCACCATGGCGGGTGTCATTGGCTCCGTCACGAGTTTGTTTCGACGAAAATCGATTGGTACTGGCGAAGTGGAGCTTACGCAGCCTGCGCAAGCGCTAGGGGATACCGCCACGCCACTGGAAGACGAGGCTTTTGATGACAACGATTTTGCGCCGCAACAAACGCAATACGACTACGACGAGGAAGACATCATGCCGACGCAAGTCGCGCCGCGCGAACCATCGCCGCCTCGACCTACCAAACGTACCGCGGCTGCGGCACGACTGGATAAAGATGCGGTGCCCACGGATAGCGATGACGAATACGACACCATCGCCATCCCGCGGGTGGCGCAAGCCAAGAAAAAGCCGAGCGGCGCCCAACGCGCGCAAGTATCAACGCCTGTGCGTCCGGCTCCTGTACCGACGATGAATGTCGCCGCCCCAAGTCGACCATCCTCGCCCGTCGTTTCTGGAGCAATCAAAATTCGTCGACGTGTCCACCGGTGGACTGAAATTGAAGTCGACGCGCTCAAACGCGGCATAAATGTCTACGGCGCCGGCGCCTGGGCGCTCATTCTCGCAAACAACGCCGATATCTTGCACAATCGGACGCAAGTCGACTTGAAGGACAAGTACCGCAACATGCAACGCGGGGGGCAACTCTGATAACCACATGGATGTACATTTAGAAGTTTCGATGACGTTTCTCTCGCTGCAAAACGTGCGTGTAATGCGTACTTTAAACGCCTTTATACCACCTTCGGTCGCCGTCAACGCGTCAACACACGCACACACGCGCCCATGTGTGTTGTTTACGCACGCATGTCAAGTATCGCGCCGCGCAGTACGCATTCAAGACGCGTGCACGATCCACATGTCACCTGCGCCGCCTCTGCGCCGACGCGCCAGCGCTAACACCCTTTACGCGCATCGAACCCACCCCACGCGCCACTTTCCATCGCTCGGCGCGCGCACCACCGCCGCCGATCGAGGAAACGTGAACGAACGCACATCGATATCATCGCATGGACGCTTTCGCGCAAGGCGCGCGGCGCGCGCGCGCGGCAGACGCCGCGATCGCGTCGAGCGCACACGACCATCGACGGGACCGATTCACGATCGCATTGGTGTTGAGTACGATAGCGATCGCGTGTGCGGCGATGACGATGTTAAGCGCGGCGGGGAAGGTTGATGTGCCTTTCGCGCTCGGGTTTGCACGCGGGCGAGGTGCACGGGGCGGCACACGAGGTGGCGCGGCGTCGGCGAGCGCGTTGCCGAGGTTGGGACAGGCGTACGCGGGCGGAGGGAGTGTGACGTCCGCAGCGATGGCGTCGATGTCGACCGCGGATTTAGGGGCATACACCGCGGGTGGGTTCCGACGCATTACGACGCCGATGGTGTTCGTGTCCTTGGGCACGAAGGCGGATAACGAGCGCGTACAACAGAGTTTAGGGAAGCTCATCACCCGCGGGCACATGACGAGCGACGAGTTGAAGCGTTTAGTAACGGTATCGCACGGCGTTGACGCCACGGCGTGGCCTGCAAATACGCACTTGGTGGAATATGCGGTAAAGGACATTCGAGCGCTGTCTCGCGAGCAAGGGAAGACGTTGATGGATTTGCCTTGGTTGCAAATTATTGATTTATCGAAGCAGCACGAAAACGGCATGTTACCAGTGGAATGGCGACGGTTGAGCCATCACGTGGGGTGTTTGTACGCGCACTTGTTCCAATGGCAATTAATCAAAGAAAAAGGGTTTCCGAAGGCGATTATCTTCGAAGCCGATGGGGTTGGCGTGAGTGATTTACCCTTCAGCGCCATGCAAGAAGCCATCGACCGCATGCCCGCCGACGCCGACGTGTTATTTACGTCCTTTGGCAACAGCAAAGGTGGTCCACTGCATCACTCTTGGAATTCCAAAAACGAAGATGGCTCGCCGGTGAAAGTTAACATGTACCACTGGAACGAATTCAACGCCGTCGCAGGGTTGCAATCGTATGTCGTTACGCAGAGCTTTATTCGTAAGGTGCAAGAGTACATCGCGCACAAGGGCGCGGATATGGTGGACGCATGGTTGCTAGGTAAGATGTGCGTCGTCGGTCGCGACGCGGATTGGAACATGCGTGGGATGGGTGAAGGGTTTAAGATCGTCGGTGGCGGTCCAATCCTCAACTGTTACCACGCCACGACGTGGACGTAGGTTGACGCGCGCGGCGTTCTGTAGCTCTTTTGTAACACCTAAAATGAATAATCTAGTCACCACCACACTTCACAGCCGCGCGCGCGATGGACGACCACAGCATCGCCTCGACATCGTACGGCACGCTCGATGTGAACGTCATCAATGCGACGAACATTAAAACCTCGTCATCCTTGCGTATCTTACGCTTGCTGTGCGTCGTCGAGTGCGCCGGCGCGCGATTCAAAACAAAATCCAAACGCGGGCGCTCCAACCCAACTTGGTCGCAATCTGGCACGCTAACATTCAATCGTGCGATAGATGCTGGCGAAGCTATTCGTGTGTCGGTTTGGGACAAGCGCGGAGATGGGCACAAATGTATGGGATCGGCGGCGTTCGCGTTGGAGCGGTTGAGACTGGACGCGCGAGAGACGCTCGAGCTCGATTTGGAGGGCGGTAAATACCCCGGTGGACGCGTGACGGTGAGCGTCAAGTACACTCAAGGTGATATTGACGCTGTACGAGTCGTTGCACCTGCTGTCGTGGGCGTTAACACCGAGAGTGCCGTGGAAGTTGAGAAAGATGGCGACGACATTCAAGCGTTTGAAGCGGTGAGCGCAGGCGAAGACGTCGCCACTGAGGGCGTTGTCCTCGATAACGCGCCCGAGGCGGCGGATGCGAGCTTCGATAGCGACGCAGGCGAGATCTTGATGGTGAGTACGACGATGACGCCTATAGACGCGCCTGTAGATGTAGCCGAGGGTGAAGATGACGAGTGGAGCGCGGTGTTGAAACCGTCAACACAACCCATCGTTGACGCGCCGCCGAGCGACGAAGGCACGTCTGAGGAAGTTCAAAAAGTCATGCGCGATGTCATGCGGAAAGTACGCATTGAAGACAGTCGTAGCGCGGAGGTTTGGGCTGAGGAATCTATGGATGACATTGTAGTCGTGACGCCGCCGCCGATGCCAGCAAAGTCGCGGGGCACCGAGCGCGCACAAGATGACGCCGAGCGCGCGAACGATGCACGGGGAAAAGTATTGGATGATTTACATACAATTCGTCACGTTCCATCGCCGAACGTCAAAGCTAAGGTTTTGCCGACGACTGAGGCTGAGGCTGAGGCTGAGGCTCCGCTCGCGCTTGACGTCCACATCCCGACGGTACAACATTCAAAAGAGAAACCTGTAGTCAAGACGACGCCGCAGAAGTCGAAAGGTACCGTTCAGTCAGCTATGAAGTCACCACCCACGATTACCGTTCGCGCGCCAGCGTCACCGAAGAAGTCACCACTCCATATTGAATCTGAAGAGGACCTCGTGGCCGCATTATTATCGCCAGCACGTCTGAACGGTCCGCGTGTGACGTTTGATGAGCGCATCGCGCGATCCGTACCGGCGCCTTCGAAGGTATCAACCCCACACATCCAGGCACCGTCGAGTCCGAAGACGGCGAGCCGCGCCGTCGCACCGCCGAGGACGCCGCCGACGATCGCCAAACGCCTCTTCGATCCACCGGTGCAACAAGCCGTGCAGCCTTTGATGGGTGACATGATCCCGACCAAGTCGGAAATTGATGAGGCGAGGCGTTTAGCATTGATGTTTGAGCGTGCTGATGACGTGTTCTCGTCGTGGTCGTGGTAAGGTGGCGAGCGTGTAGTAGATTTAGATTTTAGACAACACGAAGTGTAATAGCAATTAATTCTCTAAGTGATTATTGTTCCCTCCTCTTAATGCGCCTTGACGATTTGCACCACATCTTCATCTTGTAACACGTGCTCTTTACCGACACGCTGCGGTCTGTGCTTGGCGCTCATGCCCCACACCATTGCGTGCTTGAAAGAACGCATAATTGTCTTGTGAAGCTTGTTACAGAAATCTTCCACCGTGCTCGCGCTCTTGTGCAAGATGATGGGTTCGTCAAAGTTCGGTGTCACGCCTCGGGGCATGGTGTACACGCGAACTAATTCGAGCGCGTCCCAAATCTTTTCCAAAAGCCCATCCAAGTTCCACTCCTTTTCGGACGAACACGGCACGTAGTTTTTCATGTCCTCTAAAAGACGCAGCTCTTCTACGCTGACGCTATCCATCTTGTTCACAGCGTACACAGCCGGGGTGTAAATACGGTTGCCTTCGATGACATCAATCAAGTCTTCATCGGTGCAGTCGTCGTGCAACTTTACGTCGGCGTTGTGAATTTTGTACTCAGCCAAAATGTTCTTGACGGTTTCTTCATCCAAAAACGTCGTTTCGCCATTCGGGTTGGGGGTAAACGCGATGCCACCCTTATCCTTCTTGTTAAAGGTGATTGCCGGCGGTTTTTTGTTCAAACGAATACCGAACCCCTCAAGTTCGTGTTCGATTAACTTTCTGTGCGTCAAGGGCTTGACGGCGTCGAGGACGATGACGATGACGTCGCACGTACGAGCAGTGGAAATCACCTGTCTCCCGCGACCTTTGCCGTCTTTCGCGCCTTCAATAATACCGGGTAAATCGAGCAATTGAATCTACGTGCAAGCAAACGAGCAAATGAACAAACGATCGTGTCAGTCAATCAAAGTGTCACGACGAGCTTGTATACGAGCGTAAAATAAAATATGGCGAGCGAGAGCGCGCTTTTTCGACTCACCTTTGCGCCCCGGTAACGAATAACACCAGGAATACACGTCAACGTGGTAAACTCATACGCTGCCGCCTCAGAAAACGTCCCAGTCAACTTGTTCAACAACGTCGATTTCCCAACCGACGGAAAGCCAACCAAACCGACACGGCAATCACCCGTCTTTGTCACGTCGAACCCTTCACCCTTCGGTCCACCCTTCGTGGTTGGCTCCATGATATCGCGCCTGAGTTTCGCCAACTTTGCCTTGAGCGACCCAAGGTGCGATGCCGTAGCTTTGTTCTTTTGCGTTCGGCTCATTTCGAGCTCGATCGACGCAATCTTCTCGAGTATTTCCGCCATGATTGCTGATGCCGATTTTACTCAAAGAAAAAGAGTGTATCGATGAAACGCCGCCGTGGACGTTGCCGAATATCGCTGTCGCACCGCAGCCGAGCTTCACGGCGAGCTAGAACGCACGTGTTTCGCGTGTACGAGCACTCGTCGAGCGTGTGACGTGTCGGCGGTGCGAATATACGGCACGCGCGCGGCGATGTGTGGCGGTTTATCCGGTTTTGGCGGCTGGCGCATCGCGCGCCGTGCGCGCACTCGCGCCCGCCCGACGCGCTCTTCGCGCGCGTGAGCGCCTAATACAGACGCGAATCATCGCCTCGTCGCATCGCGCGATCGTTCGCGGACGATGGCGACGTGGGGTGGCAGCGTACCAGCAAAAGCGCAGCTGCGGGCGCCATTCATGGGCGCGGTGCTCCCGAGCGACGAGGACGAGGTTGCCGCTGAGGCGCGCCGCACACGTGACGCAGAATGTTGGACGCGCACCTTGCGCGCTGGGGTGCGAGAGGACACGCTGGCGACGCTGGATGCGATTGAGGCGCGCGCACTCGAGGATGAAGAGGTGGTGTGCGCGCTCGGAAACGGCGACGGATGCGGCGCTGCTCGCGCTGGTGCACGCGAGAGACGGTGATGAGGATGTTCGCGAACGTGCGGGCGATGTGTACGCGACGTGCGTGAAACAGTGCCCGAGCGGCGCGGCTTTTCCGGCGTGTGGGCTCGTGCAGACGGGGACGTTTGTCGCGTGCGCCGTCGG
>Ga0181607_10004017_pt1 | contig 12640 bp, 11 predicted proteins | sample 041ome_9_FD_132420 | JGI IMG/M metagenome (GOLD analysis project Ga0181607, IMG submission 132420) | Coastal salt marsh microbial communities from the Groves Creek Marsh, Skidaway Island, Georgia - 041413US metaG (megahit assembly) | ecosystem: Environmental > Aquatic > Marine > Intertidal zone...
GCAAATATCCCATGGCCACTTTCAACGAATCCGATCCCGTCGTCATCCTCTCCTATGCCCGCACCCCGATGGGCGCGATGCAGGGCGCGCTGTCCGACGTTGCCGCGACCGACCTTGGCGCGACTGCCGTGAAAGGCGCAGTAGAGCGCGCCGGCACCGCAGGAGAGGACATTGACCGGGTCTACATGGGCTGCGTGCTTCCTGCCGGCCTTGGCCAGGCCCCTGCCCGCCAGGCTGCGCTGAAGGCTGGCCTGCCCAAGAGCGCGCAGGCGACCACCGTGAACAAGGTGTGCGGCAGCGGCATGCAGACCGTGATCATGGGCGCAGAAGCCCTGGCATCGGGCGGCGCGGACATCGTTGTGGCTGGCGGCATGGAAAGCATGACCAACGCGCCCTACCTGCTCAAGAAGCACCGCGGCGGCGCGCGCCTTGGCCATGACACGGCTTACGACCACATGTTCCTCGACGGACTGGAAGATGCCTACAAGGCCGGTACCGCCATGGGCTCCTATGCTCAGGAAATGGCCAACAAGTACGAACTGACGCGCGAAGAAATGGACGAATACTCCATCGCCTCGCTCAACCGCGCGAACGAAGCCGTGAACAGCGGCGCTTTTGCTGACGAAATCGTTCCCGTCACCTTCTCGACCCGCAAGGGCGATGTGACGGTCGATACCGACGAGTCCCCGTCCAAGGGCCGTCCGGACAAGATCCGGACGCTGCGCCCCGCCTTCGCCAAGGACGGCACGATCACTGCTGCCACTTCCTCCTCCATCTCGGACGGTGCAGCGGCGGTGGTTCTCACCCGGGCAAGCGTTGCGGCAGAAAAGGGACTGTCCCTCGTCGCCACTCTGGTGGGCATGACAGCCCATGCGCATGAGCCCGAAGCCTTCACCACCGCGCCCGTGGGTGCGATCGAAAAGCTGCTGGAAAAGACCGGCTGGAGCGTTGACGATGTCGACCTGTGGGAAGTGAACGAAGCCTTCGCCTGCGTCACCATGTTCGCCATGAAGGACATCGGCATTCCGCACGAGAAGATCAATGTGAACGGCGGCGGCACCGCGCTGGGCCACCCGATCGGCGCCAGCGGCACGCGCATCATCGTCACCCTGATCGCAGCACTGAAGGCACGCGGCCTCAAGCGCGGTATCGCCAGCCTGTGCATTGGCGGTGGTGAAGCAACGGCGGTGGCAGTCGAACTGGCATAAAGGGCATTGGCCAAGCGCCGGAACATCTGACAAGACACGGCGTTTGGTCGAATGGAGGAGTAGGAAGCCATGAGAAAGATTATTGCTGTTGCGGCAATCCTGTCGCTCGCTGCCTGTGCCCAAGAAGAAGCGGCTGACACCGCAGATGCGGGCGCTGCCGAAGAAGAAATCGTGCTGGAAGGCGACGCACCGGGTTTTGAAGCTGTTGCCCCTGGCACGTATGAAGTCGAACATGCCAATGGCGACATCGACAACATCACCATCCATCCGGGCGTGACCTTCTCGCGCATCGCTGCTGACGGCGAAGCGACGGGCGGCACCATCTTCATGCAGGACGGCAAGACCTGCTTCGTTGTCGAAGGCGTGGAAGGCCACAACTGCTTTGTTGACGGCCCGGTGCAGGAAGACGGCAGCATGCAGACCACCGCAGACGATGGCGATGTGGCGACCGTGCGCCCGATTGCGAGGGACCTTGCCGGCGCCGGTGATGCCTGACGCACAACAATTGAATGATCCGGTACCGGGTTTCTCGAAACAGAAGCCCGGGCCGCAAATTCAACTTTCATTGTAAAGCAGCCCCGACCGTTGGTTGGGGATTTTTGTCACACAATTCTGCCGTAAAATGAATGCATCCAGTTCGGCTGCTTTGCCGCCTGGCACATTTGCTTTCGCGTGATACTTACGAGTTTCCAAAATCTTGGGGACGCAAATCATGAAACAGCTTATTGCATTTGCTGGCGCTCTGGCGCTTGCATCTTGCGGCGGAGGCGATGATGCCGATGTCGCTGGAACCGACGAAGCACCGGTCGCAGAAGTGGAAACGGCCGCAGCTGAAAGCCCGCTTGTCGGTTCCTATGGCGGAACTACCGAAGACGGCGAACCGTGGACGTCCACGATCAACGCCGACGGCAGTTATGAAGATACAGTAGCCGGCGAAGTAACCGAAACCGGCAGCTGGACGCATATCGATGACGAAATCTGCTTCAACCCGGCCGTGATGGAGGGCGAAACCGCCGAACAGACCTGCATGGCCCTGCTTGAAGTCAATGAAGACGGCTCGCTGCACTTGCGCGATCCGGATGGCAACGACATGACTGTGTCCAAGATCTGATTGCGAACAACCAGCATTTTAGTGACAGCAAAAGGGCGGCCATGGTGCCGCCCTTTCTTTTCTTGATGGCTGAAGCAGACAGCTTCAGGGCTCGCCTGTGCCCCACAACCGCTCCTGCGCGATCCAGCCCGCACGTCCGGCGATGTTGAATTCGCACCAGCCCTCGCTGCATTGGCCGAGATCGCCGGTCACGCCCGGTTCCACGTTCCATAACAGCTTTGCCCCTGCTTCGGGCAATTCGCGCAAGGGCGTTTCACCCTCACCCACCACTATGGCAGTGCGCTGCAGGGACAGCAGCTGGTTAAAGACCCACCCCTGTGTGCCGTCAGGCTCCTCGATGAGCCGCCAGCCCTGCTGCAGGCGGATAACCTTCACCGGCAGCCCTTCACGGTGATAGACCCAGTCGATGCGATAGCGTTCGCTCGGTCCGACCCGCATGTTCACCTCGGCCGAAACAAGGCTGGCCCAATAGGGAACCTCGCGGTCCTGCGCCGAAGCCGGGGCCGAAATACAGCCAATCAACGCGACAATTGGCACTACGAGTCTGGATATGCGTCCCATAATGTGGTCCTAGCGCAGCAGCCGGATTCGCTACAAGCATCCACATGGATCAAAATCACAGACTTGCTCCACGGCAAGATATTGTCATAACAACCGGACTTGGAGTTATCCCGCCACCAGAGCGGGGCAGTAGGGGGAAACAATGTTTCGCAAAATAGCAGCCTTTGCGGCACTCGCCGCTCTGCCCGCCGTTGCACATGCGCAAGATGCGTTGGAAGTGGTAGAAAACTCGGGCAGCACCGCCTGGATCCTCGTTTCCGCAGCTCTGGTGCTGCTGATGACGTTGCCGGGTCTTGGGCTGTTCTATGGCGGCCTGGTGCGCGCCAAGAATTTCCTGTCGGTGTTCCTGCAGGTTGGCGCCATCGCAGCCGTTGCTTCCACGCTGTGGATCGTGGTCGGCTATACGCTAGCCTTCGGCGACAGTTCGATGGGCGGCTTCCTTGGCGGCGGCCAGCACTGGATGCTGTACAATATGGACGCTGTGTTTGACGGGCAGGAAATCCCCGAGAGCACCTTTGCCCTGTTCCAGCTGACCTTTGCCGCGATCACCCCCGCCCTAATGGTCGGCGCATGGGTGGAACGCGCCCGCTTCACCTGGGTGGTGCTGTTCTGCGCAATCTGGGGCCTCGTGGTCTATGCGCCCGTGGCGCATTGGGTGTGGGGCGGCGGCTGGCTGTCCGGCATGGGCGTGCTGGATTTTGCCGGCGGCATCGTGGTCCACACCACGGCCGGCGTTTCGGCGCTGGTGATCGCGCTGCTGCTGGGCAAGCGCAAGGGCTTCCCTTCCAGCGCACTGCTGCCGCATGCGCCGGGTATTACCATGCTCGGCGCCGTCCTGCTGTGGGTGGGCTGGTTCGGCTTCAACGGCGGTTCCGCACTGTCTGCCTCGGCTGACGCTTCCAACGCGATCTTGAACACCCATGTCGCCGCATCGGTTGCAGCGCTTGTCTGGATCCTGATCGAGCGGATCAGCTTCGGCAAGCCGACCACGGTGGGCTTTGCCACCGGCGCGATTGCCGGCCTTGCCACGATTACCCCGGCTGCGGGTTTTGTGTCGCCTGGCGCATCGATCCTGATCGGCATCGCGGCATCGGTGGTCTGCTACTACGCCATCCAGCTGGTGAAGATGAAGATGCACATCGACGATTCGCTGGACGTGTTCGCCGTCCACGGGGTTGGCGGCATGCTCGGTTCTATCCTGCTGGGCGTATTCATGGCCGAAGCGCTTGGCGGCGCAGGCTATGCCGAAGGCATGGCGATGGGCTCGATGATCGGCGTGCAGGCCATGGGCATTGCCGCGGTGGCCATCTTCTCGGCCGTGGCGACAGCGCTGATCGCTCTCGGCATCAACCTCTTCGTGCCAATGCGCGTGGGCGAGGAAGACGAAGTGCAGGGCCTCGACATCTCCAGCCACGGCGAACGCGGCTGGGAATTCGACTGAACCCAATAGTCACAAGCCAGAAAGCGGGCGGCAGGGGCAACCTTGCCGCCCGTTTTGCTTTAGAGGGTGCCTAGCCCTCGCCCAGTACCTCGATGATGCGCCGCACTGTGGGCGCGCTGGTGGCCATTTCCATGTGGGTCGCTTCGACCTGCACTTGCCGGTCGCTCTCGTGCGGCTGGCCGCGGGCGCTGTACTCGGCGATCACACCGTCATTGGCGGACCAGACGGCAATGGTATGCGCCCTTGGCTTGGCGGCGATGTCTTCGGGGAATGGCGAGGCCGTGACCGGATGGCCGTTCAGAAGCTCGTAAAGCCGCCATGCGTGGTTGGCATGGGGATCGCCCGAGAAGGGGCTGCCCAGCGTCATCACCCGTGCAACGCAATCCGGATGGCGGTGGCCCAGCAGGCGGGCATAGAGGCCGCCAAGGCTCCAGCCCACGATGGTTACGCCCTGCCCGGTCTCGTCATTCCCGCGTTCCACCGCTCGCGACAGCATGTCGACCCGGCGCGGCGTGGCACCGGTGTTGAAGATCAGGCCAGATGGCCGCGCATCGAAACCCGATGCAGCGAGCGAGCGAAGCAGGAAGCTGGTGGCAGTATCGCCCGACATCATGCCGGGAATCACGATGACTGGTTCCCCCTGCACTGCACCTTCCACGCAGATCGGCGGACGCACCGCGCTGATCGCCAGCTTCGGCAGCGTCAACAGCTCCCACACGCCCTTTTCGGGTGGTGGAGGCGAGGAATCAGTCATTCTGGCCAGCTAACACTAAGGTCGTACATGATCACACGGCCCTTCAGGTTGCGGCGATTATCGCGGAAGCGAACGAGATCTTCGAGAGCTTCATTTGCGAAGGTTAGATCGGGCAAGGGCTTTCCCGTCTTTTGAGATGATTGCCTTGCCTCTTCAAGCATTTCACCAATCGCGTATTCGGCGAGCCAATTTGCGGTTGCGCGATCACCCCGCATCAACGCTAGCTCTACAAATTCACCCGCAGATATCCATGCCAATCCGATTTCCGGAAAGTTTCGGGGGTCCCTGCATGCTTCCAACCAAGGAAGGCATTCGCTCCTGATCGTTGAGACAAGGCCATCCACCGTGTCCTGCCTCACATCAATCCCGCGCACGTCCCAGCTATAATATTCAAAGGACTTGCGAGAGTCAGAAAATGCCTTGGCCGCAAGAAAGGCCGATTCGTGCTCGCCCGAATGGCCCACTGGCAATCGCTGCGCCTTGCGCCAAGCTTTCATGCCTCGAGCATGAATTGCTGCAGACATGGAAAACTCGGCGAGATGCACAGTGCGGTTCCAGCGATTGCCGGAAAAGCAAATCTCTCCTGGAAAGTCCCTGTCGCTGGTCTTTAATAGTGGCCCTGACTTCACGATGCGCAAACCCGCATCGGGCCGTTTAGCCAAAACACACTCCAGAGTTGCCAGCAGGGCCTCTCGCGGCGATCGCAATGTCGAACCGCGGTTCGGCAATTCAGTCGCCGGTCAGGATCCTGTCCACCAGCTCCTTCACCGTGGGGGTGAAGTTGTTGGAATAGAAGGGATCCGTCTTGAAGTTGTAGGCCGCATGACCGGCGAAGGCGAGGTTCTTGTCCACGTCTCCGCCGTGGGCGATGTCCTGCAGGGTCTTCTGGATGCAGAAGCTGCGCGGATCGGCGAGGCGACCGGTGGTGTAATCATCGTGGTCCTTCCACGAAGAGAACCCGCAATGCGACAGGCAACCCATGCAATCGGCCTGATCCTGCCGGATTTCGGCGCGTTCCTCGGGCGTCACGAAAACGACCGTGTCATCAGGCGTCTTCAGCGCATCGGTGAAGCGTTCGGCCACCCAGCCCCGTGCGCGCTCGAGGTCCTTCGGGGTGCTCCAGAAGTTCTTGCCCTTCACGCCCACGTCCAGCTGCACGGTGTGCTCACCGGCTTCAACCTTGCTGTAGGGGACCTGACGTTCGCTCCGCGCCTCAAGGCTGCGCAAGAAGGGGTTGCGGACGGCGGATGAATAAAAACCGGTCGGGCTGAAGCGGTGGAGCAGAACATCGCCCGGCTCGACCGTGCGCAGCATATCCTTCCAGCCTTGCGGGATCGGGCTTTCATGGGTCAGCAGCGGACGAGTGCCGAACTGGAAGGCGATGGTGCCAAGTTCCGGATTGTCGATCCATTCGTTCCATTCGCGCAGGAACCACACGCCGCCAGCCATCACGATCGGCACTTCATCCGAAATGCCTTCCTTGCGCATCACTTCGCGCAAGGCGGCGACGCGGGGATGGGGATCTTCGGGCTTGCGCGGATCTTCCGCATTGGACAGGCCGTTGTGGCCGCCAGCCAGCCACGGATCTTCATAGACCACCGCGCCCAGCAGCTGCGGCACCTTGTGATAGGCGCGCTTCCACAGCGCGCGGAAAGCGCGGCCGGAGCTGACGATAGGCAGGTAATAGACATTGTGCCGCTCTGCGATCTCGGAGAGCTTGTAGGGCATCCCTGCACCACAGGTGACACCGGTGACCATGCCCTTTGTGCGCGCCAGAACGCCTTCGAGGATTTCCTGCGCGCCGCCCATTTCCCACAGCACGTTGATGTTGATCGCACCCCTGCCGCCGGAAATCTCGTGCGCGCGGGTGACCTGCGCTACAGCGCCATCGATACCGTACTGGATCAGTTCGCGGTGCCGTTCCTTGCGGGTCAGCGATTTGTAGACCTGCGGGATGATCTTGCCTTCAGCGTCGTAGCTGTCCGCATTCACAGCGCTGACCGTGCCGATACCGCCCGCAGCGGCCCATGCGCCCGAGCTCTTGTGGTTGGTTGCCGAAACGCCCTTGCCACCCTCGATCAGGGGCCAGACTTCGCGGCCGCCGTAATTGATCGGTTTAAGTCCCTTGAATTCCATCAACTTCCTCAGCGGAATTGTCACCCCAACCGGATAACAGGTCCGTTCTATCTTCACCGGGCTGAACGCACGTCTCTATCTCATGTGGCTCCGGGCGAATGCCCACCGCCTCGAATTGCGCGTAATATCCGGCAATTTCAGGTTTCAGGTCGAAATCAACCAAGCGAAAGCCGACCCGCTCAAATTCGCAGAAGAGTAGCTGCGGGTCAATGCCATGCTGGTCTGCCGGACGGTCTACATCCACCACGATAACCTGGCCGCCTTCGCGCAAGGCCGGGCGCATGCGCCACAGGAAGGCGTAAGGCTCTGTAATCTCGTGATACATATGCACCATGAAGATGCGGTCGAAACTGTTTGGCGGAAGGTGCGGATCGTCTTCGTCACCCAGCGCGATCGAGACATTTTCCAGCCCGTCCCGCTCCACGCGGTTGCCCAGGCGACGCAAGGCGGCCTCGTCAATATCCTGCGCCAGCACGCGGCCGTTCTCGCCCACCCGGCTGGAAAGGCGCACGGTGTAATAACCCTCGCCCGCGCCGATATCGGCCACGGTCATGCCGCTGGTGATCGCGGCCTTGTCCATCACCGTCGGCGCTTCGCGGCGGTCATCGCGCTGCTGCTCGGTCGAAAAGGCGTTGCTGCCCGTGTCCGAAACCGGGCGATAAGCACGCGGGAAATCACGTGCGCTTTCCGGGCGATCGGTCTCTACCGGCTCGCAGCCGGCAAGCGCCAGCAAGGCGGGAATGGCAAGGACAGGAAAGATGCGGCGCGGAATGGTCATGGTCACGGTATCGGCAATGCCCGCATTCCTGCCACAAATACGTTGAAGGGCAAGTCTCCCTGCCGCCGTGGCGACTGCCTACCATCGGTTACAGCGTTCGCCACGACGGCTGTGCGGCGGAACACCTCGTCCAGCGACTGGCGGCGGGCGATCTGGCCGGAAAACTCCTTGGCGAACGGAGTGCCGAGGCCGGGCGTGTCGCCATCTTCGGCCACAATGCCCGGTTCGGTCGAGAAGAAGACCACCGCCGAAAGCCCGCGCAGATTGCCCAGTTGCGCAAGCCCGTTGCCCGCGTTGGACAGGTCATCACCGAAATTGATCATCGCGCCATACATCGGGAAAGCGATCTGATCCGCCAGCACCGACGAGGACGGGTCCTCCGATATGATCGTCGGGGATATGTTCTGTTTCTGCTCGAACAACTCCTCGATCTCGGACACGCGGTCCGCGCCCACTTCATAGAAGCTGGTCTGGTTCGATGTGCGCAGATTCAAATTGTCGAAATAATAAGAGAAGCGCGGGCCGATGATGATGTCTGCTTGCGCGGGCTGAGCCATTGCCATGAACGGCAATGCTCCGAGCAACAGTGCGCGCTTGGAATTGCATGTCATACCATCCTCTCCCATTACCGGGGTCTAGCCACCCCGGCCCCGTGAGGCAAAGCGCCTAGTCCACCTCATCCTCGACATCGACCTTCTCACCCGTCACGCGCTGGGCAAGTGCGGCTGCGATGTAATCGTCAATTCCGCCGTCCAGCACGTCATCCGGCGCGCTGGAGGTGACGCCGGTGCGCAGGTCCTTCACCATCTGGTAGGGCTGCAGCACATAGCTGCGGATCTGGTGGCCCCAGCCAATTTCAGTCTTTTCCTGATATTCGCCGGCGGCAGCGGCCTCGCGCTCTGCCATTTCGCGTTCGAACAGGCGCGCTTTCAGCATGTTCATGGCCGTGGCACGGTTCTTGTGCTGCGAACGGTCATTCTGGCTGGCAACCACGATCCCGGTGGGAAGGTGGGTGATACGCACGGCAGAGTCCGTGGTGTTCACGTGCTGCCCGCCCGCTCCCGAAGCACGGTAGGTGTCGATGCGCAGGTCACCGTCGTTGATCTCGATATCGATATCGTCATCGATCACCGGATAGACCCAGACCGAGCTGAACGATGTGTGGCGACGGGCCGAGCTGTCATAAGGGCTGATGCGGACAAGGCGGTGCACGCCGCTTTCCGTCTTGGCATAGCCATAGGCGTTCTCACCCTTGATCAACAGGGTGGCTGACTTGATGCCAGCCTGTTCGCCAGCCTGATACTCCACGGTCTCCACCTTGAAGCCGCGCCGTTCGGCCCAGCGGGCATACATGCGCAGCAGCATTTCGGCCCAATCCTGGCTCTCCGTGCCGCCTGCGCCTGCATGGATTTCAAGGTAGGTGTCATTGCCGTCCACCTCGCCAGACAGCAGCGCGGAGACCTTGTCGGCATCGGCACGCACTGCCAGCGCCTTCAGGCTTTCGAGCCCTTCGGCGATGACGGCATCGTCATTTTCCATCTCGCCCAGTTCGACGAACTCCACCGCATCCGCCATTTCCTGCGAAATCTCGTTCACGGTGCCGATCGCGTTTTCGAGCTGCTTCTGCTCGCGCGTGATCGCCTGCGCCTGTTTGGGATCGTTCCACAGGTTCGGGTCCTGCACGCGCGCATCCAGCTCTTCCAGGCGGCGCAGCGCGCGGTCCCAGTCCAGCGACTTGCGCACCAGCGCCAGCGCAGCTTCGATCCGGTCGATATGAGCCTGCCCTTCGGCACGCATAGGGTTTCTCCAAAAATATCAGGCGCGCCGGTTAGCGCAGGCTCGCGTCAAGCGAAAGGGAATAGCGGTCGATTTCCGCCGCCGGGGCAATTGGCAAGCAGGGCGGTTAGTAGAGGCCGCCCTGCTCTTCCACGAAGTTTTCCGGGCTGTTGGTGTTGACCGGGGCGGAGCGCTGCTGCTGCCCCTCGCCGCGCAAACGGGCCAGGATCATCTCGCGCATCTGGTCAATTTCGTCCTGCCGCCTGGAAAGGCGCGGTTCGGTGTCGGGCTTGAACGCTTCCCAGATCACCGAGGACAACGGATCGTCAGACGGCCAGCCATCGAACACGCGCCCGCCGGTGCGGCGGTCCACGCGCACCATGCGCACGCCTTCCGGCGCGAGGAAGGGCCTGCCACTCCAGTGGTCACGCGTGTTCACGACGAAGTCACGCATGATCGGAACGGCGGTATTACCGCCCTGGATCCAGCCACCAAGATTGCGCGGCTGGTCGTAGCCGACATACGTGCCCGCCACGATATCCTGCGATCCGCCGACGAACCATGCATCGGTCGGGCCGCTGTTGGTGCCGGTCTTGCCGAACAGCGGAATGTCAAGATCGCGCAAGCGCATGGCCGTGCCGCGCTGGACGGTGCCGGTCAGCATGTTCACGATCTGGAATGCGGTGCGGCGATCCATCACCTGCCGCCCCTTGGGGGCAAGGCGCGGCATGGCCGATCCGTCCCATTCCGCGATGTTGCAGCCACGGCATTCCCGCTCGTCCGATCGCCAGATCACCTTGCCATCGCGGTCCTGCACGTAATCGATCAGGCTCGGCGGGTTCAGCCGTCCGTGATTGACCATCGCGGAATAGGCGTTGACCATCCGCATCACGGTGGTCTCGCCCGATCCCAGCGAGAACGCCGGATAAGGCTGGTAGAGGCCTTCGCGCGGTTCGATATCCAGCGCGCGGAAGGTTTCCAGCACCTTGTCCATGCCGGTGTCCATGGCAATGTGCACGGTCATCAGGTTCTTGGACTGCTCCAGCCCGTAGCGCATCGGATATTCACCGCCACCACGGCTTCCGCCGAAGTTGGTGAAGCACTTCTCGCCAAGATTGGAGCCCTGATAATAGCAATACTGGCTGTCCGGCACGAGCGTGGCCGGGGTCATCCCGTTGTCGAGCCCTGCCGCGTAAACGAGCGGCTTTACCGTCGATCCCGGCTGCCGTTCGGCCTGCGTCGCGCGGTTGAACGAACCGAGGCGGCTGTCAAATCCGCCCTGCATCGCCAGCACGCGGCCACTGCTTGGGTCCTGCGCCACGAATCCGCCGGATACGCCGGGCACGCTGCGCAGGGTCCAATCGCCACCCCTGGGTGAAACGGTAATTACGTCGCCGGTCTTCATGCCTTCGGGAACACTGGCCAGTGAACCGTCGCCGCCATCGCTGAAACCGATGCTGGCGTTGCCGCCTGAAACGCCGGTAACCACCGCCACGCGCCAGTTCTGGTAGCTGATCGACAGATTGGAACTGGCAAGCTGGGACTTCAGGTCGCCATTGTCAGGATTGATCGTGGCGATCGCCCCGTTCCACCCCCGATTGCCGTGATAGCGCAGCAAGGCCGCGCGAAGTGCATCGCGCGCAGCATCCTGCAATTCGGTGTCCAGCGAAGTGCGCACCCACAGGCCACCGGCATAGACCGAGTTGCGCCCGTCTTCCGCTTCTTCGCCAAAACGATCGATCAGCTCGCGGCGCACTTCCTCAAGAAAATAGCCGGCGTCAGCAGACCGGCTCTGGCGCTGGCCGGTGACCAGGCCCAGCGGCATGGCCTTGGCCGCATCGCGTTCTGCCACGGTGATGTGGCCGTTGTCTTCCATCTGGTCGAGCACGATGTTGCGGCGAACCAGCGCCTCGTCAAAATTGCGCTCGCGGCTGTAAGTCTCGGGAGCCTTGGGCAGGATGGCGAGATAGGCCATCTCGTGCAGTTCCAAATCGTCCACATCCTTGTCGAAATAGGCGCGCGACGCGGCCTGGACGCCAAAGCTGCGCCGGCCCAGAGCAATTTCGTTGAGGTAGAGAGTGATGATCTCTTCTTTGCTCAGCGCCGCTTCAATGCGGGTTGCCAGCACCATCTCGCGCAGCTTGCGGGTGATCGAATATTCGTCATCAAGCAGGATGTTCTTCGCCACCTGCTGAGTAATGGTGGAACCTCCTACCGCGCGCTCGTCGGAACCGAGCTTGCTGACATAGTCGATCACCGCGCCGACAAGGCCGCCAGCATCGATGCCGCCATGGCTCCAGAAGGTCTTGTCCTCTGCGCTGGTGTAGGCATTCAGCAGTTGCGGCGGCAGGTCCTTGAACTGCAGTTCCACACGCCGCTCACGCTCGTAACGATGAACGATCTCGCCATCGCCGCCCCGCACGACCGAAGGCAGGTTGGGCTCATAATCGAGCAGCATCTCTGCATCGGGCAAATTGCGCGCGACCATGATCCACACCATCACCAGCAGCGCAAAGCCGGCAATTGCCGTCCAGCCCAGCCAGCGGAACCAGCGCTTCTCGCGCCAATTCTCGCGCACCCAGTCGATCATGGGGGATTCGGTCCAGGTGCTTCCAACCCATGCGGCCACGCCGCCCGCACCGCGGGTGATCCGGTAGCGCAGCGCCTGCGCGCCGTTATCGTCACTCTCTTCCATCGTGCGGTGCCCTTAGCATGGCGATTCTGTCTCGCGCCAGAATGAAAGCGATCAGGCCGGTTCGGCACTTGATCGGGCAAAAAAGATACGGATCGCCCGCGCCACGGCATCGGCAAAGGCGCGCTGGCCTTCGGCAGATGCAAGTCGGCGCGCTTCGGAAGGGTTGCTGATGAAGCCGGA
>Ga0181607_10004024_pt1 | contig 12628 bp, 17 predicted proteins | sample 041ome_9_FD_132420 | JGI IMG/M metagenome (GOLD analysis project Ga0181607, IMG submission 132420) | Coastal salt marsh microbial communities from the Groves Creek Marsh, Skidaway Island, Georgia - 041413US metaG (megahit assembly) | ecosystem: Environmental > Aquatic > Marine > Intertidal zone...
AGCCATACCGTTGTCGGTCTTTTATGCCAATGGCTTTGAGCAGACCACCATTCGTTTTTGTTTTGCCAAGCAAGAGACCACGCTCGATGAGGCCATTCAAAGACTTCAGCGGCTGGGGTAGGGGCCTAAAAATCAGCGTTCGTAGGAGCCGATGAGTCCTCTTCCAGGTGCCTGGTGAAGGCCCAGGCTTGGACCTTCCATGCGGCTGGCTGGCTTGTGTAAACCAGGTGATTCACCCCTGCATTCGGAATAGCCCAGGTGCGCTTGGCCTCAAGGGCAGTGCTTGTGGCCTCGCGGTAAATAATGTCGAGCACGCCGCCGTGGGTGAAGCAGATGACGGTTTCACCCGCATGCTTCCTTAGAAGTAATTCTAGGAGGCCCCGCACGCGCGCACGCAGGTCGAGCAGGCTTTCACCCGACTCAGGTCGAAAGTCTGGGTCGCGGTTATTTATTTTTTGAGACTCCACCGGGTGGTTAGCCTCAAGCTCGGGGTAGGTCTTTCCTTGAATGGCCCCAAAGTGTCGCTCTTGCAGGGGCTCAAGCGGCGTAATGGACTGCTTCAAAACAGTCGCTAAGGGCTGGGCGGTTTGTAGAGCACGGCTTAGTGGGCTTGAGTAGATGACCGAGGCCTGGGAAAGGGGCGCCAGAGCCTGACCGTTAGAACCTAGAAGCGCGGTCAGACGTTGGGCTTGTTGTAAACCCTCGGCATTAAGAGGTGTATCAAGCTGACCTTGAATACGCCGCTCTTGGTTCCAGTCGGTTTGGCCGTGGCGAATAAAGAAGAGGTGGGTTTCAGTCATTGGAGTTGGCGGAAATGATTCACTCTGATTGGCCTATCAAGCCGGTTGATGCATCCATGCTTTGGTGTAGGACTCGAATGACAGCAATACCGTAATCGGTTACCCGAAAATAGATGGTGTGGCGCTCAACCGGACACCGCCGGTATCCGGGTTTAATAAAATCGCAAGCAGGCGCAGCTTGAGGAAAGCTTGCCAATTTTTCAAAGGTAGCAATCAGGGAATCAAAGTAACGACTCGCCTGATCGAGCCCCCATTCCTTGGCTGTATATATCCAAATGGATTCAAGGTCCTGCTCCGCAGCGGGAGTCAGGCGGTACTCAGCCATGCGAAGCGATGAGCTTTCCTTTGAAGGCTGTGGGGTCAAATGTTTTGGGCTCGCCGCTAGACTCCCCCTCGATTAACGCTGCCCGCACAGCCTCGATTGCAGCGGTTCTCTCTTGCTCGCGACGGATTAAATCGCGGATGTATTCACTGTCATTGGTGTAATGACCTGCGCTAATTTGTGCCTTAACCCAACCGTCTTGCTGATCAGTCAAGGTAATGGTTTTGCGAATGGTTTTCATGGCGCAGCGTCCCCTCTCTGACTTTCGCCTAAAACGCGTCAGACTTCATGCTATTGATGCAATTTTACGCCAATAGCGCCAAAAAGTATGGTCGAATACTCTTGGGTTTGTACACTGTATGTGCACCAGATCTTTGTGTTGGTGTTTTTTGGGAACGAAGAGCTTGTTGCTAAGCGCTTGATATTCTTGCCCTGGCGGAAGCGGTGAGATTCGAACTCACGGAAGGGTCGCCCCTTCGCCGGTTTTCAAGACCGGTGCATTCAACCGCTCTGCCACGCTTCCACGCCCAAGAGTTTACCAAAGGTTCACCCGCCTTCTGTAAACTTAGGTGTTACCTCTTTTCGACCATGTGGACTCGGGCCTTTGACGATGCGACTAAGCGCTGATCAAGCCAAAATTATTAGACAAGAAGTTCTTACGCACCTCGGACCCTCGTCCGCCGTGTGGCTTTTCGGGTCTCGTATTAACGACGAGGCTCGAGGCGGTGATGTCGATCTTTATGTAGAAACGGATTCGCCCGCTTTGTTGGATGAGCTTCGCTGTAAAGTAAGTCTCGAGGAAAAGCTTGATATGCCGGTTGATCTGCTCGTAAGGTCATTTCAGGACGACAGCCCCATTGCACGTATTGCCAAGAATCAGGGGAAACGACTTGACTGATCTCTGAAAGAGTCTCGCAGATTCTTACGCTAGTTTTGCGCTGATCAGTCGGTTAAGGCTTATTCCCTGCTCGGCAGCCTCAAGAGATAAGCGCTGATGTACAGAAGGGGGAATTCTTACTTTGAAAGCGCCACTGTATGCCCTGCTCGCTAAGGGAACCGGTATCCGCGCGGACTCCCTTACGAGTTCCCCAATGATGTCTTCTACTAATTTCAGAATGCCCGATAAGGCTCGCGTCGTGCTGTTCGCGATGTTTGAAAGACTTGGAAACTCCACGCATGTTGCGACGTAGGCCTTATCCTCCTCAGACCAGTGAACGCGATAGGTGTACCAGTTCACTGGATAGATCTGTGAAGTTGCTCTACTGCCCTTATGACTTGTCTGAGTTGGTAGGGCTTTACCTTTCCTTTGATGTTTTGGATATTGATTCTGGGATCCCCTTCCCAGGGCGTTTTGAAGATGTGATGGCTGCCCCTTACCCGTGGCTTTCCGAAGAGTGCTCGGCATAATTTCTCCAGTTGAAAAAAGCTTATGTTGTGTGGCGACTCCGCCATTTTGCGGAGTACTATAAGCGCATAAAGTGGTGTCATTATTGGCACTATTTAAGAGAACTTTCAAGTTCTCTAGCGTGCCTGCGCGACAAAGTAACTTGTACCGGCCTTCTAGCCGGGTAAGCGCTCTAAGCCTTAGTTAGCCCGCCCGTGCAGCCCCCAGCCAGGCGGCCCCAATAACGCCTGCAGAATCACCAAGTGTGTTCTTCACAATGGGTGTGACCATTTCGCCGCCAAAGCTATGACGCTTTAGGAGTGCAGGTCCATGCTCGTAGAGCAACGGGCTGTTGGAAAGCCCACCACCTAAAACAATGACGTCGGGGTCAACAACAGCGCAGACCCTAGCAAGGCCTCTTCCAAACTGATCAAGAAATGCTTCCGTCACCTCGGCCACGATGGGCCAGTGGGGTAGGTCGGTTCGTTTTTCGTTATACGCCTGCAGAATATCCTGTGCCGAAAGGCTTTGGCTCTTGATAGGAGGGGTCGCGGAAAGTAGCAAGGGCTGGGCTGCAGCGCCAGTTTCACTCTCGTGTTTACGCATCGCATCTCGGTAACGTGCTTCTAGCCCACTGCCTGAAATATAGGTCTCAAGGCATCCGTTTTGGCCGCACCAACAGCGGGGTCCGTTGGGGTCCAAAGAGACATGGCCCCATTCACCGGCAAGCCGGTTAGGCCCCGACCGCAGACGACCGTTAAAAACAAAACCACCCCCGCAGCCGGTTCCCATAATGACACCAAAGACACAGTCATAGCTTTTGCCCGCGCCAGCCAGCGCCTCGGCAAGGGCAAAGCAGTTAGCATCGTTTTCAATGGCAACGGTTTGCCCCAAGGCCTGCTCAACCAGGGCCTGGAAGGCCAGACCGTTTAAGCACTGGGTGTTCGAATTACGGAGCTTCTGGGTTGAAGGCGAGAGGCTGCCGGGCGTTCCCAGCCCTATCGTAAAAGAGCCCGCTGCTGCTCCGGCTGAGCGCAAGAGGTCGTCGCGAAGGCGAACCAATGAATCAACAATGGCCTGCGCACCCTCAGTAACCGGGGTGGGCTGACGCTGCCTCGCAAGAATCTCACCCTCTTCCGAAAGAAGCACCACCTCGGTTTTTGTACCGCCAAGATCAAAGCCAAGCTTAAGCATGGCAGTCGCTTCTACGCGCCTTGCGGCTTTGCCAAGTCGCAGGCATACCTTCGACTGCGCGGGCCGGCGTAGACCACCTGACCCGACAAGGGGTGTTCAAGCGTTTGCCCAAGGCTTTTTGAAACATCAATAAGCTGGGCAAGGTCCACCCCGGTTTCAATGCCCTCGCAGTGAAGGGCATGCACGATGTCTTCCATACAGACATTGCCCGAGGCGCCCGGCGCATAAGGGCAGCCACCAATGCCGCCGGTGCAGGCATCAAAGTGGGTCACACCTGCGCGCAGGCCCTCGAAGACATTGGCAAGCCCTAAGCCACGGCTGTTATGAAAATGCAGTGTTATGCGTAGCGTTGGCGCAAGTGCCTGCGTCTGTTCCACCAGTGCCCGCACTTGGCTTGGGTAGGCCATGCCTGTGGTGTCGCAAAGCGAAACACCCGTGACCCCAAGCGCATGAAACCGGCGTACCCAATGCAGCACTTCGCTCGCCTCTACATTGCCCTCGAAGGGGCAGCCAAAACTGCAGGAAAGCGAGACATTGAGCTTCACCTTCTCGCGTGTCTGCAGAATGACCTGTTGTAGTTTCTCAAAGGACTCTTCGGGCGTCATGCGCAGGTTGGCTTTGCTGTGCGAGGCGGTCACCGACATCACCAGGTTTAGTTCATCGGGCGAACAGGCCAGTGCGCGCTCGGCACCTTTTTGGTTGGGCACCAACACCACAAGCTCAACACCAGGCTTGCGTGTAATGCCGTGCATGACATCGTGGGCATCGGCCAGTTGTGGAATGGCCTTGGGCGAGACAAACGAAGTCACTTCAATACGCGGCAGCCCCGCCTGAATAAGCCCCTGCACCAGCGCAATTTTCTGCGCTGTACTGACAGGCTTGGTTTCATTCTGAAGGCCATCGCGTGGGGCCACGTCGCAGAGCACAACCTTTGAAGGCAGCAATTTTGAAGGCAGCGATACGGTCATCGAATAACGCCCTTCTTTAAAAGTTCTTCAAGCTGCTCGGGGGTGAAGCCCGCTTGGCTTAGCACTTGCTGGGTGTGTTCACCAATGCGCGGGGCGCGCTGACGCAGAGCGCCGGGTGTTTCAGACAGCTTGGGCACAATGCCCGGCTGTGTAACGGGCTCGCCGTCGTAGGCCGTGGTTTCAAGAAGCATGTCGCGCGCCTGAAACTGTGGGTCGTTGGCAATGTCCTTGGCGGTGTAGACCCGGCCCGCTGGTACGCGCACCGACTCGAGCAGGGCAATGACCTCGTTCACACTGCGCGATGCCGTGAACTGGCCAATGGCTTCATCAATACGCTCGGCTTGTTTGGCGCGGCCGGCGTTGTTGGCAAGCTCGGGGTCGTCGCGCAGGTCGAGCCGGTTGATGGCCTCCATAAGCCGCCTGTAAATGCCGTCACCATTGCCGGCCACCAGCACCAGACCGTCGGCGCAGCTGTAGGCGTTCGAAGGCGTGATGCCCGGAAGAGCCGAGCCCGCAGGCTCGCGCACAATGCCCGCCTGGCAATACTCGGGCACCAGGCTTTCCATAACGTTAAACACCGACTCCGACAAGGCAACATCCACCACCTGGCCTTTGCCGGTTTTGCGTCGCGCCTCAAGGGCCGCAAAAATACCCACGACGGCATGAAGTGAGGCAAGCGTGTCACCAATGGAAACCCCCACGCGCACGGGCTTACGCCCTGGCTCGCCGCTTAGGTAGCGCAGCCCACCCATGGCCTCGCCAATGAGTCCAAAGCCCGGGTTCTTTCGGTAGGGCCCCGTCTGACCAAAGCCCGAGATACGAACCATAATGAGACCCGGGTTCTCTTTGGAAAGACTCTCGTAGTCCATGCCCCATTTCTCGAGCGTACCGGGGCTGAAATTTTCAATAAGAATGTCCGCCTGGCCCGCAAGCTGTTTGGCAATGGCCTGACCCTCGGGCACGCGCAGATCGACGGCCACCGACATTTTGTTACGCGACTGCACATGCCACCAGAGCGAGACATCGTTGCGCATGACCCGCCAGTTACGAAGGGGGTCCCCGCCCTCGGGTGGCTCGAGTTTAATCACTTGCGCGCCAAAATCGGCCAGGGTTTTTGCGCAGAAGGGCCCCGCAATAAGCTGACCCATTTCCAGCACTTTGAGGTGCGAAAGGGGAAGGGTGCTGTTGGAATCCGGGGGCGTCATAGTGGCTATTATCGCCACTAAACGGCGGGCTGCGACTTAAAAGCTTTGATTCTAACTATCCTGTGCGATCCGCAAAGGGATACCTTTGACGCGCCATCACAGCCTGAGAATACTCAGGCCAAAGATTTGATTTCAGCGATGAACAGCTCAATCTCTGGGCGGAAGAGCTCTTGCTTGCGAAAACGATTGAGGACGTCTTTCGCTAAAACTTTTCGCGTTGATCAACAGTTCGCTCGCCGATGGTCTGCGACAACTCGATCGCTGTACTTCATTTCGGGGCTTCTAAGCGCCCGATGTTTTGTAACGCGACCTTTCATGCGTTTGCGCCACATCTGAAATGAACTGGGCTTTAGCGCCTGGCGCATGAGCCAGACAACCTCGGCTTCCGACCACCCGGTGCGCTCGTAAATAGTCTCAAAAGCAGTCCGGTCTTCCCAGGCCATTTGAATAAGAGCCGACCTCTCTTCATTCGAGACATTTTTTAGTCGGCGAATCGCGGGGGTTTTCATTCAGCGGTGATCAGAAGGCACAATTAGGCTTGAGATTGAAGGCGCACAGCGTCATGCCGTAAGCCTACCTTATCGCACCAATGAACTCCAACGTAACAGCGTCCTCTTCACCCGCATAAAAGGCCATTAGGGCATTACGAAAGCAGTAATCGCTGAGCGGAACATACTTAAAAAGGGTCATACACGAGCGGAACTTTAAGGCATCCACATCGCCGAAGATCTGAGCCGCTGCTTTATCCTGATGAGTAAGAACCAAGCGTGTGCATTGCAAGAGACGCTGGCCAAGAACAGGGTGCTGAAAATAGTCTGCAGCTTGTTTCAGGTCATCCAGCCCATATTTTTGCGCCTTAAGGCTCTTGCCCAAAACCTTAAGTTGCGGAAAGATGTACCACATCCAATGTGTTTCTTTATTGCCCTTCTGTAACTCGTCAATAACCTCGTCGTACACCATGCCTTGTGCCTGCATGAAATGTGCAAACGGTTCAAGCTTGTCGACGGGATTTATAGGAATACGCAGGTTTGGAATCATGTATGCGGAGTATGAAATGATTAATAAGAATTTTACGACGGGTGAAATCGAACATGTATTGTTTGATTCCAGGAGTCGACACCTACAGGTTCAATGGCGCAACAAACGCGTGGCCGCCTATTGCCCAGTTCCCGAAGAGATAGCTCGAAGGTTATGCAACGCTCCGAATCCCGCTACTTACTTTGAAGACCGAATTGCAGAGGAGTATCCCAAGGTACAGCCCAAAAAGGGCCAAGACCAAGACGACGCAATGAAGAAACTAAATGATCTTTTTGGCGGCTAGATACCAAACAAGCTCATTTTTATTCGTTTTTCTTGAACTCGTGTGGCTCGTCTGGAGCCAGATATTGGACTAGTAACCCGTTTCAGTCGATCACTTGAGAGCGCTAAAAATAAGCGTACGTTATACGCTAGCGCACCCAACTCACAAGAAAGAAAACAACTGTTCCTGCAGCCAGCACTGCAAGTAGGTCTCGGCGCAGCCACCAGGCCAATAGGCCAGCCAGTCCCGCTATCCATCGAGGATTGTCAAAGCCTAAAAAAAGCTCGCCTGCAGGGGCTAAAAACTGAGGCGTAACGACGGCCGCAAGTGCTGCCATGGGCGCATAGCGAAGTCCCGCCTCAAGCCATTCCGGGAATCGAACTTGCGTAGGCAAGAAGAGGGCACCTGAACGTGTCAAGCAGGTGCAGACACCTAGACCGACAAGCGTGATCCATATCTGAAGGTCTGTCACCTTGCATCCCCGCTTGGCTGTCTGTGGTCGTCTCGCGCAACTCGTCGAATCAAGCTGGCGGCAGTTAAGCCAGCAAGAATAGATACGAGAAGACCAAGATTCATGGGAAGCCCAAGAGTAAGCAAAGAGGTGCCCCCAGCAGCCATTACACAAGCCAGCGCGGGCCGATCTCTCACCATGGGAAGCATGACTGCTAAAACTGCAAGGGCCGCAAGAAACGAGAGGCCAGAGCCTTCGGGAAGTTGGGACCCAAGCCATATACCAACAAGCGACGACACCTGCCATGAGACCCAGCTCATAAGGCTACCCATACGAAAGTACTGAATGGGGTCAAACGCCTCGGGAGGTTGGCTGACGCGTCGATTCACGCTTGCAGCCACAATGTCGGTAATAACCGCGCCGTGCAGGAAGCGACTTGTTCCGTGAAGGCGAGCCATCCAGTCACGATGACTAAGCGCGTAAATAACGAACCGAAGGTTAATGACCAGTGCGGTCAGCCAGATTAGCCAAAGCGGTGCCGCCATGGCAATAAGCGGTAACGAGGCCAGTTGTGCGGTGCCGGCGAACACAATAAACGTCATACCAACGGCCTGCCAGGCTGTAAGGCCAGACTCCACCATGGCCACACCGGTAACACAGCCCCATGTGGCCATGGCAAGCATGCCGGGGGCAAGGTCTCGAAGAGCTAAACGCGCACTCGGATGAGAAAAAGAAAAAAGGGAATGAATGGACTTACGCAACGGAGGGTGACCTTAAAGGTGCGGGGGTCACAAGCCTAATGCACGCGCCACTATCTCAACTAAAGAGCGTTCAGAGGAATTTTGAGGTACGCGGTTCCATTGGCCTCGGCGGGGGGAAGCTCGCCCGCGCGAATATTGACCTGAATAGACGGCAAGAGCAGAGTTGGCATGGCAAGCCCAGCATCGCGTTCCGAACGCATTCTCACGAACTGGTCTTCGCTAACACCATCATGAACATGAATATTGCTTTGGCGTTGCTCGGCTACGGTGGTTTCAAAGCGAACAGGGCGATTGTCTGGCGGATAGTCGTGGCACATAAACAGCCGCGTCTCGCCAGGAAGACTTAGTAGTTTTTGTATAGAGGCGTAGAGAGTTGTTGCACTGCCGCCGGGGAAGTCGCAGCGGGCGGTACCAACATCGGGCATAAAAAGAGTGTCGCCCACGAACACCGCATCGCCAACCCGATACGCCATACAAGCCGGAGTGTGGCCTGGCACAGCCATAACCTGAAAGGTGAGTTCGCCAACAGAGAAGGTTTCTCCGTCATCGAAAAGTGCATCAAACTGAGATCCGTCTTCGCAGAAACTCTTCTCTAGATTAAAAATCCCTTTGAAGACTTTTTGTACCTGAGTAATGGGCCGGCCAATGCCAATTTTCCCTCCAAGCAATTGTCTTAAATAAGGCGCCGCGGTGAGATGGTCGGCATGAGCATGTGTCTCAAGAATCCATTGCACCCTTAGTTGGTTCTTCCTGACGTAGGCCACGACTTGATCGGCCGACGCTGTCGTGGTTCGGCCTGACTTCGCATCGTAGTCGAGCACCGAGTCAATAATGACGCAGTCCGACCCTACACCCTGATGCACAACATAGGTGACCGTCCAGGTGCCCGGGTCGAAAAACCCCATAACCTCGGGGAGGCACAGCGTTTTGTTCATCATGCTGAGCCGGCTTCTCTGTCAATCTCTGCGAACACTTCGCGCGCAAGGCGCGTACTTTCAACACCCGCAGGCACCCCACAGTAAATGGCAGCCTGAAGAATTATTTCGCGAATCTCTTCGCGTGTAAGACCATTATTTAAGGCACCCTTCACATGAAGTTTGAACTCATGGTGCCGGTTTAACGCCATAAGCATTCCAAGGTTCAAGATGCTTCGAGAGCGATGATCCAACCCTGGTCGATTCCATATCTCACCCCAGCAGTAAGAGGTTACGAGTTCTTGCATCGGCCTGCTGAAATCATCGGCGGCTGCAAGCGACTTCTCAACGTAGTCCTTTCCTAACACCTTTGACCGTGTGGCCAGTCCGGCTTCAAAAAGCTTTTTATCCATTCGCCTATCTCCTCTGGGACGTTTCAGAGCAGATTTGACCACAGCTTTTTGGCTTTCTTGGCCTAAGGGTCTCTTTAGAACGTTATAGAGTCGGATCTGGACCCAATACCGGCTGGCCCATGAGCCATACCGGCGGTTAAACTCGTACTCGCTTTAACTGTTAGGAGCGTACGTGATGGAAATCATGATTCTTATTGCGAAGCTTGAAATTGCCGTGCTGCTTCTTTTTTTATTTCGCGCCTGGCAACTGGGCGAGTTTGTCTAACCCCTAGGAGTGCCGCCGTTGTATCTCGGTCACTGAAATATTGAGCCGCTCGGGGTAGATCTTTCGTAAGGCCGCGCCCGCGGCTTTGGGGCAATCCCCATATACCTGCATGGTCACAATCTCGTTTTGCACAAGGTCGGGTTGTTCGCTGTCCTGGTATTCGAAGGCGACATCGGCATAGTGCCAAGTCACTCTGGGTCGTGCAGCCAGGCCCGACCGCTTGCGCTTGCGCATATGCTTGGCTGCTTTGCTCTGGAAATGACTGGCATCTTGGCTATCGCCCGATGGATCCATTAGAAAAAGCAGCCTAACGATGATGATCGAGGCAACAAACCAATACGACCCAAAGAAAACCGAGGCGAAAACCAATGCGAACAGCGCCAGGCCCCAGAAGACCTGAACCGTAGAGGGGAGATTAACGGAAGGGACGTGTTCGAACTGTGCGCGAACCCAAGACGCAATCATGCTGGGATGATAAATTCCCATAACTCTCAAAGCCTTTAGCACCCCTACAGGCCTTACGTGTTTTCCCTCGCAATTACCCTAGGCCTTGTCATCTTCCATGCTTCCCGCCAGTCGTCTTAACGCCCATGGTCAGCCCGTGATCGACCTATGGGCTATTCTGAAAATTGCATTTCCGCTCTTTGTTCAGGCGGGGCTGCAGGCGGCGTTAAATCTTATTGATACTTGGTTCGTTGGCCGTATCAGCGTGGACGCGTTGGCGGGCGTGGGGGGTGTTTATTGGCTTGTCTTAGGGCTTCTGTTCTTTTTAACCGGCATTGGCATGGCCGTTCAAACCCGTGCTGCGCAGTTTTATGGAGCAGGCCGGCGGGACGATGCGGCGGCCGAAGTCTGGTCGGGGCTCTATATCGCTCTCGTGGCCATCCCACTCTGCCTTCTACTTGCATGGGTGGGGCAATTTTTAGTGCCTCTTCTAGGCGTCTCGGTGGCTATTCAAGAGCAGGCCTTGGCTTACTGGAGCCCTCGTGTCTGGGGTGGCCCGTTCATCATCGCCGAAACCGCCGTACTTGCCTTTTTCATGGGAATTGGACGGGTCAAGCTCGCGCTTTTGGTCAATATCTTTATTGTGGTGGTCAACACCGTGCTTAATGCCGTTTTTGTCTTTGGCCTTGGGTTTGGAGTCGAGGGCATCGCCTGGGCCACAACCTTTTCAATTGGGGCCGGCCTTGTCTTCGCGCTCTTGCTGTTTCTCGCCCCCAGTATGCGCGCCCAGTACAACTCCCATAAGGCCTGGCGGTTGCGGCCTGTTGCCATGAAGGGCCTTCTTTTCCTTGGGCTGCCCATTGGTTTTTCAATAGGTGTCGACATTCTTGGTTTTGCCGTCTTCCAGGCCATGATGACAAGGCTGGGCGCCATTGAGGGTGCCGCCTCGCAGGTTGTCATTATGCTTACCTCTGCGGCCTTTCTACCTGCTGTGGGCCTGGGCAAGGCTGGTACCACGCTGGTTGGGCAGTCCATCGGCGCTGGCGAGTACGTATGGGCTCGGCGCCTGGGTAATCGCGTTATTGCGCTATCTGTTATCTACATGTTCTTGTTTGGGCTGCTTCTTGCGCTGTTTGGTCATCAGCTTGTGCAGTGGTTCATTTCGCCCTCTGATCCCTCAGCGCCGGCCTTGGTTGCGCTGGGTGCACAGCTTGCGCTTATTGCTGCTTTCTACCAGGTTTTCGATGGCCTGCATCTGGGTGCTGTTTTCTGCCTGCGTGGGGCGGGCGATGCCAAAACACCCGCCTTGGTGCTGTTTGTCCTTTCATGGGGCTTCTTTATTCCGCTGACCTATGTGCTTACCTTTGCACCCGGGCAGGGCTGGTTTGGTTCACTGCCTGCCCTGGGCTATGGGGCCGTGGGCGGATGGTGGGCGGCCAACCTCTACATCTTCGTACTTTCCGTCTTTCTGGCCTGGCGCTGGTGGAAGGGCGCGGTCTTTCAAAGGGTGGTGGCTTGAATCAAGGTCAGCCGCCTGCGCCTAACGAGCAGCAGGGCGGTTTTGCCCTTGTAAGGTCGCACGACCTCGCCCAGTTACGCGAGCTTCTCATTCAGTTTCAGCAGGCCAATGCCCTACCACCGTTGCACGCTGAAACCATCCTGGTACAAAGCAATGGCCTTGCCCAATGGCTGCGCCTTGGCTTTGCGCAAGCGCAGGGCTGTGCCACCGGGCTTAACTTTAGTTTTCCCTCGCGCTTTATCTGGGACGCATACCGCGCGGTCTTAGGTCATAACAGCGTTCCAAGCCAGTCAAGCCTCGACCGCTCAAGCCTTGTCTGGCGGCTTATGCGAGTGCTACCCGAGTTTCTACAAAGGCCCTCGGCAGAGGCACTGCGTCATTTTGTAGCCGGCTCGCACGCTTCTTTCCCAAGTCTTAGCGGGCTACGCCATTACTGGCTAAGCGCGCAGCTTGCTGATCTTCTCGATGCGTATCAGGTCTATCGGGCCAATTGGCTGCAGCAGTGGGAGGGAGGGCATTGGCCATCCGAACTCCATCACTACAAGCATCACCAATGGCAGGCGGAACTCTGGAAGGCTGTTAGTCAGCAGGCCCAAAGCGACCTCGCGAACTCCCAAAGAGCCAATCCATCGGGCCAAGGGCTTCATTCGCCCTGTCTCGGTCGCGCCGATAGCTTTGCAGCCTTTAA
>Ga0181607_10004034_pt1 | contig 12610 bp, 10 predicted proteins | sample 041ome_9_FD_132420 | JGI IMG/M metagenome (GOLD analysis project Ga0181607, IMG submission 132420) | Coastal salt marsh microbial communities from the Groves Creek Marsh, Skidaway Island, Georgia - 041413US metaG (megahit assembly) | ecosystem: Environmental > Aquatic > Marine > Intertidal zone...
AAAATTGTCATTAAAATTCTTTAAAATTGAATTACTAAAATCTTTTGAATTAAATTTAAAAATTTCATCAAATTTATCAATATCGTAATAAGTATAACTTCTCAAAAAAGCTTTATTATCCTCAGAATACTTTAAAATATTTACAAACCTCTTAAACCATCTTATTAGTTTGAGGCCTTTTTTGTTGGAACTGACTGGGATATTTTGGGTAATTTTTTCTAAAAATTTAAAAGTGATACTTGGTATGAAATTTAGTTTTGATTTAATTTGTAAAGCTCGATGTTTTCTATATCCAGAAAAAATCTCATCACTACCCATTCCAGATAATAAAACTTTTACTCCATTTTTCTTTGCATTTTCACAAATCAAATATGTGTTGATAGCAGCGGAGTCTCCTATTGGTTCATCAAGGTGATAAACTATTTTTTCTAATAAATTTGTCAAGTTAGGCTTTACTTCTAGAGTATTTAACTTAACATTTAAATATTTTGATACTTTATCTGCATAATATGAGTCGTTAGAGTTAGCTTCATGTTTTTGATCTATATCAGTAAATTTTATATTATAGCAATCTAATTGATCTAATTTTTGTCTTGCAATTGCAACTAATAAAGATGAATCTAAACCTCCTGACAAAAAAGCATTTAAAGGAACATCAGATACGAGATGTTTATCAACACTATCTTCCAATGTTTTAGAAAGTTTGTGAATAGCGTCATTTAAATTATTTAAAGTTGGTTTTTTTTCTATTAGAGACTTATTTGACCAATATTGATTAAACTCAATATTATTTTTTTTTACTTTAATATATTCTCCTGGTTGAAGTTTTTTTATATCACTAAAAATACAATTTTTTTCAGGTATCCAACAATATAATGACGATGCTACTATAGCTTTATTTGAGATATCCAATTTTTTACCAATTATTTTTTTTATACTTTTCATTTCTGAGGAAAAAATTATTTGATTTGAATCATAATAATAATAAATTGGCTTAATACCAAAATGATCTCTTACAAGAACTGTCTCGTTTGTATCAATATCATAAATAGCAAAAGCAAACATTCCTCTTAAAAAATTTAAACAATTTTCCTTATATTTTCTCCAAAGCTCTAAAATTACCTCCGTATCAGAGTCTGTTAAATAAGTTGCTTCAGGAGTTTTTTTTTTTAATTCTTTATAATTATAAATCTCACCATTAAATGTAATTACAAGGTTATCTTTTTTAAATGGTTGATTGCTTCTGGAATTTAAATCTATGATAGCAAGTCTTGTGTGACCAAAAACAGCCTCATCTGATGACCATATTTCAGAATTATCAGGTCCCCGGTGTGATAAAACTTTATTCATTTCTATCACATTATTGATATCATGTTTATCAATATTAGATTTAATTATTCCATTAATTCCACACATATTCTTTTTATTTTTTCAATGTATTGAAAATTTTTAATTATTTAAATTCAAATATTTTAAATGAAAATTTTCTTTTATTCTTTTTACGTTTTTTTTAGTAATTATTTAAAATAGTATAATACAAAAAATATAAATAAATAATATACGTTTTTTAAAACATGATTTCAAAAGTTAAAAAATTTATAGAATTTTTTCCTTATTATCTGGAGGTTTTTGCAAAAAAACTCAGTGGTAGAGGAATAATGGATCCAGAAAAAAATGGTGAGTTTATAGTCTTAGAAAAAATAATTAAAAATGCAAAAAAAAAAGTTTGTTTTTTTGATGGTGGTGCAAATCTAGGTAAACATACTTTTAAATTTTTATCTCTATGTGAGACTTACAGAAAAGAATATGACCTTTATGCTGTTGAACCGTTTCCTAATACTTACAAAAAACTTGTTGAGTCTATTAAATACAAGAAAAATAAAATTTTGAATATTTCATTAGGCAATAAAAAAGAGAAAGTAAAATTTTATTTCAATAGCGAAGAAACATCTGGATCAAATTCAACTATACCTCATCATTATTTGAATAATGTGATTGAAGTAAATCAAGATACAATTGATAATATTATAAACGAATTTAAAATTGATAAAATAGATTTTTTAAAACTTGATATTGAAGGGTCAGAATTAAATGCTTTAGATGGCGCTAAAGAGGCATTAAAATCAAATTTAATTAATTATATTCAATTAGAGTATAATGGGACATGGATTAATGGAGGTGGATCACTAAGAAAAGTTTATGATTTATGTGCATTATACGATTATCAATTATTTATAATCACAAAAAAACATTTATTATCTATACCAAGTTATCATTTATTATTAGATGATTTTTATTTTTCAAATTTACTTTTGATTAAAAAAAATTTAGATAAACTTTTGCCAGTTAAGAGAAAAGCTATGCCTTATATTTAGTTGATATATTATTTAGTATATTAATTAATTTTGACTCGTATAGTTGAAAAGTATAATTTTTTTGCCATTTATTTTTTGCATTTAGGCCATGATTTTTAATTAATTGTTTGTTCTTTAAATAAACTTTCATATATTTAGCAAATTCTACAAAATTATATTTTTTTACTAAAAAACCAGTTTTGTTGTGGTCTATTATTTCTGGTATAGCGCCATTTTTATAGCATATAACAGGTATACCAGCACTCATAGCCTCTAGCAAAACTACTGGGTAAGTTTCATTTAAGTATTTACTTGGAAAAACTAACACATGTGATTTTTTAATCTCATCGTTTTTCTTATTTCCATAAATTGAACCTAAATAAGTTATATTTTTAAAATTATTTATAATTTTTGTTACATTTTCATAGAATACTTCGTCAACTTTTCTACCTATTACTATTGAATTAAAATTTTTATAATTTGAATTATTTAAATATTTAATTGCATTTAAGAATGTTAAGATACCTTTGCTGGGTATTAAATTTGATAAATAAATAAAAGTTATTTTATTTTTTTTTTTCTTTTTTGATTTATTTTGTTCAGCAAAATTATTTAATACATATATTTTTTTCTTTTTATCTCTTATTAAATTAGTATCATGAATAAGTAGCTTAGATAGACAAATTAAATCGACATTTTTAAAAAGAAACTTAAGTATGTACTTTAGGATTTTTGAACTTTTTACATTTCTATCAAAACCTTTGCCATGTAAATGAAAAACAATTTTACTAGAAAATATTTTGAATAAAAAAATATAAATTAAGTCTCTATACATGCCTATGCCAGAGGGAGATGGATTAAAATAGATAATATCTGGTTTAATTTGAATAATTTTTTTTGTTAATATTAAAATGGAAAATAAAAATTTAAATAATTTAATAAATTTAAATATTTCAATTTCTGATAAGTTCTTTGTTTGAGATGAATTAAAAAAATATGTTTTAAAATTTTTTTTTAAGTTTTTACTTTTATTTAAGTAATTATTTATTAAAGAAGCTCCGTGAATTGGTGGTGGAAGAGGAACAACAAATAAAATTTTTTTCATTTAATTTTGACAAGCTTTTATTGCTTTAATTAAATTGTTAGCAGAAACTTCTGAGTCAAATTTTTTTACATGATTTAATGCATTTAGAGAATAAAGTTTAAGTTTTTTTTTATTATTCAATAGATATAATATCTTCTTAGTCCACTTTTTTACATTAAGATTTATAACAAAACCGTTTAAATTATTTATGATTAATTCATTTGCGGCACCAGCATTATTACAGGTTATTACAGGCGTTCCAGCAATACACGACTCATTTGCCACTACACCCCACCCATCTGAACTTGTTGGAAATAGAAAAATTTTTGCATTTGAGAATTCTTTAATTATATTCTCTGGTTGAACAAAACCTTTATATTCATAATCGACCCCAATTTTTTTTATCTTTTGAATAATTAGTTTTTTTAAAGGTCCGTCACCAATTATTTTTACTTTTAACTTATTTTTAACTTTATGAAGTTTTGAGATAATTTCTAATGCAAAAAAAAATTTTTTTCTTTTTATAAACTGGCCACACAAAATTATATCAAATTTTCTTTTGTTAATTGAAACTAATTTATTTTTTTTTGTTGGATAAGAATAATAAGTTTCAAAAAATTTATTTTTTGTATTAGATTTATATTTTTTATATAATAGTTTTGTTTTGGTACTTGCTCCAACAAAAGCATCGCAATTTGGATAAATTAATTTTCTTAATAATTTTTGTAATAGGTCCAATTCTAATCTGTTTTCAGTAAATACATTAGCATCTGTAGAAGCAATAACTTTTGCGCCCCTTAATTTTGCCCAGATAAAAGCTATGATCATAACTGGTGATAATCCATTTAAAACTATGACACCTGGATTAACTTTTCTCAACAATGTGATTATATTTAAATTAAAATATATATATCTATTTTTAAATATAAGTTGTTTAATATTTAAATTAATTTTTTTATATTTACCTTTTTTAAATGCCCACTTTCTATTTGGTTCAATATTTGCACAATAAACAACTAAGTATTTTTTACTTAATTTATTATAAATTATTTCATGAAATTTTTCTCTATAAGGGGCCGGTATATTTGTTAAATATAATGTCTTCATTATTTTTTATAAAAAATTATTAAAAAATATTTTTAAATCATAAAGATAGGTATACATAGGCGGCTTTAATATATTTCTATACTTTTTTCTTAATTTTAATAAATTTTTAGTGTATTTTTTTTTAGGGTAAGATGAATAAAATCTTGTATCACCATAATACCTAGCAATAAAAATTTTGTTACTTACACATACATTTAATTTATTAGTCAAAAATCTATAATATAAATCTAAGTCAATACAGATGTCCAAGTCTTCATTATATAAACCTATTTCGATTAATTTTTCTCTTCTTATTGCTAAACTCGAATGATGTAGACTTAATGTTTTAAATAAGTGTCTATCTCTTAAAATATAAATTTCCTGTTTTTTATTAATATAATCAGATGAATTATTAAGTTTAATTAGAATATTATCTAGGCTTTCTTGACTAAAATTGTTAAATATTAAGGCTTTTCCAAAAACTGCATCATAACCTTTCTCGATTAAATACTTACTATTTTTTATTCTTAATTTATTTGAAAAATCATCTGAGTCATTAATGAAGACAACCTGTCCTGAGGAATTTATTACACCTAAATTTAATGCTTTTGCTCTTCCTATATGGTTACTTTCAAATAATTTGAGTCTTTTGTCGTTATATTTTTTTATTATATTTTTTGTATTGTCGATAGATCCATCATCAACGATAATTAATTCATCGTTATGATCTAAAATTTTAAAAAAATTTTCTATAACGGGTTTTATTGTTTTTGAAGAATTATATGTTGTAATAATTATAGATGAATTCATGTAGTTTAAGATTTGATTGAATTAACTGAACTAATTTTAATAATAAAAAGATTTAACAAGATCCATTTTGAAAGATAAATCAAAGAAAAGAAATAATATAATTCACTAAAGTTTATTTTTTTCAAAATTATAACAGCAGTTAAATAATATATTAATATGAAACCAATTGTATATGCTAAATAATATGTTGCGGAATATTTTTTACTTAAAGTTTCTATTTTATTAATATGCAGAAAGAAATTTGGCATAAACATAGTAGCAACAGTAATAATAAATGCTGGAACTAAAATATCATTAAAATTTTGTAAATTCATTACGAACTTTAAGTATGGATAAACCAGAAGTAACAAAATTATCGAACTTATGAGATTGTATATTTTTGACGTTTTTTTACTTTCAAATTTAAAATCTTTACTATAATCGGAACTTATTGAATAAGAAAATAATGTTTTATTAATTATAATCAAAAAACCGTATGATAATAAACTGTATCTTAATAAGCCAGAAATTATACCTAAATCATATTCACTAAAAATTCTGTTAGCAATTATAAAATCTACAGCTGAGATAATTGAAATAAATATTATTGATATAATTATAATTATATTTTCTTTAAAGTAATATTTAGAAATAACTTTTGCTTTAAAAATTTGTTTAAATTCAAAATCTAAAAAAGCTATTGCATAAATTAATATTATTAAAGATAGGAAAGATGAAATAATTATCTGATGAAAAACTATATTTGGTTTTAATTCATAAAAATATGAGAATAAAAAAAAGAAAAAAACACAAAATTGTGCAATAGAAGTAATAATTGAAAGTTGTAATATTTTTTTTTTAGCTAAAAGCAAATACTCAAAACTAATACAAGTAAGAAATAATGTAGAGGATAATAGAATCAACGAAATCTTAAGTTCAATATTTAAAAATAAAATTGTATAAACTATAAACAATGGATAACAAAGAATTGATAAAAATATTCTAGTTTTTAAAATTGCATTCTCTTTTATCCTATCCTTTTTTAAATTATATTTTATTAAAGGTTTGTCTGACCCTATTAATGTAATGGCAATAAAAATACTCAATACACCAATTAATAAAAAATACTCTCCTATTTCTTCAAGTTGATATATTCTAAATATTAAAGCTGTTGTTAAAAAACCAATTACTTTGTTGATGCCATTAAAAATTACTTGGTAACTTATTTGTTTAGCTAGCATTTATATTAATTATTTTTGAATATATTTTAATTAATTGTTCGGGATAACTATATTTCATTTCTTTGGAATATATTCTTCTTGAGTTTTTTCCCATTTGTATTCTTAGCTTTTTTTGATTTATAAGTTTTTTTGTATAATTAAACATTTTTTCTTCGTCCTGCGGATTGCAAATATAACCATTAATATTATGTTTTGTAATTGAACCCGATTCTTTTGAAGTTATTATAGGCAGTCCAGAAGCCATAGCTTCATAAATAACTAAAGCAGATCCTTCAGTATATGACGGAAAAATAAAAATATCTGATTTTAAATAATATTTTTTCAAAATATTTTTTCTGACAAGTCCGTGATAATTAATATTAAATTTATCTAATTCATGTAAAAGAAAATTATGCTTTTTATTTCCAAATAAATTTAGCTCAGATTTAATACCAGATAATTTTAGTTTTTTTTGGATGTTTATTACATGTTGAACACCTTTAGATATAGACATTTCACCAACAAATAATAATTGAATTTTTTTTGTTTGTTTTTTTTTTAAACTGATTAATTCTTTTGAAAGACTTGAATCATGATTATATGTGAATATTTTTTTTTTATCATAACCAAGTTTAGATAATTCTTTTTTAACAATATTTGAAGGACATACAATTGCATCTGCAATTTTAGCCTCTTCTATTCTTCTATTTTGTAGAAAACTAATTCCTGTATCTAATGGTATGTTATATTTATTATGTATTTTTTTAAGTTGTTTAATTCTTGTTTTCTGCATTTGTCCTGAAATTTCATATACAAAAATTTTTCCATTTTTTTTGGCTAATTTAGCTGCTTCAAGGCAATAGGGTCCCTGTCCATGCAAAATATCAAAAGAATTTGAATAACCTGCTGCTGCAAGTTTTGCTAAAATTAAGTCTTGAAATAGGATGTGTTTTTTATAGCCAACAAATTTAAGAAATCTAGAAATAATTTCAGGTAAGAAATGATTACCTTTTATATTTGATAATTTATCAGTCATAATCCTTTTCGAAAATTTAAAAAAATATTTTAATAGACCACTTTTACTAAGCCTTATAAAACTATCCCAACGAATTAGTAATCCTATATCATTTAAGTATTTTGCTAAAAGAACACATTGATCAATTCTAGTAACCATCCATACTTTATGTTTAAATTTAATTTTACTTTTCATTATAATTTAAAATTACTATAGGCGTAAAAGTTACCCAAAATAAAATATATGGATTAGATACTAGCGATCCACCATATCCTGAAGATGTAAAGCCAGATACTATAGCAAAAAAAATAAGTGATTGTATTAGATGAACATATTTTTTAGGAAAGTATTTTTTCGAGTTTTCAAACCAAAAATAAAAAGAATATAATATTGCTCCAACTCCTAACCATTTGGCTGCTATATAACTTTCAAGATAAGTACTATGACCTGAACTAACTTGTCCTATTATATTTCTATTATATTTATCAAGCAATATATACATATCGGTAGAGAACCCTGTTCCAAAAAAATTATCTTTTAATTCAAAAAATATTAATTGCCATATATTTGTTCTACCAGTTAAATGTGAAATTCTATCTACTGGTCTTGAGCTAATAAAAGCTAATAACTCATCGATAATTTTACTACCACCTATAAAAAAATAAAAAATTAGTAAAGTTATAATAAAAATAAAAAATAAATTTTTTAAATTATTATCAAATTTTGACAAATATAAATAAATTATACAAATGATTAATGCTACTATAGACGTTAATGAATATGATAAAAAAAAAAATGAAAATAAAAAAAAATATAATAATTTATTTTTTTCTTTAAGATAAAATTGATGAAAAAAACATATTAGAATACAGCCCGCAATAAGTAGGGAAATTCCATTATCTGCTAAAAAATTTTGTTTAAATTCAATCTCAGAAAAGGCATATCTATTGAGAAAACTATAAAAAATTCCAATTAAAACAATATGAAGTAGATATTTTCTCAAACCAGAAAAGCTTAATTTTTCATTTACAGAGGCTAAATTGTTATATGCAATTAAAGAAATAACACCTATAAATAGAAATTCGGTTGTCCTAAATAAAGTAAAAATTTTATACTCAGACCATGTTGTGGATAGATAGTATAAAGCTACTAATAAAAAAAAAGGTTTCAGCAAACTAGTTTTTAGATAATTCTCTAAAATAAATCTTAAGTTTAATAAAACATAAGAAATACACAAAAATAAAGCAAATATTTCTCCAAAATTTCTAACCGAGAAAGATCCGGATGTTAATACTGATGAAGACGGGGCGTTCAAAAGAATTGATAAGATTAGTGGAAAAAGAAAAAAAAAATACAAAAGAAATAAAGGTGTTTTAATATTTTTTTGCATTTTAATTAATCTTGATTTAATAAACCTGATATATCTAGGACTTTTTTATTTTTAATAATTTTTAATTTTTTAAATTCATTATGATTGACCAAAATTACAATTATATCTGATTTTTTTATTAGGTATTTAATATTAGTTAAATTTAAATATTTAAATTTTTCTCTTTCTATATTAGGTTCTGCTACATAGGTTTTGATTTTACTTTTATATAAAAAATTATTTATAATTTTTAAAGATGGGCTTTCTCTTAAATCCTCAGAGTTTGCTTTATAAGTTGCACCAAGAAAACCAATTTTTATATTTTTATTTTTTTTTTTTAAATTAATTTCTTTTATTTTATTATTAATTTGGGTTGTTACCCATTTAATTTTCTGATCATTAACTTTTCTAGCTGTGTAAATTAATTTTGATAGCTTAAAATTTTTGCTAATTAGAAACCATGGATCTACAGCAATACAGTGGCCTCCTACTCCAGGCCCTGGATTTAATATATTTACTCTGGGATGCAAGTTTGCAAGTTTAATCAAATTCCAAACATCAATTTTGAGTTTTTCACATATTATTGATAACTCATTTGCATAGGCAATATTTACATCTCTATAAGTATTTTCAACCAGTTTGCACATTTCAGCTGTTTTTGAAGTAGTTAAATTTAAGCTGCCCTTTACAAATTTCTTATATACTTTTTCTGCATGTTTTGAGCTTTTAAGATCTACCCCTCCAATTATTCTATCATTACTGATCAATTCTTTTAAAGTATTTCCTGGTAGTATTCTTTCAGGACAATACGAAATATGTATTGAATCTTTTTTTAGATCATTTCTTTTTTTATAAATTATTTTTTTTACAATTTCTGTGGTACCTACTGGGCAAGTAGATTCTATTATGATTAAATTCCCCGACTCTAACAAATCAATTATTTTATAAATTGCACTTTTAACTTTAGATATATCAGGTTTTAAAACTTTTTTATTAAATGGTGTTGGTACTGCTAAAATATAAACATCTGATTTTATTATTTGTCTGGATATTTGAAAATTTTTTTGAACTTTTTTACTTTTAAATTTTTTTAATAAGTCTTTTTCTTTTATTTTGATTTTTAATTTTTTAATATTGTCTATTACTTTTTGATCTTTATCAAATCCATAAATCTTACATGATTTATCTGCTAAAATAATAGCTAAAGGTAGGCCGATGTAACCTAAACCTAAAATAGATATTTTATTAATTTTCATCTAATTAAAAAATTTTGTTAAATGGTTAATAATTCTATTTGTGGCTTTACCGTCACCATAAGGATTTTTTATTTTAGACATTTTATTATAGAGTTTCTTATTTTTTACTAATTTAATTACATTTTTAAATATTTTATTAACATTCGTACCTACTAGTAAAGAGCCTCCAAAATTTTTTGCTTCTGGTCTTTCAGTTTCATTTCTTAAAACTAAAACTGGTTTATTAAAATATGGAGCTTCTTCCTGTATACCCCCTGAGTCTGTTAAAATTAAATATGACAATTTCATTAAATAAATAAATGAAAAATAATCTAGTGGATTAACTAAGTAAATATTCTCAATATTTCCAAGTTTATTGTTTACAATTAGATTTATTTTGGGATTTAAATGAACAGGAAAAATAATCTCAATATTATGATTTTTTTTAACAATTTCTTTTAAAGCTGAACAAATATTCTCGATACCTTTGTCATAGTTTTCTCGTCTATGAGATGTAACTAAAATCAGTTTCTTTTTATTATTTATATAAGAAAATCTTTTTTTTATTTTATCTAAAATTTTTTTATTGTTTAAAAGTATTTTATTAGAATATTTTAAAGTATCTATAATTGTATTTCCCGTAAAAATTATTTTATTATTCGATATATTTTCTCTTTTTAAATTTTCAACAGATGTTTTAGTTGGTGCATAGTTAATATCAGCAATAACTCCTATACTTTTTCTGTTAAATTCCTCTGGGTATGGAGATTGTAAATTGTATGTTCTTAAACCAGCTTCAATATGCCCAACTTTAATTTTATTTTGAAAAGCAGCGAGAGATGAAATATATGCTGTTGTGGTATCACCATGCACAAGTAATAAATCAGGTTTAAAACTTATTAATACATTGTTTAATTTTTTAAGAATTTTAGACGCTAGCAAGTTTAGAGTTTGATTTGTTTTCATCACTTTCAAATCATAATCAGGTTTAATTTTATATAAATTTAAAACCTGATATAACATTTCATCATGTTGACCAGATAAGCAAATTTTAATTTTAAAATTTTTATTTTTTTTAAGTTGATAAATTAATTTTGCTAATTTTATAGCTTCAGGTCTTGTTCCAAATGAAATTAATATTTTTTTTTTCACAAAAAATTATTTTTTTGTGAAAATTTGTTTTACTTTTTCTTCTAAATTTATTTGATCTTGATTTATTTTTTTAACAATTGGTTTTTCAGGATCTAAAACTCTAATTTTTTGACTTGTTATGTTATTTTCGAATACAGTTGTTAATACATTTGAATCATTTACAATCTCATTAACGGAATTAATTTTATTTATTAAATCTGTTCTTTGTTGATTATATTTTTCAACTTCCTGCCTCATAATGTCGATTTTTTGTCTACTTTCAAAAAGCTCATTACTTATTCTTAAATTTTCTTCTTGAATAATATTCAATTTTGTATCTTCATTTTTCTCATTTAAATAATTATCATATTTTTTATTATGAGAATTTTCTAAAATTATAGATTTAATTTTATCATCGAATTTATTAAGTTTAATTGATAACTCTTGATTAAATTCAATCGTTTTTAAAAGTAATTCTTGTTGAGATTCAATTTTTTTCTCCAATGAGTTTATGGATCTAAAAATATTTTTTAATGAAACTCTAAAAAAATTTAAATTATTTTTTATAAATAAACCTGATTTAATTAATAAATTTTTCATTAAAAACTTATCTATTGTTTTGTATTTAGCACTAACTATATTAAAAATATCATCAATAAATAAGTCAAATTTGTTTGGCTCAAAAACCATCATATCGTTTTTTGATCTTATTTTTTCTTCAAAAGCTTTGATTTCTTCAGCTAAAATTTTACTTTTTTCATACATACAACTTGAAGTTTAATTGTTTTTATTAAACTATAAATTGTTAAAATTACATTTTAGTAGATCAATATTTTTCACCTACTATATATAGAAATTTCAAACACCCTTATATTTAAATATAGCTAAAAATGTTTTTAAGATAATTTTAAAATCTAAAAATAAAGACCAATTATTTAAATACCACAAATCTAACTCCATTCTTTTTTTCATCAATTCAACATCATTTGTTGGTCCTCTAAGGCCATGAATTTGTGCCCAGCCGGTTAATCCCGGATTAGTTTTGTGTCTTTTTAAAAACTGTTTAAATATACTTGAATAATAAATATCATGCTCAACCATATGTGGTCTTGGACCAACAATTGACATGTCTCCTTTCAAAACATTATAAAATTGTGGCACTTCATCTAAGCTAAATCTTCTAATAAATTTTCCAATTTTTAATAATCTTTTGTCACCACTAATTACTTGATCCGTTTTTTTAAATTGAATATTTTTTAAACTTCTAATCTTATAAACTTTAAATCGACGACCATCCCAACCAGTTCTATCTTGAGAAAAAAAAATA
>Ga0181607_10004046_pt1 | contig 12591 bp, 6 predicted proteins | sample 041ome_9_FD_132420 | JGI IMG/M metagenome (GOLD analysis project Ga0181607, IMG submission 132420) | Coastal salt marsh microbial communities from the Groves Creek Marsh, Skidaway Island, Georgia - 041413US metaG (megahit assembly) | ecosystem: Environmental > Aquatic > Marine > Intertidal zone...
GGCGTGTACATGGACGTAACGCTTACTAACGCAGAAACAGACCACACTGAATTGTTTTCAATAGCTTCTGAGGTATTTAAAAGTTACCAATAACTTTTAGTATCTTTGTATCTATGGATCCAGCAACAATGATGCTTGCAGTAAAGGGCGGCATAGCTCTGTATCAGCAGGTTCAAGGAATGAGCAAAAAGAAAGAGGCAGAAGCAGCAGCGCAAAGAGCCGCTGCTCAGATGCGTTCTATAAAGGAAAAAGACGTATACGGAAATTTACAAACACCTACTTTAGGCGCTGAGCTTTCACGTCAAGCTAATGCACAGAATACCGCAACGGCTATGGGCGTGTTGCAGTCAGTAGGCGCATTAGGCGTACTAGGCGGTGTTACTAATATAGCGAATGCTAGTACAGATAAAATTTTGCAAATTTCAGCAATGCTTCAAAACGCTGAATACGAAAAAGATAAGTTTGTTTTCCAACAACAACAAGCGTTAGAAAATAGAAACATAAATAGACAATTGCAGATGTCAGGAATGGAGCTTCGAGGAGCTCAGTCAGCTGTATCAGAAGCCAAAATGATGCAACAAAACGCTGCACTTCTAGGCGGTGAAGCTGTAACAGGATATGCTACAATGAAAATGAAAGAAGCGCCACTATATGAAAAGGGTACTTTAGGAACTGGCAAACTATCTACGGAAGAGCAAGCTATTGTTGACAAAAGATTGGCTGAAGGCGGAATGAAGTTAGAGGACTTAAAAAGCTTGAGCCCAGAACAATATCCAAATGTTATGGAGGCGGAAGGATTTACTTCTAGTGAGCAAAAAATGTTCCCATCTGGACAAAAGTCTTTAGACGAAGCTATGGCTTTGGAGGGAGTTCCAACTTTCAATCCGGCAAGTGAATTTCCCTTTCCATACGCACCAAAGCAAAAAATGGATACAACTCCTCTTGATTACACGCCATTTTATATGCCTCAATTGCAACCAGCTCCTAATTTATTTCCCATATTACCACCTGGATTAAGATAACAAATCATGACTGAATACGCAGGATATATAGCCGTTAACCCCGTCGACTGGTCTAAAGTAGCTAAAGACGCTACGAAAGACATTGTGGGGGTAATGGAAGAAAGACAAAAGCAGAGAGAAGAGTTAAATAATTCGTTCTTAAAGGGGCAAGAACAAATAAACAAATGGACTAAATCTGCCGACAGCGACATGAATAAAGTGTTGATTGCTGGCGCACAAAACTTTAGATCTTACATACAAGCCCGATACGATGCTTTAAGAAACGGAGACATAACTCAAGAACAGTTTAAATCTGACTTATCTAACGCAACAACTAACTGGAAAGGCTTATCCATGGGCGTTGGTCAGTTTGGTGACAATATACAGAAACACCGTCAAATGGTATTAGATGGAACAGCGAGTGGACAGCAAATAGAAAACATGAAAACGTACGCAAAGTACACGTCCATGAAGAACGTAAGTATAGAGCCAGGTGAAGACGGAAGAGGGTACTTAAAAGATGTAACATCAGAAGATGGCGCTATTATACCATTTATGTCCATAGCGGATCCGACTAACTTCTTTTCTAAAAAGCTAGAACTTACAAAAGAGGTAACATCGTTCATGAATAGTTTAGCAAAAACAAAATACTATGACAAAGAAAGAGACGTTTACGTATTAACACAGAAGTTTGACGATGCATTGCAGAAAGAGGCCATATATGGTATACTGCAAAACAATGATGACCTATATGGTAGAATGTTGGATGACAACCAAATGGGGTATACATTTGACAAAGAGCGAGCTAAAAGATTAGGACTAAAAGTTATAGAGCAGAAGCTAGGACCAGATGGCTCTATGCATGCAATTATAACTCCAGAGATGAAAGAGTTAGCAGAAAAGAAATTAATAGAATCAATAGAGAAAAGAATATCGTACCAAGAAGGAGATATAGGTGTTGCAAAAAAAATAAAGCTAGATGAACGAAAATTAGACCAAAGAGATAGAACCCTAGACATTCAAGAAGGTACCTTGGGCTATAGAAAAAATCAAGGCCAACAAAAAATTGATATAAAAAGGCAAGAGGTAGGGGCAAAGGGAAAGCAAGAAGAGGAAGATTATGCAAACAGGATTACGGCAATAAACGAAGTCATAGACAGCGGTAGCGTTGGTCTATTAAGTACTAGGCCTATGTCTTTCCAAAAATACGCTGGTACAGAGGGAACTAGTGGAGAGGTATCTCAAAAGTATGCTGGATACACTCTAAATAAGATAGACAAAAAAGGCAATGAATACTACGTTACAATCAAGAATGCAGACGGCAAAACAGCGGTATTAAAATACACAAAAAAGGGTTTAATATCTGACTTGAACGATGTGTTTAATTCGCTTGAAGGTGAAAAGAACCTTTCAATAACTAAGCTAAACACAATGTTGCCAACTGGCACTACTACCGCAACGGTAGCGAAAGCAAAACCAAAAATTGACACTAGTAGATACAGCAATACCAACCAATGAACGAACAAGCAATAAAAGACGCATACGATCTGTTTACGGCAGGTGGTTACAATGGAAGTCAAGAAGAGTTTTTAAGCTTGATATCAACAAATCAACAAGCTAGAAAGGATGCATTTGAATTGTTCAGTTCAGCTGGATATAATGGTGCTGAAGAAGAGTTTTTAAGCTTATTAGGCTTAGGTGTTACTAGTAAAAAAAAAGAGGAGTCAGTTTCTCCATCGGTTCAAGAAGATACTTTATTGGATACACTCGGAACGGGTCAAGTTGGTCTATCGGGCTTTACTCGAAGCTCAAGGTATGACGAGGTTGTTCCAGGCGCTGTAGAGCCACAAATACAAAGAGAAGAAGCTCAAGTCCCTGTTGTTCAGACTATCTCTCCAAAAGAAAAAGAAAAGGCGCAAGTAGATTTGTCTGTGTCTGGAATGGGAGATGAAATCTTAGATGCTTTTGAACAAGGGATAACTCAAGGGGGAGCGGTAGACCCATCATTGGTATTAATGATGGAAGGAAAAGAAGCTAGCGAAGAAGAAATATCAAAGTATATAAATGCATATAACGATATGGAAAAAAATGGTCCATCTAGAAGTATGCAAGCATGGAGAGAAGACTTTGAAAAAACAGATAAAGGAATATGGGGATTTTTAAAGAGTATTTCTAAACACCCATTAGCTGCAACAGAAATAGCAGTATCGTCCATGGCAGCCATGATGAACAAGGCTTCTGGAGAGGCAGCAGGAGTTACATTAGGGGCTGGAACAGCGACAGGCGCAGTAGCAGGCGGCTTACCTGGCGCTATAGTTGGAGCGGCTAAAAGTATACCACAAGCTTTTGTGCTTGCTGGAGCGACACTAGAAACAGGCCTTTCTTTTGCTGAGTTTTTAAAAGAAGAAGTAGAAAAGAGGGGGCTTAATTTTGATGAAGAGGGCGTATCAAAAGTTCTTGAGGACAAAGACGCTATGTTTAATATACGAGCAAGAGCCGCAGGAAGGGGTATCACTATAGGAATGATAGACAGGCTCACAATGGGAGTTGCGAGTGGCATTGTGAGAAGTGCGACAAAAGGTACTGGAAGAAAAGTTTTGGCAGCGGCATTGGGAACTGGAGTGGAAATGGTAGGCGGAGCAGCTGGAGAAGCAGCAGCAAGAGCAGTAGCCGGACAAGAGATGGATGTTGCTGAAATAGGATTTGAAGCAATAGGAGAAATAGGAACAGCGCCAGTATCTATAGCGAAAGGAATACTAGAAAGACCATCATATAAGATAAATGGAGAAGTTGTGTCTGGCCCAGAAATGGCGAAACATGTAAGAGAGGCAAAAGATGCTGATTTTGCTGGAATGAAAATAGAAATTAAAAATGACGATGTATTAAAATCAGTTGCCTCCGAAAGAAAAGAAACATTAAGGGTAAGAAAAGAGGTATACGATAGTGTAAAGTCTTCTGTTGGAAAAGCAAATAAAGAAGATGTTGATGCTATTGTAGATTTAGAGTTAAGAAAAAAAGAATTAGCAAACAAGAGAGGATCTAAGTCAAAAGAGGAATTAAAGAACATAGACTCTCAAATAGACGAAATATATAACAAGATAGAATCAGAAGATTATGCCGTTCAAGAGCAAACAACAAGTGAAGTTCCTGTACAGCCAGAAGCCAAGCCTAGCGAAGAAGTGGCGGAAGGAACACCCCAAGCAGAACCTGAAGTCGTTACCGAAGAAGGTGTCAAAGAAGAAGACCTAACATTTGAAGAGGCTACAGACGAAGACATATCTAGCGAAGAGGCTAAGACTTTATTCGAAAAAGCCGAGCAAAAGGGGGCCAAGCAGTTAGTCGAGGTATCAAGAGATGATAGTGGAAAGATTATCGCTGCCAAGTTTGAATATCAAGACGAGGCTGGCAATACACTTTCTGAAACTGTTATGTCAGAGATGGCTCCAAAACAACAATCTACTGTTAAGCCTATTGAAGGAGGTATGGGCAAATTTGCCAGTGCTAAGGCTGCGGTAATGAAGGCCGTTGCTAATGTATTGCCTAACACAAAAGTAATGCACTTTGAAAATGGTAAAGAAGCAATTGCTTGGATGAACGAAAACGGAGTAAGCACAAAAGGACTAGACGAAACATCTGGCGGTTATTTTGTTAACGAGAACACTATACTCATAAACGATGAGATGGCAACAGAGAATACAGTTGCTCATGAAGTTGTTCACGCATTGTTAATAAAAGCATTTAAAGGAAACACACAAGAGTTCAAAAATTTTAAGGAGTCTATTAAGCAACAGCTAAAAGAGCAAGGCAGAGAAGACTTGGTTAAAGACCTTGAGGATTTTGAACAACAATATGGCACAGACCCAGAGGAATTTATAACTGAGTTCACAGCAAAAATAGCTGAAGGAATAGAGGTAGATGCAAACGGAAAACTTACAGAAGAGGGTAAGTCAACATTACAGAAGTTAAAAGATTTTATTTTAGAGTTCTTAAGAAAGACCACAAACAACCCTAACTTGTTAAAGGACGCAACCGATCAAGACATATACGATATGCTCGTTGATATAGGCGGAAAGTTAAGAACTGGCGAAGACGTTAGCGATTACTTTGAGGTTGGCAACGAAACTCAAGGAGCGGTAGAAGGCGTGTCGATTGTAAGGGAGTCAAAAACAAGCGCAGAGACCCAGAAAAACGCACCAACTTTATTGGCAGAACAGACCCTAAGAGAACTTGAAAGCAAGGGCTATGTAGTAGATAAAACATTTTACGATGTTGTAAAAGTGGCTAATGGTAAGGTTGTATATCAAGTAACAGACACTTCTTCACCAGACACAAAATCTGGATTTATGTTTGTAGAGGATGGTCCAAATAAAGGATTCACAGTTAGTGACATAGGAACGTTTACAACACTAATTGAGTCAGCATATGACTTAGCTAGAAGCTCAAAAGATAATAATAAAAAAGTTGCTTTGGTTACAGTTTCGTTACAAGCTGATTCAGTGTTGTCAAATCCAATTATTGAAGACTTTCTTTTTGAAGGGTTGATAAAGGCTATATCTGAAAAGAAAATAACTGAAAAGCAAGCAATAAAGTCTATTTCTGATTCTTTAGAGCCATTTACCAATAGTATCGAAATAAAAAGCATTCAACAAAATATAAACAAGATAGAAAAAGCACTGAGCAAATCAAAATCTCCATCAACAATTAAAAAGTACAAAAGGCTATTAAGATACGAAACAAAAAGCTTGCAAGAAAAAGATACCGATGTTGCAAAAAAGGTTAGGGATTTTATTAATCAACTGAATGAGACAGGGATAAATCAAGACTTTTTAAACAAGATAAAGAAAGACAATCTTCTTACGTTTAAGATAAGAAAAGAAATATTTAATAAAAGCACAGAAACCAAGGGACCTCTACAGAAGGCATTAGCAAGCGTAGGGGTTACAAAAATGGATGCTATGCAAAAGTACATGGAGAAAGGGCTTTTCGATATGTATGAATCTCAAAAAGACGAAAAATCAACCGGAGGAAAGATTGTAAGGGCATCAATATTAGACACTGGAAAATACACCGTTAAGGAGCAAATGGAAATGGCTGAAAAAGAAAAGTCAAAAAGTAGCTTTGCTTACGGTCCTACAGTAGAAGATACATACTTCTTTGAGAAAGCGTTAGATATAAAGGAGGCAGATCCAAATTCTGGTAAAACAACAAGAGACATCGTTAAAATGTATAATGATGCAAATGAAACAGACCATATTTTATCAGATACTCAAAGAGATCCACAATTAAAGAGCGAAATATTAAAATGGGCTAGAGAAAATGATATTCCTTTCAAACATATAGGAGAATCGCTTTCTGGTATAGCAACAGAGAAAACAGTTGTTAAACAGCAAAAGAAGCCATCTAAAGCTTCTGGAACAACTCAAAGAGCCAATACAATAAGTAGCTATAAGAAAGTAGCAGAAAAGATAAGCAAAGACATAGGTGACGTTAAGAAGATTTATGACTATGGAGCTGGTCTAGGACTTGGCGTTGACGTTATGAGGGAGAAGTTTGGAGATATCCAGATTGATAGCTTTGAGCCAAACGTTGAGAATTGGAAGGGTAAAGAAAAGCCAACTTTCGTAGAGAACGAAAAGCTAAACAAGACTAGAAACTACGATGCTATAATATCTCTAAACGTATTAAACGTTGTTCCTAAAGAGCAGAGAGATGCGATATTGACAGATATTTTCATGCGCCTTAGAAGAGATGGTGGTAAAGCATATGTTAGTGCAAGAGGATTCAAAGGAGATGTAGACCAAGCAAAAAGCTTTGAGCTAGGACCGGAGGAAAAGAGCTACATAGTAAACACTAAAGGAGAGGAAGTATTCCAAAAGGGATTTGATGGTGATGAGCTTTTGAATTATGTAAGAGACTTCTACAAAAAGTTTGATAAGACTGGTGAATTTATAAAGGTACAAAAAGATGACACCATTGGTAAAAAGGGGGTAGTAATAACAAAAGGAAACCCACCACAAGCAAGAAGAGAGCCATTAACGCCTATAGAGAAAGAGAGAATGGAGATTTCGGCAGAGAAGAGAAGAGAAGCAAGAGATAGAGCTATAGAAAGAGTTAAGAGCGAGGGTTTGTTTCCAATTAAAGAAGCTCCAAAGAAAGAGGCTCCAAAGAAAGAAAGAAACATATATGCATTCCCAATGCCTTTTGGTAAATACAAAGGACAGCCATATAATACAATACCAAATGGATACGCAAAGTGGGCTAGAGAGAATGTAAAAGGATTTATACCTTCTAAGCTTGCCGAGGAGTATGGCAAAAAGCTAGATGCCGAAAGCACAGTTAAACAGCAAAAGAAAAAAGCAGTAGAAGCTATCCCTGGTTATGATCGCATGGTTGAGCAGTTGGATGGCGTAATAACCAAAGCTAAAAGAAGGGGCGCTGACAAAGAAAGAGTATACCAAGATGCACTTGGATACCTTCAAGGGTCAAAAGTCTATGAGGACGCAAATGACGTTGAAAGAGAGGCGCTTGTAAGAGACTTACATAAGAAGCTAGGAATAAAAGAAAGAAGAGTAGCTAGAGCGTTCGCAACAAGAAAAGATACTAAGAAGGTAACAGTTAGCGAAAAGCAAGCGTTACTAGATTTGATAAGAGCGGAAGCTAAAGCAGCTAAAACAGCAATTCAAGCTTGGAGAGCTGTATCTGTGGCTGTCAAAGCAGAGTTGGATACTTTGTTTGCTAGAGGGCATATCTCAACTAGACAAGTAAGAGCCATCTTAAATAAGGCATTGAACTTAAACTTCCTAAACCATGACCACGTTAGACGCTTTGTTGATTACATGGAGAAGGTTTATAACAATGCAGAGTATGCTGACAACTTAAAGAAAGCAGAGTCTACAAAGAAAAGAATAAAGAGAGCAGTAAAGAACAAGGACGTACAAGCAGAGACGAGAGACATAGCTAAGAAATTCTTAGAGATTGAGCCTTTCTTCGCAGAAGATATCGAGGCGTATTTAAAAGTTGCAGAGGAAGTATTGAATGCAACGTCCTCAACAGTAGGAAAGGTTGTAGATGGAGATCCAACGGTTTCTTTCAAGCAAGCCATGAACTACGAGAACGTTCTTGAGTACACTGAAAAAGCTTTAGAGTTCCAAGAAGAGCTAAAGAAACAACAGATTTTAGACAAGAATGCCGACTTAGTAGAAAGCGGAGTTTTAGATCCCGAGATGAGTCTTGAGGAAATAAAGTATATCATTAAGAACCTCGAGGAGAATCCTGACAACTTGCCATCAGCAGAGAAGCAGAAGATGTTAAGGGATTTTGTTAAGAGGTATTATGATTCTTACAAGGCGATACTAAAAAGCGTACTAGACAATGGTATCGACCCATTCACTGGAGAGTCAGTTAACTTAACTCAAGAGCAAGAGAATTTATTAAGAAGATTCTTAGACATTGACCTAGAAACTTTAAGCCTAAAGGACGCTTATAAAATCATAGAGTCAATTGACAACTTTATAGTTAATCAGAATACAGACGGAATGTTAGGCTCTGTAGAGGCTTATGAAGGGCGTAAGGGAGCTAAAGAAGCTAAGGCAAAAGGATTTAAAGCTAGAAATCTAAGAGCATTCTTATCAAAGGGCCTTGGAAGAGGTTGGGCAGAGCAAATCGAACAACTCACTTTAATAACAGAGAGAATGTTTGGAGAGAGAAAAGCTCTTTTGTGGGACAAACTAAGTGGTTTGAATGACTTGATGGCTGTTAAAAATAAAGCCTTTACTAGATACAACAAGTATGTAGAGAATTATAGCAATCAATTTAAAAACATAAAAGACTTCAACAGCTTAGAAAACATGTTCTCTAGGGCAATACTTGGATATGTTTCTAGAACGTCCCAAGGAAGTGAGATTCAACAGCAGAATGAGTTTAAAAAGAGAAAGAAAAATATAAAGGTTAGTATCGAAACCATGAAAACGGGCACAGAGAAGCAGAAGAAGGAAGCTGAAGTGCTAATGAAGATTTATGACGAAATATTAGCCGACTCAAACTCTGCTAGAGAAGTTGCAAGCAAGTCAAAGGATTTTAACAGAAAGGCTGTTAGTTATTGGCAAGCTGCGTTCTCAGATATATTTGACGACTTGCAATCAGTATCTAGAGGTGTTTACAACACCTTACTAGAGCGTGATTTTAAATATTTACCAGACGTATATAGCCGTTCAGAAGAAGGAGACATAGGAGGCGTAGAGAAAATGTCAAAAATTAACAGTGCATTTTTTGGAATCAACGAAAACTTTGACACCAAAGAAAGCGGAAGCATAATGATTGCTACCAAGCCAGAATTACAAGACAACCCAGCTCGTATAGTTAGCTTTGATTTTGATTCTAACATGGCTAGATCACTACAGTCTGCGATTGTAGACATAGAAACAGCTCCATTGATTAGAAAGATAGATGCATTCTATAATTCTCCAGAGATAAAAACCATTATAGGAGCAGAAGACTTAGCTGTTCTTAAGAATAGAGTTGCCGGATATATAAGAGCTACAAAGAGAAATGAATTTCAAAAATATGGAGAGCTCGGAAAACTAGCTAAGGTACTTAACTATATATCTACATTTGCCGCAGCTAGAGCTCTTGGTAGTTTAACGCAGATTCCAAAGCAAACAATAAGTGTGGCTTTTAATACTATAATCAATTCAGGAGGTAGACTTCCAATATCGGAGGTATTAAAGGCTAAAGAATTTATTGACAAGTCTGGATATGCAATTGGACTAAGAGGTATTGCTTCTCAAGCCGACATTCAAAGTATGAATAAAATACTTAAGAGAGCGGAGGAGTCAAAGGGAATGAAAGCGCTAGAGGCCTTAAAGAGTCTGAGTGAGTTTTACCTAGAAACCTTTGTAGCTAAGCCAGACGTATTTATCGCTAGAGCTTCTTGGTTGGCTTATTACAAGCAAGAACTAAATAGAATGGGCGTAGACACCAAAGCCATAGAATGGGAGACGCACAAGCTAAATAAAGATGCAGCTGATTATGCACAAAGAAAAACAGATAGACAACAAAACTATTCAGATTCTGATTTGGCTGGTGATTTATTAAGAAGTAAAAGTCCTGTTGTTTCTATGTTGCGTAAAACAATATTTCCTTTTGCTACATTTATGCTGAATAAAAGATCCGTATTGCTAGGAGACATATCTACATTGTCAAATAATATGGCATCTAAAGAAGACAAGAAGTCAGCCGGATTATCCATGGCTTCAAACGCTGTAGAAATGGCGATATTCCATTCGCTATCTATATTCTTAGCAAGCACAGTTTATAACTTCTTGGCAGAAGCCTTGGCTGGAGGAGACGAGGAGGACGAAGAAAAGAAAGAAGCTAGAGAACTAAAGGGCAAGATGTACAGAGTACAAAGCACTGTGAATGAATTTTTATCGCCCGTGCCTGTAATTACAGACAAATATGTTGACAATGGAATTAACAAGTTGTTGTCTATGCTAGACGTAGATAAAAAATATCAACTTCCAAAAGCAAAAGAAGAGGCATTTGAATCTAAAATAGGAATGGCAAACATACCTCTGCAAAAAATAGATATGGCTTATGACATTTCAGAAGCTGCACTAAAGGGATACGTAGAGTACAGAGGAAAGAAGATAACGCTTAAAGAAGAGGATCAAGAAAATATGAAAATAGTTGCTACCATATATGGACTGTACGCAATGGGAGCCCTACCAGCTGACGCAGGAAGTATAGCACAAAAAGCATACTACATGATTATAAATAAAAGCAAAGCCAAGAAAAAGAAGAGCAAGTCAGCCATGAAAACTAAGATTGGCGGCATGTCTGGCAAAATAAAATCAGAACTTAAATAACAAAAAAGGGGGCTAATTACCCCCTTCATGTTTAAATCTAATGTTACCGTCTTCGTCAACCCAGTGTGGTTGCTCATCCGTGGCAATAGACGCTCGTTCTAATTGCATTTCTAATAGCTTCATCTTGTAGGACAAAGCCTCATCATAGGTTTCAAATTGCTCTACCCACACCTGGTCTACGTACACACGCCATTCTCTTTTGCCGTCTGTGTACCCTTCTACTATGCTAATCATCTTTTAAAATAAGTGCGTTAATCGTGCTACTTGGCCATTATCTTTACAATGCAAGAACCCCTCAATGGCTTTAGGGCTATGCTGGTATCCATTTCTGTGATGCCATCCATCAGCTCCAGATGGTGATCTTAAACTTTCAACAGTAACGCCAATATAATCCTTGGCATTCTTATGGTGAACGTGATGGGTATATACGTACCTATGCTTGGTGCCTGACCAATCCATGGGAGCTTCTTGAGCCATAAGGAGGGGCAAGTCGTTATTCTTAGCCCCATCCCCATGAGTCGTACCAATCAAATTACTACCATATTTGTAATATTTTCTATGTGCTATAGAGCAGTCAAACGTAACATCTTTAGAGTTCTTGAACCACGTCTTGATAACGTCTGCTAAGAAAAAGCCATTCATGTAGTCGTGGTTAGAAGGGTTATACATAAAGTGAACGGGAGCAAAGTGAAGTAGCTTCTCTATAATCTCTACGTATAACTTCTTAGCAGTCAAGAAGTTGTCATACCACATTCCGTCAGTGTCTTGTGGTGTTCCAGCTGTTGTTGTTCTTTTAGGGCTGTCAACATGAAGGATATCATTTCCGGCAACAAATAGTATTTGGTCAACCTTAAATCCACTTGACTTTCTTAGTATGCCCTCTACGCCCTGGCGAACACGTGACACTGCAATCTGAGAATCATAAGATTCGCCCGTTTCAAAAGCAGAGCACAATTTACCAATATGCACGTCAGCCGGATCAATAACCAATAAGTGCGGATTCTCTTGTGGCGTATAATAAATCTTAGGGTAGCTTGGAGCATGAGCTTCCATAGCTGCAATGATTTCATCCTTTAAGTCTTCGTAGGTCTTTGTATTTTCTGTCTTAGCGTGTATTGATATATGCTTTCCCTTATACCAATAATGACCAACTTTATCTACGGGTATTCCAAACTCATCGCACGCAACCTCTAAAGCTTTGTGTGGATTGTCATTGTTCCAATTGTTAATGTTACGCCTAATAGAATCTACACTGTCTTCAAGGTTAAACTCTTCTTTAATTTGTCTAGCTAAAGACATGTTGCTGGCATATGGGTGTTTGCCTAATAGCTCTAACGCCCTGTCATAATAAGGTTTCATCGGTATGGTATTCTTTGATTGTATTTAATATTTCTAATATCTCGTCACACAAACGAACAACCTCTTCGTCGTCTCTGTCCATGATGGCTTCGTACATCTCTGACATTAACTCAGATACTTGCTGAGAGACCCTATTGGTGTATTCTATGTATTCTAGCTTTCCCACTTTAAACAAAAGTAGCCCACCGATTTCACAGTAAGCTACTTTGTTGAAAAATTGTTGATTAAATCTCGCAATTTCCGCCAGCACAAGCTAAGTTTTCCTTAAGGCTTGTGTTGTCTTCCATTTCTATGATATCCTTAACGTCGATGTCGTGAACTTTGCCAACCATCTCTTCGTATTGGTGCTTAGTAATGGTCTCAAA
>Ga0181607_10004054_pt1 | contig 12573 bp, 11 predicted proteins | sample 041ome_9_FD_132420 | JGI IMG/M metagenome (GOLD analysis project Ga0181607, IMG submission 132420) | Coastal salt marsh microbial communities from the Groves Creek Marsh, Skidaway Island, Georgia - 041413US metaG (megahit assembly) | ecosystem: Environmental > Aquatic > Marine > Intertidal zone...
CTCGCCATCAACTTTCAGAAGAACATGGCAATGCGGATGGGCATGGCGCACCAGTGAGCGGTCCATATCCAACAAAGCGACCCGTCCGAAGGGGCCATTACATATGCGCATCGCATTTGACATTTGTTTCAACTAACACGGCTTGCCTCAATTGTCACGCGGGCACTATCAGAATAAACCGCCTTGCCCGACAGCATGCTGAGTATTAGCGTCTTGGCCATGCCTAATCCAGTATCGTTCCGCTATTTCAAAACCAGCCCCGAGATCATCCAACTCGCAGTTATGTTATATGTGAGGTTTCCACTAAGAGTGCCCCCTCGCAGAGTGATGTTCTGATTAAAGAAGCCTCAAATTACCCTTGGAATGGTGATATAACGATACATTTAGAGCCCGAAACTCCCTGTGAATTTTTTTGTTGTCACTTCGAATTCCCTATTGGTGTTCTTCAACAAAAGTAACGGTGAATGGCGAAGACTGTGGGAGTAGAATTGAACGCGGTTATTTTAAAATTCACCGAACCTGGAAAATTGGAGATGAAGTAAAACTGTACCTTAAAATGGAACCGCAACGTATTTATTCGCATCCAAATGTAAATGAAAACTTGGGACGCGTGGCTTTGCAATGTGGTCCGTTAATTTATTGTATTGAGCAAAACGATCATCAAGATGACCTGGACGTAATTCGAATACCACCAGATGCCAAATTAGGTTTGGAGCTGCAGGATGGGGATCTGGGTATAGTTAATTTAATTAAAACGAACGGCAGTGCCGCAGACACCAGTGATTGGTCTTCTGAATTGTATCGAAATAAAAAGCATAATGAAGTTAGTGTAAATATAACTGCGATACCGTATTATTTATGGTGTAATCGCGAACCAAATAAAATGAAAGTATGGATACGTGAGTAGCCAAAATCATTATTAATTAGGTTTAATCAATATTATAATGATAAAAGGTAGACTAAATTGCCAATTGAAGCCTATTTGAAAAACTTGCGATCAGTGCAGCTTCGACTGTTAGTTACAATAGCAGATACTGGAAAGCTGGGTGTGGCCGCGAAGTTGTGCAATATGACAACGCCAGGAGCATCACGTATAGTAAGTGAATTAGAAAAAAATCTAGACATAATGTTATTTGATCGCTCATCTCTGGGCATGACGCCTACAAAGTTGGGCGCAGGTGTAATAGAAGACGCAAGGCAAATCATTCGAGATATAGACACTTTTTCAAAAAATGTTTCTGACTTGAAGATGGGATATACTGGAAAATTGAAAGTTGCTGCCGTTACAGGAGCCGCATTAAATTTTGTTTTGCCAGCTATTACTCAACTCAAAACTGAAAGACCGCTACTTGAAATTAGCATTGACGTTGCCGCATCTGATAAATTGATGAGAGGCGTGTTACGTGGAGAGTATGATTTTGCATTTGCACGCCTTGCAAATATTCATTTTTCTGAAGGACTAAAATTTGAAAAGGTTTTGGGAGAAAGACTAAATTTTGTTGTAGGTCGAAAAAACGAATTTTTTGACAGCCCTGATGTTAATTTAAACGAACTCCAAGATCAAATGTGGACAATGCAAGGTGTTGGTTCACCGTTACGAGTAACAATTGAGAAATTATTTCAAGAAAAAAAATTAGAAATTCCTCAAAATTTAATACAAACTGACTCGGTGATGGCCATCTTACACCTCTTAATAAACACTAATGTGGTAGCCATCTTAACTGAGGAGGTAATTAATTTACTTAAAGATAGTGGAGCTTTCACAAATTTAAAAGTTTTAAACACTGGTGTCGATCCGATAGTTGAACCGTATTATTTGGTGTCTCAAAGAAATTCTATGGAAAACCCTGTAACGGAACCCTTTTTAAAAATATTAAAATCCATGCAGAAATTTAGATTTTACTCATGAATTTTTGATAACTTGCATTTTTATGTTAACAATTTCGCAACTTGGTTTCCATATTTATTAATTGTACGTTAATATTAATTATTCGTAAGCTTTCTTTATATTCCTTTGTGGAGATTTCTAATGAAAGCGTCGGCTACGATTCATAATCACTTTGACATCGCAAAAATTGATGACCGCCTATATTCAGCATTTATAGAGCATATGGGGCGAGCGATATATGGCGGAATTTATGAGCCAAGTCATCCAAAAGCAAATAAAGATGGTTTCAGGACTGATGTATTGGAGCTTGTCAGAGCTTTAAAGATTCCTTTAATTCGCTATCCCGGTGGCAATTTCGTCTCTGCCTATAAATGGGAAGATGGAATTGGACCGAAAGATAGGCGCCCAACCCGGTTGGATCTAGCTTGGCGCTCAAAAGAGACAAACCAAGTTGGCATTAACGAATTCGCAAGTTGGTCTGAGCAAGCCGGCATAGAAATGATGCTAGCCGTAAACCTTGGCACAAGAGGCATCGAAGAAGCGAGAAATTTTGTAGAGTATTGCAATCACCCTAAGGGTAGCTACTGGAGCGATCTCCGTCGAGAGCATGGGGCGGAGTTACCTTATAACGTAAACATGTGGTGCTTGGGCAATGAAATGGATGGGCCGTGGCAGATCGGGCACATGGAGGCAAAAGAATACGGAAGACTCGCGGATGAAACTTCAAAAGCTATCAAGGCATTTAGTAAAAACATAGAGACCGTAGTGTGTGGATCTTCGAATGACCAAATGAAGACATATCCCGAATGGGAACGTGTCGTACTCGAAGAATGTTACGAAAACGTAGAGTATATCTCGCTGCATAAATACTTTGGAAATTCAAGTCATGATAGTTTGAACTATTTTTCAAAGATTGATGAAACAGGTCGTTATATTCAAACAGTTGCTGGTATCATTGACTTTGTTAAGGCCAAGAAACGGGCAAAAAATGACGTATTTATTTGTTTTGATGAATGGAATGTTTGGTACCACAATCGCGAGCAGGACCATCAAAATATACAAACTTGGGATTGGCCAGAAGCTCCGGCTTTGTTGGAAGAAGATTATAACCTTGAAGACGCGTTGTTTGTCGGAGGATTACTTAATGAGTTCATCCGTCGATCTGATCGCGTCAAAATTGCCTGCATTGCACAACTTGTAAATGTTATTTCTCCAATTCGAACTATAAATGGAGGGCCGGCTTGGGCCGCTACTATTTATTACCCTTATCAATTTGCAAGTTTGTATGGCCGTGGCACTGCATTGAATGTCGCTCAATCAGGACCAACTTACGACACTGAGATTGCGCATGATGTGAACTATCTTGATATTGCGGCAGTATTATCAAGCGATACGAGAGAATTAACCATTTTTGCAATAAACCGCTGTCTCGATCAAGAAATGGATATCAATCTGAGCTTAATAGGGTTCGAAAATGTTAAGCTGATTGAACATAAAGTGATAGGTGGTAACTCGAGCGATGCTCGAAAGTTTAACTCCTGTGACAACCCGCATCAAGTTGTTCCCCGCGATGGAAAAGGGCTTGGTGTAGAGGCAGGATCAATTGGTGGAAGATTACTCCCGTTTTCTTACAATTTGATCCGCCTATCAATTTAGTAAAAGTTTTGTCTCAGGAGGATAGCTCAAGATACTTGCTGCGACAGATGGGCGACTTTCGAGAATGAAGTATCGCAAGACGCATAAAATAAAATAAACAACCAACAGAGGGAAAATTACCATGAAAAATATTAAAAAGATCACGGCAATAGCTGCCTTGATGATTGGAGTTTCAACCACCGTTTATGCTGAAGAAAATGTGGTCTGGTGGGACTTCTTAGGTGGAGGTGATGGGGTTCGTATGAAACAGCTTATCTCCGAGTTTAATGAGGCCAATTCGGGTCAGGTAAAAATTGATGCAACAACACTTGAATGGGGTGTACCATTTTATACGAAAGTGCAAACCTCTGTTGCAGTGGGTGAGGCTCCAGATGTAATGACGTATCATGCGTCACGTATTCCATTGGCCTTAGAGCAAAATGTCCTGGACGAAATCACTCCTGCAGACTGGAAGGCTATGGGTTTGGGAGAAAAAGACTTTGCCAAACAAATTTGGGACGGTGTGACAGGTCCGGATGGCAAAATTTATGGTGTTCCGTTAGATACTCATCCAATTGTGCTCTACTATAATAAAGATGTTTTGGGCGCTGCGGGACAGTTAAATGCTGATGGCACTCCTAAGGGAATGGGCAGTCGGCAAGAGTTTACGGCAATGCTTCAGGCGATTGCGGATGCCGGTAGTGTTAAATTCCCGCTCGGTTCTGTAACAGCAGACGGAAATTTCATGTTCAGAACAATATATTCACTTGTTGGTCAACAAAATGGTGAATTGATGACGGATGGAGAGTTTCTCGTAGGGGACAATGCGAAAAAACTGGAGAATGCACTCGGTGTCCTGCAAGAATGGACTAATGCTGGTTTGCAGTCCACATACACGGATTACCCCGCTACTGTTGCGCTCTTTACCAGTGGAGAGGCAGCCATGATGATAAACGGTGTTTGGGAAGTCCCTACGATGACAGACCTCCATGCTTCAGGCAAACTTTTTGAATGGGGTGCGGTCGAATTGCCTGTGATTTTTGATAAGCCCTCCACCTATTCAGATAGTCATGTTTTTGCTATTCCAAAAGGAAGTGCGCAAGATCCTTCAAAGCGTGCCGCTGTTTTAAAAGTGATGGCTGGTATATTGAACGAATCTCTATTTTGGGCAACGGCTGGACATATTCCTGCAAATAATGCCGTTACTAGTTCTGCAGAATACAAGTCTATGGAGCCAAATGCCACTTATTCTAGCTTAACGGCAAACATGATCTATGATCCAAAAACGCCACTGGCTGGTGTGGCTGGACCAATTTTTGACGTTATGTCGACGCATTTCGTGCCAACATTAAATGGCGAGATGGATCCTGCGGAGGCTGTAAGCGCAATCAAAGAAGATCTAAGCGATATGTAGTTACACTATTGGTGAGGCGGCAACGCCGCCTCATTTTCTTTGGAGGAATTCAAATTGCTCAGAAATTATAGGCGCGAAACCTTTGTTGCGATGATATTGATCACACCGTTCGTCGCTATATATGGACTAATTTTTATCTATCCAACTATAGACATGTTTATGTTGTCATTTCAAAAAGCTCCACTGATCGGTGATGGAAAATGGGTTGGAATTGATAATTATACACGTCTTGGTAGCGACCGAAAATTTGATACCGCGATTTGGAATACTGCGTATTTTGTTGCTCTATCGGTAGTGCCTGGAACATTCGTCGCTTTATTTATCTCCCTCGGGATTTATCGCCTTAGCGGACGTGTTCAAGCATTTGTACTAGCTTTATTCTTTCTTCCATATATTTTGCCTGTTTCAGTCGTTTACAGGATTTGGGATTGGACGCTTAATTTCCAATTTGGTATTGCTATGCACCTGTTTGATTGGATTGGATTTGATCGTATTCCAATTTTTAAAGTAACGGGTTGGTTCATGCCTGCAGTAGCGCTCGTCACGATATGGTGGACTGCCGGCTTTTCAATACTTCTTTTTCTAGCCGGTTTACGCGCAATACCAGCTGAAATTTATGAAGCTTCTGCTTTGGACAATGCCTCAAGGTGGCAAACATTTCGAAAAATTACTTGGCCATTATTGTGGCCGGTAACTGCGCTTGTTTTGACCATTCAGCTAATTTCACAACTGAAGATCTTTGATCAAGTTTACCTTTTTTCTACGGGTGGACGACCGAATGATAATTTGGTGATGGTTTATTACATATTTCAACGAGCGTTTGTGAATAATCATGGCGGCCGCGCGGCGGCAATCGCTATGGTATTATTCATTATCGTAATCGTGGTCTCTGTTCTAAATTTCCAGTTAATGAGATTTGTGGAGAAAAAACAATGAACGCTCAATACGCTGGAAAAATTAATTTTATAGGAGGCATCATAACTCTGATAACAATTTGTGCTGCTGTCTTATGGGCTTTCCCGATATATTGGGGCATCATAAGTTCTTTGAAGCCAGAGGATGAGGTTGTTCGACCATTCATAGAGTTGTGGCCTGATACTCTTACATTCCAACATTATTGGTTTGCGTTGACGCAAACTCAAATTGGTCGCTGGTACGTTAATTCAATTGGTACGGCAGTTGGCGTTACATTTCTTACTGTAACAACCTCTATGTTCGCCGGCTATGCGATAAGCCAATTAACATTTCCGTTTAGGCGTACACTTTATTGGATAATTTTGGCTAGTTTTATGGTGCCAACTCAGGTTTTAATTATTAACCACTTCGTATTGATCGCAAACTTAGGGCTGTTAAATAGTTGGGCGGGTATTATTCTGCCGCAATTGATACATCCCGTGATTATTATCATTTATAAGCAATTTTTTGATCAAGTGCCTAAGGATTTTCGAGAGGCGGCGGTAATGGATAACGCAGGTGAATTTAGGATACTTTTCAAAGTTTATATGCCCTTGAACTGGGGGGTTACCACAGCAGTGTCGATTGTCACGTTTATTTGGTCGTGGAACGCGTTTTTGTGGCCATTTCTCGCAGTTACAAAAACTGAGTTGATGACCATTACTGTTGGCATAACTCAAGTTAATGATGCTTTTGGGGTTTATTATGCGCGACAATTATCAGCGGCTGTACTAGCGGGTTTTCCTGTCGCGCTGGCATATTTGCTTTTCCAACGAAAAGTAACAGAAGCAATAACCTTATCTGCAGGCATAAAGGGATAAACATGACTGGCATTTCTTTAAAAAACGTCTCCAAGAGCTATGGTGCTGTAAAAGTAATTGATAATTTGTCACTCGAGATCAACGATGGAGAGCTGATTGTATTCTTGGGGCCGTCTGGTTCTGGAAAATCCACATTGTTGCGAATGATAGCCGGATTGGAAACAATTGATGATGGTAGTTTATTCATTGGTGGAGAGCAAAGTCATCATTTAGCGCCGGGCCAACGAAATGTCGCGATGGTGTTTCAGAATTACGCTCTGTATCCACATATGACAGTACGTGAAAATATGGAGTTTGGCCTCAAAAACATTAAACTATCCAATGATGAAATCAATCAAAGAGTACTCAATGCCGCGCGCATCCTCGAAATGGATGCGCTGTTAGACCGGCGGCCATCACAACTCTCAGGCGGTCAAAGACAAAGGGTTGCAATTGGGCGAGCCATTGTAAAAAAACCTGCCGCTTTTTTATTTGATGAACCACTGTCAAATCTAGACGCAGCTTTGCGGGTTAGAACTCGTGTTGAGCTTTCTCAACTTCATCAGACGGTGAAGAGTACCATGATTTATGTTACTCATGATCAAACGGAAGCGATGACGCTAGGTGAAAGAATTGTCATTTTAAATGAGTGTCGTATTGAGCAAATAGGGACGCCTATGGAAATATACACGACACCAAGAACTCGATTTGTCGCTGGTTTTATCGGAAGCCCAAGCATGAACATATTCCCCGTGGAATTGACGAAGACAAAAAATAAACTTGAAGCGAAGCTTCCCGATGGCAACAAAATCTCAATAGCACACGACACGCTAGCAAGTGGTGAATATGATTTAGGTATAAGGCCAGAGGCTGTTTCTATTACTTCGGAGGGTGCAGATTGCCAAGGTATTGTTAGAGTTGTGGAGCGTTTGGGTGATCGTACTTTAGTATATGTTGAGCTCACTGACCGTTCGCAAATCATAGCACAAGACTTGGGTACTTCCACCATAGTGGTCGGCGACAGAGTTCATCTAGCTTTCGACAGTCGAAGAATTCACCTCTTTAACAAAAATGGAATAAACGCTCTGCTCTCTTAAAAAGGAAACTAAGTTATTCAAAAAATAGGTATTTTACATGACAAGTATGATATCAAATGAAAGCGTTTTTGGTACTGCTCCGGATGGATCAAAAGTATTCCGCTATGTGATTTCAAATGGGGGAACGACTGCTTCAATATTGACTTGGGGCGCCACTTTGCAAGATTTTCGCCTCAATAGTGTAGATTATTCTTTGGTTTTAGGTGGTGAGCGTTTCGAAGACTATCTTGAGAAATATAAATACTTTGGCGCAATAGTGGGTAGAGTTGCCAATCGTATTTCATGTGGCAGTGCTGAATTGTTGGGCAAAATTCTTACGCTTGATAAAAATGAGGGTGGCAAGACTTTTTTGCATGGCGGTCATACGGGATCAGGGGAGCAAAATTGGAAACTAGAATTTGCAGATGACACCAGTTGCAAGTTATCTTTACGTTTGAATGATGGCGATGCAGGTTTTCCAGGAAATTTGATCTTAATTGCAAATTATTTTGTAGATGAAGCTGGTGCTTTAAATCTTAAGATTGAAGGAACAACTGATGCGATAACTTTTTGTAGTCCAGCACATCATTCTTATTGGAATTTGTCTAACGAACCTGATGTTTCCAAACATGTTTTATGGATAGACGCAGACAATTATCTGCCGATAGACGCTGATAAAATACCACTCGGAGCACAAAAAAAAGTTTCAGGTTCTAGGTTTGACTTTAGATACGGTCGTATTTTGAAGCAAAAAAACGATGAAGTTTTGGACCATAATTTTTGCTTAAACACTGGCAAAAAATTTCGGCGAGTATGTGTGCTCTCTGCTAAGGACTTGCAGCTACAACTAGAAACAGATGCGGTGGGATTACAAGTTTACGATGGCGACCATCTCGATATCCGGGATAGTCTCACACACAGTGGGAAGCCATACCGACAAAACGCAGGTCTGGCGATAGAACCACAAAATTGGCCCGATGCCCCCAATAATTCGCATTTTCCAAGCATCATTTTAAAGCCTGGCGAGGTTTTCACTCAAAATTCGAAGTGGCACGTGACAAAAAAAGAGGCATGATATGAAATTTGTACCCGCAAAATGGCCCCGTAAACTGCGCAGCCAAGAGTGGTATGGCGGTACGTCTCGTGACACAATATACCACCGAGGCTGGTTGAAAAACCAAGGTTACCCTGATGATATGTTTGACGGACGTCCGATCATCGGCATTCTTAACACTTGGTCTGACTTGACGCCTTGCAATGGCCATCTCCGAGAATTGGCTGAAAAGGTAAAAGCAGGCGTTTGGGAAGCAGGTGGATTTCCTGTCGAGGTGCCAGTTTTTTCTGCGTCTGAGAACACATTTCGTCCAACAGCAATGATGTTTCGAAATTTGGCTGCCATGTCGATTGAAGAACAAATCCGTGGCCAGCCTATCGATGGCGCTGTGTTAATGGTCGGATGTGACAAAACTACACCATCACTTTTGATGGCTGCAGCTTCGACTAATATCCCTTCAATTGTGGTAACAGGCGGTCCGATGCTTAATGGCATGTTCCAAGGTGAAGCAGTTGGCGCGGGTACGCATTTGTGGCGTTTCTCTGAGGCCGTTAAGGCGGGGGAGATGACGCAAGACGAATTTCTCAATGCCGAGGCGGCGGTAACGCGTTCATCTGGTACCTGTAATACAATGGGTACTGCATCTTCTATGGCCTCAATGGCTGAAAGCTTGGGGATGGCGCTGTCTGGTAATGCAGCGATCCCAGCTGTTGATGCCCGTCGTCGAGTAATGGCTCAATTGTCAGGCCGCCGAATTGTTCAAATGGTCAAGGATGACCTAAAGCCGTCCGATATTTTGACCCGAAAGGCGTTCGAAAATGCGATCCGCACGAATGGCGCTGTTGGAGGATCGACAAATACGGTTGTCCACATGCTTGCGATAGCAGGGCGCGTCGGCATTAATCTTACCCTAGACGATTGGGATCTTTGTGGGCGCAATGTTCCGACGATCGTCAACTTGCAACCTTCTGGCAAATATTTAATGGAAGAATTCTTTTATTCAGGTGGATTACCCGTTGTTTTGAAACGCTTGGGGGACGCTGGGTTGCTGCACAAAGACGCTCTGACTGTGTCAGGAAATCCGATCTGGGATGAAGTTTGTGATGTCAAATGTTGGAATGACGATGTCATACGAACCGTTGACAAGCCATTGACAGACCAAGGGGGTATTGCCGTACTCCGAGGCAATCTTGCGCCGAATGGTGCGGTTATAAAGCCCTCAGCAGCCACCAAAAAATTAATGAAGCACCGTGGTCGTGCAGTCGTCTTTGAGAATATTGACGATTATAAAATGCGTATTGAAGACGACGCATTGGAAATTGATGAAACTTGCATCATGGTTTTAAAAAACTGTGGTCCAAAAGGCTATCCAGGCATGTCTGAGGTTGGCAATATGGGATTGCCGCCAAAGGTATTAAAAAAAGGCATAACTGACATGATACGTATTTCTGATGCAAGAATGTCAGGGACTGCTTATGGAACAGTCATCTTGCACACTGCTCCCGAGGCGGCCGCTGGTGGGCCACTCGCCGTTGTGCGCAATGGGGACATGATCGAAGTTGATGTCGTTTCTCGACGTCTACATTTGGATATTTCAGATGCTGAGCTTGAGCAGCGTCTGTCAAATTGGCTGCCGACGCATGATAGTGCGGCTTCTGGGTATGCTTGGTTGCATCAAACGCATGTTGGGGGAGCAGACACAGGCGCGGATCTAGATTTCCTTAGGGGATGCCGTGGTAATGATGTGGGGAGAGATTCACATTGATGAATATTGCGTTGGTCGGCATCGGCAAAATTGCACGCGACCAACATATTCCCGCGATAAATAACTCTGAAACTTGGTCACTTGAGGCTGCGGTGTCACGCAATGGGGTTATTGATGGCATTGAAAACTATGTGGATTTTCATCACATGCTTGAGGCACGCCAAGATATTAGGGTTGTTTCCTTGACCATGCCGCCAGTGCCTCGGTTTGACTTAGCTATGGCCGCGTTGAACGCAGGGCGTCATGTGATGTTGGAAAAACCTCCTGGTGCAACGGTATCTGAGTGTCAGGCGCTGCTCGATATAGCACATCAAAAACGTGTTAGCATTTATGCGACATGGCATTCGCGGATGGCCGAAATGGTGCCTGCCGCCAAAGGCTGGTTGTCTGGTAAAAAAATCAAACGCCTAGCAATCATTTGGAAAGAGGACGTGCGTCGGTGGCACCCAAACCAAGATTGGATTTGGCAGGCCGGAGGATTAGGAGTGTTTGATCCAGGTATCAATGCTTTGTCAATTATGACTGAATTATTAGAAGACCCGGTGCATTTAACGAGTGCGACCTTAGACATTCCAGAAAACAAGGATTGTCCCATCGCCGCCCACCTGCGCTTTGTTCATCCGCACGGTGGCGATGTGCACGCCGAATTGGATTGGAGGCAAACAGGTGATCAAATTTGGACAATTGAGATCGAAACTGATGATGGAAACCTAACCTTACTTGATGGCGGCGCACGAATGGTAATTAACGACGTTGAAACCACTTCTGACGACATACTGCTTAATGGGGAATACCCGCGGCTTTATGCAAAGTTTGCTGAACTCATCAATGGTGGCCAGAGTGAAATGGACTTAACCCCATTGCAACATGTTGCTGACGCTTTCTTACTTGGGCGACGCATGACTACCGAACCGTTTATTGAAAATTAGAAAGACGCGAAAATGACACATCCGATTACTGGTATTTTACCTGTTGTTCCCACCCCATTTCATGATGATGGATCACTTGATCTTGATGGTGTGCGCCGAGTTTTGGATTGCGCAATAGACCAAGGCGTGGATGCGATTTGTATCTTGGCTAATTATTCAGAACAATTTGTTTTATCGGACCAGGAACGCCATGATGTAATGAAAGCATCATTGGAACATGTCGCAGGGCGCGTGCCAATGATCGTGACTGTCAGCCATTACTACACTGGCATTGTACAAGACCGTGCGAAAGCTGCGCAATCCATGGGGGCAGATATGGTCATGATGATGCCGCCCTATCATGGGGCTGGGCTTCGGGCAGACGATACAGGTGTGTTTGAACACTACCGTGCCGTTTCGGATGCGATTTCGATCCCAATTATGGTCCAGGATGCCCCGATTTCAGGGGTGCAATTGTCTGTGCCATTGCTTGCAAAAATGGCAAAGGAAATCGCCAATGTGAGCTATTTCAAAATGGAAATGCCATTTGCTGCTGACAAACTTTCGGCGTTGATCGACGCGGGCGGTGATGACATTTTAGGTCCGTGGGACGGAGAAGAGGCGGCGACACTCTTTGCTGACCTTGAAGCAGGATGCACCGCCACCATGACCTCGGCGTTGCAATGTGAACATATTCGACCGATTGTGACACATTATCTGAATGGCGATGTTGAGGCTGCATTTAAACAATGGCGATATTGTCTACCGCTGATCAACCATGAAAACCGTCAATGTGGTCTGCGTGCCACCAAGGCGGTCATGAAAGAGGGTGGAGTGATCAAATCCGATCACGTCCGTCATCCCCAAAAGCCAATGAGCCCACGAACGCGTGATCGCTTGCTTTCGCTTGCGCGTGATATGGACTTGATTGCTCTCAAATGGGGAAAATAATATAATATTTGAATGGCTGTATTAGCAATTTTGCAATAGAATGTTGGCCTCCGAACCTAAAGTTTGCGCTTGAGCAAATCCTGCTCCCACAAACAAAAAATTCACAATAATTACAAATAGATAATGGC
>Ga0181607_10004064_pt1 | contig 12562 bp, 11 predicted proteins | sample 041ome_9_FD_132420 | JGI IMG/M metagenome (GOLD analysis project Ga0181607, IMG submission 132420) | Coastal salt marsh microbial communities from the Groves Creek Marsh, Skidaway Island, Georgia - 041413US metaG (megahit assembly) | ecosystem: Environmental > Aquatic > Marine > Intertidal zone...
CCCCGTGTCGAGCAAGGGGCTCAATTAAAGAGAGCATGGCACCGGCCTTATCGGGCACAGACAAAATAAGCGAGGTCTGATCAACGCCGCAGCCCTCGGGCTCGAACGCACCCAAGGCCGCAAAACGGGTTCGATTCGAAGGGTCGTCTTCAATGCGATCCGCAATGCTTTTCAAAGCGTAGTGCGCAGCAGCCGTTTGACCTGCAATGCAGGCAAGCGTGGAGTCGTTTGCTGCCATTTCGGCTGCATGGCCGTTGCTTGCCACGGCCACAGTTTCGACACCGGGCATATTCGTGTCGAGCCAACGCTGGCACTGAGCCAAGGCCTGGGAATGCGCCACCACACGTTTGACTTTGTCCTTTGTACCCGAGGCATGCAAAAGGCTGTGATGAATGGGAATCGCCACCTCAGCGCTAATGCTGAGCGAGGTTGAGATAAGCAGGTCAAGAGTTCGGCCAACTGTTCCTTCAATCGAATTTTCAACAGGCAGCAGAGCAATGTCGGCAAGGCCTGTTTCCGCTTTTCGAAGGGCCTCATCAAGGCTCTGACAAGGCAGCATCTCGACCTGATGACCAAACAAGGTACGCACCGCCTGCTCACTGTAGGTGCCAGTAGGCCCGAGGTAAGACACTTTCATGACGCGCTCAAGTGCCCGACATCCCGAGATGATTTCAAGCCAAATGGCTGCAATGGACTGATCGGGCAGAGGACCACCCAGGGCCTTGTTACTTGCACACATGCGCTCGATGATGTCGACCTCGCGCTCAGGCCGGAAGACCGCGGCCCCCACCTTGTGCTTCTCGCGCCCTACGGCCTGAACGACCCCTGCGCGCTTGACCATGAGCTTAATAATTTCATCGTCATAAGCGTCGATCTGATCACGAAAGGACTTGAGCTGCTCCGGGGTCATCCCTGCTCCTTTTCAAAACGGCGCATATAGGCCACCAAGGCCTCAACGCCTTCAAGCGGCATGGCGTTATACAGACTCGCACGCAGACCGCCCACCGCCTTATGGCCTTTAAGGTTAAGCAGCCCCTCGGCCTGAGCACCTTTCAGGAAGGGCTCATAAAGCCTGTCATCGGGAAGGAAGAACGGAATATTCATGAACGAACGGTTGGCCTTACGAACCCGCGACGAATAAAACGACGACTTGTCAATAAGGTCGTAAACCAGTCCCGCCTTCTTGGCATTCACCTCTCCCATGGCTGCAACACCGCCCTGGGCCTTAAGCCATTCAAAGACCAGACCAGCAATGTAAATGGCAAAGGTGGAAGGGGTGTTGAGCAACGAATTATTCTCAAGCACTTTACGGTAGTCAAAGACCGAAGGGCAGATGGGCAGGGCCGTCGGTGCATGCTCCTGAATAAGACTACGCTTCAAGATAACAAAGGTCAGGCCCGAGGGCCCAATGTTTTTCTGGGCTCCCCCGTAGGCAAGCGCAATGGAATCGAAGTTCATGGGCCTTGAAAGAATGTGCGAGGACATGTCCACCACCAGAGGCACTTCTTCAAGCCCAAGCGCCTTCATATCCGGCCACTGGTGATACTCCACCCCGCAAATGGTCTCGTTTCCACAAATATGCAAGTAGCTTGCTTCCTCTCGAGGCGACCATTTCGAGACGGGCGGTACATAACCAAAGCTTGCCGCATCCTCCCACTCGGGCTCAGCGGTTGCCACCAGATGAACATCGCCATACTTTTTAGTTTCGGCAATGGACTTCGCCGACCAGTGACCCGTGTGAACGAAGTCTGCCTTCGGATTCTTCGCAAGCAGGTTCATGGGAACGATGGCATTTTGGGCGGTTGCTCCGCCCTGCATAAAGAGCACCTCGAACTCACTGCCGAGCCCAAGCAGCTCTTTGAGGTCGGCAAGGGCCCGCTCATGAATCTCGCTAAACAATGGGCCTCGGTGAGTCATTTCCATGACAGACATGCCACTGCCACCCCAGCTCAGCATCTGCTCAGCGGCCTTTTCAAGCACAGGCTCTGGCAAGGCAGCAGGCCCGGGGGCAAAGTTATAGGGTCGTTTCGAAGTCATGGTGGGAGGGTCACTCTTTCGACATAAGGCCTAAGGTTACAGGGTCATTAAAGCGCGTTACGCAAACGGCCCAGGGAAAAGGGAAAGCACATAGGGTAGCGAAAAAGCGGCAATGGCGGTGGTTGCCACAACAGCCGTTGCGCTAATGCTAACGCCCTGGTTATAGCGCTGGGCGAGCAGGTAAGGGTTTGCACCCGAGGGCATCGCCGCAAGACTGGTCAGAACCGCAATAGTCAAGGGCTCGGCCTGAAATATAAAACGACTGCCCAGATAGACAAGCAGAGGATGAATAACAAGCTTGAGCAGCACAGCCGGCCCCACCGCACGTGGCTCGATCTGCCCACGTGAGTGATAAACAGTTGCACCAAGTAGGACTAGGCAGCACGGAATGGCCACCTGACCCATCGACAAAAGCGTGGAGTCAAGCAGCAGGGGCAGTTCAATCTGAAGAAAACTAACAAAGACACCGAGAAAAATAGGTACAACAACCGGATGCAACAAGGCGGACTGGGCCAACTGGCGAAGCGTCATAAGCCGGCTTCGCCGCGAACGGTTTTTAGCGAGCATTTCATAACCCAGTACCGATGTAGTGAGTAGCACCAAAGAGTGCATGGTCACCACGGTGAGCAGAATGACAAGGCCTTCGGGACCATAGAAGAGTTTGACCACCGGGATGCCAATCATGATGGAATTGGAAAAGGTGGAGGCCAGTGCCAGAGAGACCGCAGGACCGCGCTGGCTGGGGTCCGAGACAATGCGCGGCGAGCGTTGCGCCCAAAAAAAGGCCAGCGCATAGGTAAGCATGGTGAGCGACAGGTAGTTAAAGATAGGCAGCAGGCTTAACGCCTGAAAATCAACCGTAGCCATAGTTCGAAAGAGCAAGGCCGGCAGAAAGACTTTCAAGACCAAATTGGAAAAGGACTGGCTTGAGACCTCGTCAATCCAGCCGAGACGCGCCACGAGCAGGCCAACCCCCACAAGGAGGAAGACCTGCAAAAGGGCGTCGGTCATTCCTGTGGCGTGTTGTCGCTTGAACTGTCGGCAGGCGTCTCGCCCGACTCCTCGTTCAAGCCATCGTCTTGCTCGGCAATACGCTGCACGCCAACAAGACGACTGCCCTCGTCCACCGAAATAAGCGTCACCCCCTGGGTTGCTCTGCCAAGCGCACGAACCTCTGCAATGCGCGTGCGCACAACCACTGCGCGGTCGGTAATGAGCATGATTTCATCGGTCTCACTGACCCGACAGGCACCCACCACTTTGCCGTTACGTGCTGTGGTTTGAATGGCAATCATGCCCTTGGTGCCGCGGCCATGGCGCGTGTGCTCGGAAATCAGCGTGCGTTTGCCAAAGCCATTCTCGGTCGCCGTAAGCACGAAGTCATTCTCGTTCTCGGCCACGATCATGCTAATGAGTCGTTGGTCTTTCTCAAGCATCATGCCGCGCACGCCTCGGGCCTCTCGACCCATGGGCCGCACATCGCCCTCGGCAAAGCGCACCGCCTTACCCGAATCCGAGAACAACATAACGTCGTGCTCGCCATTCGTAATGGCTGCGCCAATTAGGCAGTCGCCCTCATCGAGCGAGCAGGCAATAATGCCGCGCTTTAAGGGTCGAGAAAATGCCGATAGAGGTGTCTTCTTCACTGTGCCGAGCTCAGTGGCCATGAAGACAAACTTATTTTCTTCGTAGGCCTTGATGGGCAGAACAACCGTGACCTTCTCGCCCTCTTCAAGCGGCCAGACATTCACAAGGGGCTTACCCTTCGAGGCTCGTGAGCCCTGCGGCACCTCAAAGACACGCAGCCAATAGACACGGCCCTTGTTCGAGAAGGCAAGAATGGTGTCGTGGGTGTTGGCAATAAAGAGCTGGTCAATCCAGTCGTCTTCTTTGGTAGCGGTTGCCGTTTTACCGCGACCCCCACGGCGCTGGGCCTGGTACTCACTGAGCGGCTGACTCTTAATGTAGCCACCGTGGGTGAGGGTGACCACCATCTCTTGAGGCGTAATTAAATCTTCCGTTTGAAGCTCTTCGGCGTTGAGCTCAATAACCGACCGGCGGGCATCACCAAAGGCCGTACCCACATCGCTGAGCTCCGTGGACATAATTTGTGTAATGCGCTCGGGCTTGGCCAAGATATCGAGCAGATCGGCAATCTGCGCAATCACCTCTTTGTACTCGGCAACAATCTTATCTTGCTCAAGACCGGTTAAACGTTGAAGCCTCATTTGAAGAATTTCAGAGGCCTGGGTATCACTGAGCCAATACCCGTCGTCCTTCAAGCCGTACTGACTTGAAAGGCCAAGAGGACGAAAGTCTTCGACCTTACTGGTCTCACTGGCCTTGGCCAGAAGCTCTGTCACCAAGGACGCTGACCAGGCTCGACCCAGCAAGCCCTCTTTGGCCTCAGCGGGATTGGCCGAGCTTTTAATGAGTTCGATCATGACGTCCATGTTGGACACGGCCACGGCCAGACCTTCAAGCACATGGCCTCGATCACGGGCCTTACGCAGCTCAAACACTGTTCGACGTGTGACCACTTCACGGCGATGCGACAAAAAGCTTTGAAGCATCTGCTTTAAGTTCAAGGTGCGAGGCTGGCCATCGACCAGCGCCACCATGTTCATTCCAAAACTGTCTTGCAGCTGAGTGTTCTTATAAAGGTTGTTAAGAACGACCTCGGGCAGCTCAGCACGCTTCAGTTCAATAACAACACGCATGCCCGACTTATCGGACTCGTCGCGAATGTCGGAGATACCCTCAAGCCGCTTCTCATTCACAAGCTCTGCGATGCGCTCAAGCAGGCTTCGCTTATTCACCTGATAGGGCAGCTCGTCGACAATAATAGACTGACGTGAACCCTTGTCGATTTCTTCAAAATGGGTCTTTGCCCGCATGACGCACCGGCCACGTCCGGTGCGATAGCCCTCGCGCACGCCCTCAATGCCGTAAATAATGCCGGCCGTTGGGAAGTCGGGCGCAGGAATGCACTCCATAAGCTCATCCACCGTGACATCGGCATTGGCAAGGAGCATCTGGCAGGCCGCAACGACTTCTGAAAGATTGTGCGGTGGAATGTTGGTGGCCATACCCACGGCAATACCCGAGGAGCCATTTATTAATAGGTTGGGAATGCGCGCGGGCAGAACCAAGGGCTCTTTCTCGGAGCCGTCGTAGTTCGGCCCGAAATTGACGGTGTCTTTATCAAGGTCTTCAAGCAGCTCATGGGCGATCTTTGAAAGGCGCACCTCGGTGTATCGCATGGCCGCCGCGTTGTCACCATCGACCGAGCCGAAGTTACCCTGACCGTCCACCAGCATGTAGCGCAGCGAGAAATGCTGAGCCATACGAACAATGGTGTCGTAAACCGCCGAATCCCCGTGCGGATGGTACTTACCAATAACATCACCGACGATACGAGCCGATTTTTTATAGGCCCGATTCCAGTCGTTGTTGAGTTCGTGCATGGCGTAAAGCACACGACGATGCACAGGCTTAAGACCATCACGTACGTCAGGAAGGGCGCGCCCCACAATCACGCTCATGGCGTAATCGAGGTAGGAGCGACGCATCTCTTGCTCGAGACTTACGGGAAGGGTTTCTTTAGCAAAGGTCTCCATAGCGAGAAGGCGCTCTTTTCTTTAAATTTTGATGAAACGGCGTTAATCCATCATTTTACCGGTTTTAAGCCGATAGCACGCCATGGGGGTACCCCCCTGTTTTCATTCAAGAAAACGCCTTCTAAAGGGAAATGGAGCGCAAATCGGCTGCCGGATCTGAGCCGAAAGCCTCCGAGACCATATAAGTAAGCAAGCGCTCCGCAACGTCTTGTGGGGGAAGTAAGGCCCCCTGCGCCTTTAGGTCGTCAAATTTTGAGCGCATGGGGAAATCTTGGGACGGGGTTGCCCGTATCTCACCTTGCATCTCTGTATCCATAATGCCTGGCGCGAGACTGCAAATTCGAAGGCCTTGAGCGGGCCCCTGTTCTTGCGCCTCGAGTTGTACACAGCGCGCATGGTGATCGAGGGCGGCCTTCGTTGCGCAATAGACATTCCAGCCTGCATAGGCAGAGCGGGCCGCACCGCTTGAGACGTGAATGACGCGCCGATCTGCAGCCGAAGCCGGAACGGCTTTTAAAAAAGCGTCTGTGAGCGCAATGGCTGCACTAACATTAGCCGCTACCGATGAATAAACAGCCTCAGTGGAAAGCCGCCCCACAGGCCCAATAGGACTGATCAGGCCCGCATTATTGACGAGCAACACACGCTCGGCACCAGCAAAGAAATGCGCCAAGGTTGGGCCCGATAAAAAAGCTAAAACAGCATTGAGGTCAGAGAGGTCAAGGGGGTATTCACAGACCCAAGGCTCCTCAGATCCGCCGGTTCCCGTGGAGGATGCATGGGAGGTGTCTTTACTAAGCAGTTCCGATGGGCTCGGCAGGTTCGTTTTGCCTCTGGAAAGACCCAGAACCGAAAACCCACGTATGCGTGCCTGCTGTAAAACCGAGGCACCTAAACCCCGGCTGTGACCTGTGATAAGCATGGCTGTCTTCATGCTCAAATGGTAACGCAATGACGTCGAGCTGAGACAGCAAGCGTTTAAGCTCAGGCCAGCGGAGCCGCGCTGGCCTGAGCTTAATTACTTGAGGCCCTGGCTCTTCAAATCGTTACTCATGTAAAGCTCAAGCAACAGCGCATAGACCACCGGCTTAATGGTGCCCTGCTCTTGATCGAGCATTTTCCCAAGGGTCTGGGCCGAGATGGCCTTACAGACAGTAGGCTCGGCAGCACGGGCCGAGAGGCTACGAACCCCGCCCACCAATATAGCCTGCTCACCAAACGAGGAGCCGGGCTCTAAGTTGGCAATAAAGGACTGATTGCTTGGCTCAAACAAAGCCACCTTGCCCGAGACCAGCACGTAGAAGAAGTCGGCCTTGTCGCCCTTTTCAAATAGAACCTGGTCTTTGGCGAAGAAGACCTCGTTGGGGCCGAGCTCTGGACTCGAACCAGTTGCCACAGAGACAGCGCCGTTCTTCTCGGACTCCGCCGGTGCCGCATGCGCGGGGACTTGGGCAGTTGGTTTTTCAACGAGCGGTGCTGGAGTCAGTACGGCTTTAGCCGTTGCCAGCAAAGACCGCTTGGGCGCCAGGCCGGTGGTGGGCGCCGGTTCGGATGGCGCAGTTGGCTTAGATGCGGAGCCAGTCTTAAGCGCAGACGCTGGCTTGGGCATCGGAACCGGTTCCAACTTAATCTCTGCCTCGGGGGCAGGCTCAGGGTTCACAACCTTAGGCAGATGCTCCTGAGGGATTTTTTTGGGGCCATACCCCGTTGCAAGGGCCGAACTTAAATCACGAACGGCGGCATGGGTCTCACGCTGAATGCCTCGCGAACGACGTGCGCCCTGTTGCAGAACAATCTCAATCGGATTCGAGGAATCGTCTACTGCAACCATGCGGGCACCTTCTCCATACGGCCATTCAAAATGCGCCCGAGTGTGAACCTGCAAATGCCCTTCATGCCAGGATTGAGTCGTCCTATGTCGGCCGCCGCGACATCAATGGGAATAACCTTGCAGTTCACGGACGAGAGAGCCTCCACTGTGTGTAGAGCGGGAATCCCAGCGAGACCCTCGGCAAGGCCCAGCACGCTGCCTGGGCCCAAAACAACCTCTTCGGCATTCTCATCCAATGGAATACGACAGGCTTCACCCGAGGTGATGACGTATCCATAGAGCGGCACCTCGCCCGCCTTGGTCAGCGCATGACCCGCACCAAAAACACCCACCTGAAGCACTTGACTCGCCCAGACCTGGAAGAAAAGGCGCTGTTGGCCACTTAAGCGCTTGTCCTCAAAAAAGTCATACCTTTCGGTAGATCCCGAGACAAGGCTAAGCTCTTCAAAGACGGATCGGTCAAGACTGAACTCTTGGGTCACACAAAATCCTTCATCGACAGCGTTATTGCATTGTTATCTTCTTCGACGCGTCTTGGAAGACCTTAAGGAGAAAGGCTTGCCTTCGTGCAGAGAGAAGACCACAATAGGACTCAAGGGGCCGACCTGGTTTCGACGTGGGTAATGAAGGAGCGCAGGGCATACCGAGGACCGATCACCTCGTAAATCCATTCGGAAAACTATAAACGCCAACGACGAGCGTTTCGCTCTCGCCGCTTAAACCCGGCGGGCGCTGCACTGGTTCTCTGATGGGCCAGGCGGGGTAAAACCCGCAGCAGTGTCATTTACATCAGATCGTCACTGAACAAGCCGTGGGTTCAGTGCCTAAAACAAGCGGATCGCTGACTGCCGGCCTGTCGTTTGGCTAAGCAGTTCGGTTAAATCCAAGTAAAGCGACTAAGTATGTAGAACTGTCTTTGGACGACTTGCGGACGCGGGTTCGATTCCCGCCGGCTCCACCATTACAAAGGGCTCAGACCTGGTTCTGGGCCCTTTTTGTTTGCCTGAAACCTCAGTTTGGGCGCGGGTCTGGCCAGCCGAGGTTGCGGATTCGCTACTCCCGGTGGCTACCCGGTGGATTGTGATGGATTCATTAAAGGACTATATTAAGACCATTAAAAGTCCGGAGCCCAAACATGCGCTACTCATCACAAGTTAAGCCCATCAGCTATCTCAAAGCCAATGCGGCCGAGGTTCTTTCACACCTCGCGGAGCAGCGCGAACCGATGGTCATCACTCAAAACGGCGAAGCCAAAGCCGTCTTACAGGATATCGCCTCGTTCGAAGAGACACAGGAGACACTTGCAATGTTGAAAATTCTTGCACTAGGTAATAAAGATGTAGCCGCCGGCAAAGTCAAGCCTGTGGCTGATGTTGTTGCCCGTCTTCGCGCTAAGCGGGCCTCAGACTGATGGCAGGAAAGTCTGCCAAGTTTGAAGTCCTACTTACCCAGGGTGCGGAGCAGGACCTAGAAACAATATACGACTACATCTGTGAATTTGACTGCGTTGCCAACGCCAACTATGTGCTGAATGCGTTGATGGAGGTTGTGGAAAACCTATCGAGATTGCCGGAACGGGGTAGCTATCCAAAGGAGTTGGCCGGTCTTGGTATCAAAGAATACCGCCAGACTTTCTTCAAACCTTACCGCGTGATCTATCGTGTAACAGACAACAAAGTCATTATTTACCTAATTGCGGACGGACGACGTGACATGCAAACCCTGCTTGCTCGCCGCCTGCTCGGCAGCTGAATCCTCAAATCCAGTCCCCACCATCGCCCCCTGACACCTTGACGGCCCTTATTGCGCCATATACCCTTGCTATATATACCTTCGCAAAAGAGGTCGGCTATGTCCATTGGTACCGTTTTCGTCAACAATCGCACCCAGGCCGTCCGACTGCCGTTGGATGTCCGCTTGCCCGAGGGAGTGCAAAAAGTAAAGATTCGCGTGAGAGGTCAAGAGCGGATCATCGCCCCCGTTGATCAGACCTGGGATACTTTCTTCTTGGACGGCCCGGTTGTGAGCGATGATTTTTTAACTGAGCGCGCCTCACAGGGGCAATCGGATCGGGACGCTCTTTAGTGTTGCGTTACCTGCTAGACACGAACATCGTCATTTACGTTCTAAAGCGTCGCCCGCCCGAGCTACTCTCCACCTTCAACGCGAACGCCAGTCGCATAGCCATCTCATCGATCACCCTGGCTGAATTAATGCATGGCGCCGAGAAAAGCCAACAGGTCGGCAAGAACCTCTCAGCGATTGAGGACTTTTGTACCCGATTGGAAGTACTCCCCTACGGCATGAAGGCTGCCCAACACTACGGCGCCATACGAGCAGCACTTGAGAAAATTGGCCAACCCATCGGTGTGAATGACCTTCACATTGCCGGCCATGCCCGAAGCGAAGGCTTGGTTCTGGTTACGAACAACATCGCTGAATTCGAACGGGTCCCGGCGCTCGAACTCGAAAACTGGGTTCGAGACTGCAAAGAATGAGCGAGTATTACCAGCCTTGAATATCTCAGTCCTCATTACTAGCCTTGGCGGCCTTGCTCTGATTCTGCTTGGCATGGCCATGATGACCGATGGCCTGAAAACAGGCACCGGCCAAACCATTAAGCGGCTTCTCGAGAAGTCAACCGGCACGCCTCTACGCGGCATATCCACGGGCTTTCTCACAACGGCCATTGCCCAGTCGTCCGGCGCTATTACTGTGGCCCTTATTGGCTTTGTGAATGCCGGGGTCATGTCGATTCGACAGGCCCTTGGTGTGATTTACGGCACCAACATCGGCACCACGGTCACCGCCTGGCTTGTTGCCTTCCTTGGCTTTGGTCTCAAGATTGATCTTCTGGCCCTTGGCCTTTTAGTTGTTGGCGTAGCACTGCGCCTGAGCAGCGAACGTCGCGGGCGCCAGGCCATTGGCGAGGCGCTTGCCGGCTTCGGCCTTTTCTTTCTTGGCCTGGGCATTTTGCAAGAATCACTCACAGGGATCGCCTCACTCACCGCCCAGTCTATCCAGCCTGCTGCAGATCCAGCACAGGCCGGCTCCTGGCAGGTTGTTCTTCTTTACCTTTCCATCGGACTCATTGTCACCGTGCTCACGCAGTCATCAAGCGCCTCCATTGCCTTGGTGCTCTCGGCTGCGGCCGGTGGCCTTCTCAATTTTGAAGCAGCTGCAGCTGCTGTCATCGGTGCAAACCTAGGAAGCACATCGACGGCCGTGCTTGCCGCCATTAAGGCCACCTCCAATGCACGGCGGCTTGCCCTTGGCCATGTGGTCTTCAATATCCTTACGGCCTGCGTTGCCCTTGCCATTCTTCCCTGGCTTGTTCAGCTCGTGTTTCTTGTCGCAGGCCAACTGGAACTCGAATCGGGTATGGCCAGCTCGCTCGCCCTCTTTCATACCTTTTTTAACCTTATGGGCGTGCTTCTTATGCTGCCGATTACCAGGCTCTTTGCGAAATGGCTTGAGACCCGTTTTCGTCAGGCCGACGAAGACCTGGCGAAGCCACGCTTCATTGACAAGACACTTTTAAGTATTCCAACACTTGCTGAAGAGGCCATACAAAAGGAATTACAACGCTTCCGCGCCTTGGTGGCCGATAACGCCCAGCAACTCATGCAAGGCAAGCGCCTGAGCGGCGCACACCGCGAGTCCATTGAAAGCCTGGGCAATTCCATGGAAGATTTTTTTCAGGCCCTCACCACGCAGCGCATGCCCATTGAAGATGCCAACAAAATTGCCCAACTGCTGCGCGTCTTTCGCTATTTGCACGAGTCCTTCGTGTGCCAAGGCCAGCTGAATAAGGAAGGGATCTTTCGCTGGCCTGAACTCAATAGCGATACGGCACTCAGCATGACGCATCTGCGCGATGCCTCTCTGGCTGTAGCCAGTTTCTGTGCGGACTCCGACAACCAGGGCGATCACCAACGAATTGACCAGCGCCTGCTTGCGCAATTCCGAGAAGCGTATGCGGACGCTAAAAACCTTATTCTTCAGCAGGCGGCCGCTGGCAAAATTTCCGTGGGACAGACCAGCGACAGCCTCGATACGCTCTCGACCCTTCGCAGGCTGATCGAGCAACTGCTTAAGGGTGACGAAGTTTTAAGTGGCTTCTCTTCTTCGCCTCAAATCACGACCTCTCAAGAAAAGTCGGCTCAAACCTCAATAGACTCAGAAACCCCATAAAGGCCAAAATTTTTCTAGCCCCCTACCCTTATTGCGACAACTATCTTCAGGAAAAACCATGGCTTCAAACACCAACACGGAAACAAACACCAACCAACCCCCAGGCTATACACCCCCCAAGGTCTGGGTCTGGGAACAGGCCAGCGGCGGCCGCTTCGCCAATATCAATCGCCCTATTGCGGGGCCCACTCACGAAAAAGAACTTCCACGCGGCAAGCATCCTTTTCAGCTGTATTCCTTAGCCACACCCAACGGCATCAAGGCCAACATAATGCTCGAAGAGTTGTTAGCCGCGGGTCACCAGGGTGCCGAGTACGACGCCTGGCTTATTCGCATTACCGAAGGCGATCAGTTCAGCAGTGGCTTTGTCGCGGTCAACCCCAACTCTAAAATTCCGGCGCTGCTTGACTGCTCGGGCCCAACGCCGGTTCGCGTTTTCGAATCCGGCGCCATTCTTCTCTACCTTGCAGAAAAGTTTGATGCCTTTCTTCCCGAAGACCCTGTGCAGCGCACCGAGTGCCTGTCGTGGCTGTTCTGGCAGATGGGAAGTGCGCCTTATCTGGGGGGTGGCTTTGGCCATTTTTACCACTACGCCCCTTCCAAGATGGAATACCCCATTAACCGCTTTGCCATGGAAACCAAGCGACTCTTCGATGTGCTTGACAGGCAGTTACTGAATACCGAGTACGTTGCGGGCGACAGCTACACCATTGCCGACATGGCGTGCTGGCCATGGTTTGCCAACATCTGCCTTTACAACCAGTACGAGGCTTCTGAATTTCTAGATGTTCAAGGCTACACCCACGTGCAACGCTGGGCAAAGGCCATTGCGCAGCGGCCTGCGGTTATAAGGGGGCGAAAAGTGAACCGCACCTTCGGC
>Ga0181607_10004069_pt1 | contig 12548 bp, 8 predicted proteins | sample 041ome_9_FD_132420 | JGI IMG/M metagenome (GOLD analysis project Ga0181607, IMG submission 132420) | Coastal salt marsh microbial communities from the Groves Creek Marsh, Skidaway Island, Georgia - 041413US metaG (megahit assembly) | ecosystem: Environmental > Aquatic > Marine > Intertidal zone...
CGGTCAGTGTGATGGTGAACAAGATGCCAGCCATCGCTTTCCTTGCGAAAGATATTGGTCGCTCGGTGCTCGAGATTTACATTCTCTCCATCAATAACGTGATTGATTCCGTGTTCAATGCAGGCGGTGTAACCAATGTTTCCTCCATCGACAATATGAACATCTGATACTTCGATAGCGCCCTGCAAATTCATGGCAGCTGACGCATTGAATGCATCGACGATGGCGGCTCTACCTGAAACAAATCCGCCAAACGGACCACCGTAGGTGACATCCTCAGCACTTGACCAAACGGCCAAAATTGGATCAGCCTCTCCAGTCAGCATCACATTCAATGCTGAATACAGATCTTCATGTGCTTGGGCTAATGAGTCGCTCATGTGTCCTCTTCAATTGACAATAAATATGTAACTACCTGTACATATGTATATACCTGTGTGCCGTGATTCGCGGCCAGTTAACCATAGACCGAAACCGTGCTGAGTATTTTGGAGAAAGTCTAAATATTGACAATGTCCAAAATAGCCCTAGACTTTGGCGCATGCATTCCGATCAATTGCTCCGCGAACATGGGGTACAGGTCACGGCCCAGCGAATTGCCGTGATGAACGCGATAACTGATCACAAGCACATCAGCGCTGATGCTGTCGCGACCGCTGTTCGCGCTGATATCGGGTCCATTTCTCGCCAGTCCGTCTATGACACCCTGGCATTGCTGGTGTCTGAAGGTCTAGTGCGAAAAATTCAGCCTGTCGGATCCCCTGCCCTCTTCGAGCGCGAATTAGATGACAACCATCACCACATTATTTGTCGCGATTGCGGTCACCTCGCTGATGTTGAGTGCGCGGTGGGCAATGCTCCCTGCCTCAGCGCATCAGACGATCATGGTTTTGAGATCGATGAGGCTGATGTTGCCTACCTAGGCCGATGCCCCACATGCCAAAAAGTTTCAAGAAATTAGATCAACACCACATATATATAGGAGAGAAAATGACAACAGAAGCTAAATGCCCCGTCACCGGTGGTGGCACCTGGCAACCAATCGCAGGAACCACCAATCAAGACTGGTGGCCCAACCAACTCAACCTCAAACTTTTGCAACTCAATGCTCCCGCTGCCAGTCCCATGGGCGAGGATTTTGATTACGCAAAAGAATTCAATTCACTCGACTTGAATGCGGTCAAGGCGGATCTGACAGCACTGATGACAGATTCACAGGAATGGTGGCCTGCAGACTACGGCCACTACGGTCCCTTCTTTATTCGTATGGCCTGGCACAGCGCGGGCACGTACCGCACAACCGATGGTCGTGGTGGCGGCGGCGCTGGCATGCAGCGTTTCGCTCCCCTGAACAGCTGGCCAGACAACGTCAACTTGGACAAGGCACGTCGCCTATTGTGGCCAATCAAGCAAAAGTACGGTCAAAAGATTTCTTGGGCAGATCTGTTCCTACTCACCGGAAACGTGGCCATGGAGTCCATGGGCTTGAAAATGTTTGGGTTCGGTGGAGGCCGCGAGGATGTGTGGGAACCAGATGATGTCACCTACTGGGGTTCCGAGGAAGCCTGGCTAGACGATGAACGCTATTCAGGTGATCGCGAACTGGAGAATCCACTCGCTGCTGTGCAAATGGGACTTATTTATGTCAACCCCGAAGGTCCCAATGGCAAAGCTGATCCACTCGCATCGGCCCGCGATATTCGCGAAACTTTTGCCCGTATGGCCATGAACGATGAAGAAACAGTGGCACTCGTTGCCGGCGGCCACACATTTGGCAAGACACACGGAGCGGGAGATCCTGACAAGTATGTTGGTCCAGAGCCTGAAGGTGCTCCTATTGAGCAAATGGGCCTGGGATGGAAGAACAGCTTCGGCACCGGCAACGCGGAGTACACGATTTCCAGTGGCCTTGAGGGTGCTTGGACTCCAACACCCATTACTTGGGACAACAGTTACTTTGAAACACTGTTCAAGTACGAATGGCAACTGGTCAAGAGCCCTGCCGGTGCGCAGCAATGGATCCCAACGGATCCAGCAGCCGCCGAAACCGTGCCAGATGCCCATGTCGCCGGTAAGACACACGCTCCCATGATGTCTACTGCCGACTTGGCACTTCGCATGGATCCGATCTACGAACCGATCTCTCGCAGGTTCTATGAAAATCCTGCGGAATTCGCAGATGTATTTGCGCGCGCATGGTTTAAGTTGTTGCACCGCGACATGGGTCCACGTAGTCGTTACCTCGGCCCTGACGTGCCAGCAGAGGTCCTGATCTGGCAAGACCCCGTTCCCGCCTTGGATCATCCCGTGGTTGACGCTGCAGATATCGATGCACTGAAGTCAAAACTTCTGGCTTCAGGCCTATCGGTTTCTGAACTCGTTGCGACCGCATGGGCATCTGCCTCCACATTCCGTGGAACAGACAAGCGCGGTGGCGCCAATGGAGCACGCATTCGCTTTGCCCCCCAGACTTCATGGGAAGCCAACGATCCTGATCAACTGGCCAAGGCACTCAAAGCAATTGAGGCAATCCAGCAGGAGTTCAATGGATCCGCATCGGGTGGCAAAAAGGTCTCAATCGCAGACCTGATTGTTCTCGGCGGTAACGCAGCAATTGAGCAGGCTGCGAAGAACGCGGGCCTGAGTATCTCCGTTCCGTTCACACCAGGTCGCACGGATGCCCTAGAAGCACAAACGGATGCCGCCTCGTTCGAGGTCCTCGAGCCCAAAGCGGACGGATTCCGCAACTACCTTGGCAAAGGGCTGAGCGCTCCTGCCGAGGCCCTGTTGCTTGAAAAAGCAAGCTTGCTCAATCTCACAGCTCCCGAAATGACGGTGTTGGTTGGTGGCATGCGTGCGCTCAACGCGAATACCAAGCAGTCCCCACTCGGGGTCCTGACCAACAATCCTGAAACCCTTACAAATGATTTCTTTGTCAACCTCGTTGACATGGGAACCACGTGGGAGCCAACAGATGACACCGCGGAGTTGTTTGAAGGCCGGGATCGCGCAACCGGCGACCTGAAGTGGACAGCAACTCGAGTTGACCTCGCTTTTGGTTCCAACTCGCAACTTCGTGCACTTTCTGAGGTCTATGCCTCAGATGATGCAAAGGAGAAGTTTGCTAACGATTTTGTTGCAGCGTGGAACAAGGTCATGAACGCGGATCGATTTGATCTCAAGAAATAGTTAATTCAAGCGATTAAGGCCCGAGGAGCACATGCACCTCGGGCCTTAACTTGTGCGTGCAGAATCTATTTGGGAATCTCCGCGATCCTCGCCCGCGCCATGTCCTGCAAAAGTTTCTTGTCAACTTTCCAGTCAACCGGCACCTGAAAGGTCTTCTTTTTGACCACATAACCCTCAAGCCTCGGCCGAAATGCATCCAAAACATCGGTGCTCACCGGTGCAATGATTATGTGATTGGTCGCCACTGATGCCCCAAAAACATATTGATCTCGCACCCGGATCATTGGCTGGTTCCAAGCGATGACCAACTCCGCCTTGGGGAATTTGCTCGTGATGGCTGCAAAGATCTCCTTGAGAGTCTGCTGTTTAATCGGATCAAGTGGTGCAAGGAATTCCTCAAAGTTGTCATACCTTCGGGCACTTTTCGACCCTCTGCAATAGAGCACCAAGGCATTTGCGTGGGCCTGGCTGAAACCATGATTCTCTCTGAGATAGGCAATCTGCTCCGGATACTTCCAATCAGAAATGTCCGACATCTGGTCAAACCAATGAGACATGGGAAGCCCGTGCTTCTTTTCAATCGCCGGAAAATATGACGAGCGATCAGGGTTGGTTGACGCCACCCCCAGATCATAATGAGCAATGTCCGGTTGATCCCACATGCAAGCCCGATGGTGACTTTGCCGCTACGCTCAAGCCTCGTGAACCAGGAATATATTTCCCTCGCAGCCGTTGCAGCAATTGCCGCATTTGTTCCCCTACTGATCGGGCTCTTCCGCATCAAGGTGGCCGAGGTTGTCCTCCTCCTTGGCGCCGGCATCGTATTCGGCCCAGAAGTTCTCGGGTGGATTCAACCCGAAGGTTCCATCGAACTCTTGAGCGAATTGGGCCTTGGGTTGCTTTTCTTCTTGGCGGGCCTTGAACTTGAACAACGGGCTATCCGGGGCCAAAGTGGGAAACTGGCCGCCATTGGATGGGTACTCTCACTTGTTGTCGCACTCATCGCTGCTCTGATCATGACCGAAACTGGCAAGGTGGAAGACACAGTGGCTGTTGCGATCGCGCTGTCCTCGACTGCCCTCGGAACTCTGTTGCCAATGCTGCGCGACAGGGGTGAGTTGAGCACCAAGTTTGGAACGTTCTTCATGGGAGCAGGGGCGTGGGGCGAATTTGGGCCGATTATCGCCATCGCGGTCCTGCTTGGGACCAAGTCCTCATTCGCCGCGATTATCAGCCTGCTCGTGTTCGGTGTAATTGCGTTACTTCTTGCTGTCATTGGAAATCGGCTTGCCACCGACCGTGTGCGTAATATTTTCGAACGGGGCCATAACACTAGTTCACAAACAGCTCTCCGATTTGCCTTGCTCCTGATCATTGTTCTACTAACCATCGCTAGCGAATTTGGATTGGACGCAGTATTGGGTGCATTCATCGCCGGCGTTATCGTGCGGCGATTCGCGCCGCCATCGGAGGAATCCAAGTTGAGTGTACGCATTGAATCAATTGGTTTTGGATTCATGATTCCGCTATTTTTTGTCGTTTCTGGGGCGAACCTAGACATTGCTTCGATCATCGCGAATCCATTCCCCATGATCCGATTCTTTATCTATATTTTCCTTGCCCGAGGAGTTGTTCAGTTCATTCTCTACCGCAGAGCACTACCAGACCCGAGGGAAAGGGCTCGTTTCTCACTGTATGTTGCAACGGGACTTCCTATCATTGTTGCCGTCACTGGAATCGAAGTTGCCAATGGTTACATGACCACGGCGAATGCCGCTGCACTCGTTGGTGCGGGAGCACTGACTGTTCTCGTATTCCCTATTGTGGGCAACGCGTTGACCAAAAGTTCCAAGGACCCACAACTAAATCCAGTCCCCTAAAAAGAGGCTTGCTACTCCTGAAACAGGTCGCTAGCCAGGCATGAGCATCTGCATCGCAACTCTAAGGAAGTGAGACGTGTTCATCATGGGATTTATGGGAAATGCACCGCCCTTACGCACCAATTGACCCAGTGGCGATCTCATGGAGGTTGAACACTAATTAGAGTGAGCCTGGCCGTGTAGCCCTTATCAGATGCTAACCGTTCTTCACTTGAGCGGAGACAAAGCTATCTGGCTCTGCGAACTCAATTTTTTTGTCCTTTGACATTTGATTAGCAGATTTTTGAGCCGCCGCTGCTGAAACTGCTTGGGCAAAATCAACACGGTACATGCGTAGCCCCAGATTTGGACCTAGGGACATTCCTGAGCCAATACTTCCCGCGACTTTGTCCGAACCGACCACTTTCCCATTGACCAACGGAGACACTCCTTTGGCATAGCGCACAACCAGCGATCTCACTGAATCGGAAGTGCTCGCAAGGCTCTGATCGAGATCGGTCGTCATGCGCACCAGGGCGCCCTTGCTTTGACGTGAGACCGTTCCTTGCTCAATATTTGTACCAATTGTTCCAATGAGACCCTGTCCGCGAAGATAAGCCGCAATCTTCTTCGCACGCATTTGGGCGACTTTCTTACTTGATTGCGAACCGCGCAGATTACTAAATGTCGTGACAGTGGTTACTGCAGCAGAATCACCCGCAGCTTGGACAATTCGATTCAACTTGATGCGGATAGCAGGTGTGAGAACAGTCGACTTGCCTTTGAACGTGACAAAGTCACCTCTCGTTGTATTCGTGGCAGTCCCCGTAGCGGGAGATGGTAATCCGCTCGCAGGCGTTGAGCCCGATGGAGTCGGACTCGCAACAGGCGCCGACACATAGAAGCCGTCCCAGTACGAAGCCCTTCCTACTGTTGGTGCCAAAACTGCATGAATGACATATACACCGGTTGGAATATCAGGGACGATCACCTCAACGTGTCCATCGTTAATGAGTTGCCAAGTTGCTTCATAATCATTGAACATCACAGAGCGAGTTGTGGAAAGTCCCCAACCAGCTAAAGCAATTACGGTTCCAGGCGAGCCCGCAGCAGATGGGACAATCGAGATGATCTCATTCAGACCCCCACTCGAGCCCGAAGCCGATGCGGATGACGAACTCGAGGATGATGAACTGGAAGAACCGCCACCGCTAGGCGCGGGTGATGAAACCGGTGCGACATACGTGAATGCTGCACTCAGTGAAGCAGAGCCTCCTGGAGTCGTAATCACAACAGCGACGGTGCCTGCGGCATGCGCAGGTGTAGTGACATCAACCGATGTCGAAGTGGCTGATGTTATGGAACCAGAGGTGCCACCGAAAGTGACAGCCGAAGCAGCAGAGAGATTTGTTCCGGAGAGAGTTACCGTCGTGCCGCCTGCCGTACTACCGCTAACTGTTCCGAGTGAGGCAAGGGTCGGTGGATCGTAATAGGTGTAAGCACTAGGCCACGCGGTCGAACCGGAACCATTGGTGATAACCAGGTTCACAGCACCTGCTGAGTGCGCTGGCGTCGTAACAACGAGTGAATTGAAGGTTTGAGAGCCCAAACTCGCAGCGGTTCCATCGAAAGTTACACCCGTCACGGAGTCAAGATAGGAACCGCTAATTGTGATCGATACCCCTCCTGCCACTGGTCCCCCAGTGGCAGACAGGCTTGTCAGCATCGGCAGACCCGAAGCCTGCAAGAGCCCAGCGCCACAGACGCTCGTGGTGCAGTCAAAGCCACTGCCCGTCACAGGAAAGGTCATTGCGGTCGCCTGAATTTGCGTCAACAAGTTCGCAGGAGTGATGTTGGAATCAAGTTCCTTGATCAACGCAGCAACGCCCGAGACATGCGGTGCGGCCATGCTGGTTCCGCTGTACGCCACATAGTTGGGCGTTGACGGAACCGTGGTCCCGCTATTCATGGTGGACATGATGTTTGAACCGGGAGCCGTGATGTCAACTGTGCTCCCATAATTCGAGTAGGAGGCGCGCACCCCTGTAGACGTACTGGCCGAGACAGTAATCACGTTATTGCAATTCGCTGGGCTGTAGTTCGAAGCATCAGCAGCACTGTTCCCAGCCGAAACAACGATCACCGCACCCAGCGCAACAGCTCCGTCGATTGCATCCTGCCAAGTGGTCGAACACGTTGGCGAATAGCCTCCCAACGAGAGGTTGATGACATCAGCAGGAGTCGCATTAGTTGGAACTCCTGAGATTGCACCACCCGACGCCCACGTGATTGCTGCAACGATGTCGGACGTCCAGCCACCCCCAAAACTCAGAGCCCGAATCGGTTGAATTTGGGCGAGTGGAGCAACACCTGCCACGCCTATGCTGTTATTCGTTTGGGCCGCGACAGTTCCCGCAACATGGGTTCCATGCCAACTAGAAGTGGCTCCATTGGTCCAATCACCGGGGTCACTGGGGTTTGTATCCCAGCCGAGCGCTCCATACGTAGCAGTGCTCACATAGTCACCATCGGAACTAGTAGCACCGGTGCGTCCATCAGAGCCACTAGTAACGGCTGTAAATCCACTGACAAAGTCGTAACCTGCCACATACTGAGAATCTAGATCTGGATGTGAGGTAGACCCGGTATCGATCACTGCAACAACACTCCCAGATCCCTGACCTGTGCTCCAAGCCGAGTTCATGGAAGTTTTATTCGTTGCAATACCGATGCCGTAGGTCCCATACAAACCCCAAAGGTCATCGCTTGCCCAATAGGGATCATTCGGAGGATCACTTGGAAAAACTTCGGCGCGCACTCTCCCGTCAACTTCGACCGCTTTCACACGCGGGTCTGAGGAAAGGTCAGCCATGATAATGGCGGCATCCGCGTCGCTGATCGCATCAGTGAGGTTGATAAGTGCGTTTCCTGCACCAAGGGACTGTGTATCCTCCACCTCGACCCCTGCAACGGGTAAATCGGCCGAAATATCTTTCGCCTGAGCCTCAGCTGAGCGCTCATCATTCAAAGTGACAATAAGTCGTTCCACATCTCCCTCGGTCACCTGAGGCTTAGCCATAGCCGCGTCGACCACTGGATACCCCGTGCTGGGCTCGTCCAAGGTCGCCTCTTCAACCACAGACGGGGCTCCTAACCTGACGCCAACTGCACCGAGAACCGAAATTGTGTAATTCGAATCAGCTTTGAGCCCGTCAATTCGCGCAGACGAATTCGATTTCGGGATTTTGCGCTCGGTACCCGGTGAATTGCCATTGACAGGCTCAACGCGAATAACTATCTGTGTGATGTTTTCAGGGATGATCTGGTCATCACCCCAAGACCATGAAACGGTCACAGAATCCACTTCACCCGTGACCGACGTGATGGTGGGTGATGTCGGACACGGACTATTTTCCATCGTGCACGAAATCCATGTTTCATTCGAATCTAATAATGCATCCGGTTCCATTTCCTGAGCCCAAGAAGGAACCATCATGGATGGAACAGTCAGCGCTAGAGCTGCACTGGTAACAACAAGGAGGTTACGTGCCCTTTTGGCGGAGCTATGCACTCTGCGACTCCTTAGGCCCTCGACAACAAACAGTTAAACGGACTGGGGCTCGAAGTCGGCTACCGTGACAACAAGTCTCACTATTGTGCTCTCATTTTCACGGTACAAAGACCATGAGCCCTCATAATTGGAACATATCTCATTGAGCAGCGCAGAACCGAGTCCAGAACCCAGGGTTTCACTTGGCCCTTGGCCATTATCTGTGCACAGTAGAGTCACTATTGGTCCATCTGTAATTAACTGAACTCGCATGTCTGATGCAGCACCGTGGCGAATGGCATTGACTGCCATCTCATTAATCACCCGTCTGAGCTGCGCTTCGAGTTCAGCCTGCGAAACTCCTAATGTGCTCCAATCGACTTCATCAGAAATGTCCAAACCTGGGACTTGAATAACGTTAATTGCAAGTTCTGAAATTTCGTTGCGAGTCCATTGACCAAGCCTAATTTCTATATCAGGCAGGGTCTTGCTCACCAAAGATTGAAGTTCCGCGAACGCCTCCTCGCGCCGATCAAGTCGCAAAAGTAGGGAAATAGCCGCAAGTCGTCCTTGTACACTTCGATGAAGAGCCTCCGCCAAATAGCGATCTGTGGCGTCGGCATTCCCCAACACCTCTAATCGAGTGTCTTCTGTTTCCGCTTTGCGTTCCTTCAACGCCGCTGTGTCTATTCCAGACTGCACCAAGAATCCCCGCGTTACTGTGAAGCTAAGGCCAACCACGGCGTAGCGCATTACTGCACCAAATACTCGCAATCCAGATCCAATCGGGAGTTGATAGCGCGGGGCCATCAACGCGATGACGGCATTGGACAAAATGGCCGAAGCAGCAGCAAGGAAAAGCCACATGCCCACAACTCGGAATGCACCCTGGCGTGTCCCCGTGCGGATTCGGACACGTGTCAGCGGAATCGCGATGAGTGCTGGCAAGACAACACTGAGAAGCGTGAGGGCCGGGCCTTCAGAAGCCATCGCGTCGCCGCGAACAAGGTGAAATGCAGGTGCTGAAACCATCCCGATGTAAAGAATCAAATTGATGCTAATTGATGGTGGCTGAGTCCAGAGTCGCCAGCGCGTGGATCGTTGCTCAGCAACAGGTGATTTTCGCGCTGTGCCATGCTGCATGGGCACCGCAGTGACCCCCAACAAGGGTGCATGTAGGTGGATTTCATCGTGACTGATCTGGACAACACGCAACCCAGCCACTACTTGAATTGGATCTAAAGTGCGACTGACCCGAACCCCACGGGCAATGATCAAGAGGCGACCTGAATCCGTTGTTAGCGTCAAGGAAACGCCACCGTCATAACTCTTTAGGTGCCGAATCCATCGAAAAATCTGTGGCACCACATTCAAGTCCAGAAGTGTGGCTTGCGAGTCTCGTTCCCTTAGAGACTCGTCGGCATGGATGCTGTAGTGGGTCTCCAATGATTGAATTGCCGGAATTAACCCGACCCGCAAGGTGACGGGATGCAGTTTATGAGCAAGTGGCCTCATGACTCGATTTTGAAATCCATCAAGCCGATCTGCCAATACATTAGAACCTTCACCCGAGCCTTTCATGGAAGCCAATAAGCGCACTAGGGGTTCGCCAACATCCCTCTTGATAACACTGCGGTACTCGGTAAACCGGCTGTCTTCAGCTTGCGACAGGAGCTCATTGAGGTGCTCTTCCTGCCGCACCGATTGCGCTAACTCATCCCGCAAGGATTTGGCTTGCCGCCATGCACCCCACGTGCTGAGCAGGACCCATGTGACCCCGACAGAAATACTCACGATCGCGATAAACAGCACTAGTGCCTCAATTGCGGGCGAGATGTTGCTTAACCAGTATTCACACAATGAGTAAAAAAGCCATAATGGTGTGGCCAGCACGATGGCATACTGAAATATTCCCTCAAAAAAAGTCGCAGGCTTTGGGTCCACTTTCGATTGAAGGAAGACCAACAATGCCACGGCCGCCAATGCCGCGAAGTAGGTAACAAGCAGCGTTCCAAGTGTTGTTGGTTCGCCCACAAGTTGGCCAGAGTCGATAGCCAACGTCACGGGCAGAGCAAAGACAAGGAGCAAAAGTCCCGACACGAGGAACTTTCGGCCATTCATGACGTGAATTCTCTTCCACACGGACTTGAGTTCCAATGTCAACACATGACCTCTCAGGTTTGTTGCATCGGATGCGACCCGGTTGGAGCGTTCGCAACCGAATACTTTAAATAGAGCAAGATACTGCTCACGCGTGGATTCAATCCTTCCTCACCATCGCGCAAACCGAGGTTCTCAATAATGTTGTGCACCACCGACTCGACGGATCGAGTGGTCAAAGATAGATCAGCAGCGATTTTTTTGTTAGACCAACCACTTGCCATGCGCGCTAAGACATCCAATTGGCGGGGAGTTAGGCCCGCAAGTGGCGTTTCACTCGCCATGGACATTGCCCCGACAAGGGAGTCGTCAACCATAACGCCGCCCTGATTAGCAACCAATAATGCACGGCCCACCTGACCAACATTGGACGCACTGGTTTTGAGCAAATATCCCCAGCCGTCCGCGACGTCTTCGGGGACATCGGGGATCACATTGGGCAACGCAAGGTTCGAAAGGAGAACCACCCCACGAATGCCCGTGGTCCGTCGAATTTCCACTCCCAGGGAAACCCCATTCATGCCGGGGCCGAGATCGATATCAGTGAGCAACACATCAGCATCAAGATTCTTTGCTTCTTTAAGGCACTCCTCAGCTGTGCCAAAGGTTCCAACAACGGTTGCGATCTGGATTTGTGAAACGATGGCACTCGACAGGAGGTCCCGAAATAATGGTTCGTCCTCGACAATAATCACTCGAAGGGGCGCCATATGGCCTGACTTGCTCGGGGAGCTCATAGGTTGAGATTAGAGGATAAGAAATCTGACTCCTACCGTACTTCCACGGTATGAGTCCCTCAATATTCATGGAACACTCCTCATGTGTCCAAAAAAATCGAGGATTTCATCACCTACCTCCGCAGTAATGCCGAATTCAGGGAATTAATGGGCTCAGCGGGGTCAATGGCCGAATGCCTAAATTTGGCCAAAAATCATGGATTCGACCTAACGAGCGAAACGATTCGGGCCGCGCTGCAAATACCCCTCGAGAGCGATGACCTCAGTGATGACGAGTTGGGTTTGGCTTCAGGTGGATTTTCCAACCTCGATTGGTGAGCAAGACCATTGACCAAATTTCTATATTCATACGGGTTGCCTCGTTTTTGCCCTACGGCTAACAAAGACAAACTCGCCCAAAGACGCGATGCTGATCCCTCGGATTCGATCCTTACTAGAGGCACCACTCATGGCAGGGAGCTTGCAGTAAACCGCAGCGAGGGTGTCACGTTCGAAAACCTCATCATTACAGCTGGGTGACGCGAAGCACCTTCCAAGCCACTGCGGCCTCCAGCTCATTCACGGGGGCCATGCGATCACTCATGACGCGGCAAGGCGCCGAAATCAATGGGTTTTGAGATTGACCTAAGGAGCGGTCCGATCCCCGACTAGTTGCCGGTGTCTGTGCTTGTGTTCGCCAGAGCACCCTCAGATCTCACTAGGCCGCCATGCACATGCATCTGCGGGGAGCGCGAGGTTAGAGAAGTAATCCACTTCTCAATTTCAACAATGAGATACAAGGCCACACCCAATGCCAGGATGACAACCCATTGCTGCCATGCAATTGGAGAGGATTGGAAAACATAATTCATAACGGGCAGGTACGTGTATGCGATTTGCAGGGCCACCATGATGAGATCGCCCATGATGAGTAAACGGTTGCTGAGAAACTTCAGTGACATTACGGACCGATTCAATACCCTGCAATTGAAAACATAACCGATTTCCATTGCCACAAACGCATTCACCGTGACTGTGCGTGCCTGATCCAGATCAGACCCTTGACTGAGAAAC
>Ga0181607_10004078_pt1 | contig 12535 bp, 10 predicted proteins | sample 041ome_9_FD_132420 | JGI IMG/M metagenome (GOLD analysis project Ga0181607, IMG submission 132420) | Coastal salt marsh microbial communities from the Groves Creek Marsh, Skidaway Island, Georgia - 041413US metaG (megahit assembly) | ecosystem: Environmental > Aquatic > Marine > Intertidal zone...
AGGTAATGTTCTCTCGGAAATCACGGCCGATACAACGGCAGGATCGAGTAGTTTAGACACGGGCTCCGAGCTGACCACAGACGCACAGGCGGCAGATCGAGGCTCCGAGTCTGATTTAGATGCGATACGGCAGCGTCTACAGCGCTTCAGTGATCGGCGCTCCGGCGTTCGAGACATTATTCGCAAAAATACCGACCTGACCAAAGTGGGTCGGAGGTTCACAGCCAGGTCCGTCTTCGACGAATTTATGCACACGAGTGAAAGTGGGTATAGGCGGTCGACTCAATTTATCGCTGACTATGACGCAAGCGATCAGTCGGTAACCTTCTTCTCAAGTTTCAGAGCGCCCGAGGCGCCCTTTAATGCAGCCGATGTCATGCGTGAACAATTTTTGATGGCGGATGAGGATATGCAATTTATTCCGAAAGTGTTTAACCGCGTGAGCGTTATAAACACTCTGGCAAGTCGTGTGATCTCAACCTTTATGACTGAAGGCGCGGAAGATAGTGAGGGGTTCTTTAACGCCTTTATGCGTGAGACGGATAATGGTCGATCATCGTGGCGAATTGCGACAGAGTTTGGGTTGCGGCCGGTGAGCGCGAGCGCCCAATGGACTGACGTGACCATTAATTTTGAAACCGACCTGTCTATTCCGGAGAATTTTAGTTTGCCCATGCGGACACCCGGCTACGCGCCCGAGGGCACGGGTCGGTTGAGGATGTTTACCGTGCGCCCGCCAAGCACAAGTTCCACCTCATCCGACACAATTTATGAGGAGGTGGAGGCGCCGAGACGGACGCTGTGTTGTGGTCTCATTAAGTATTAGTGAATTTTGGCAGCGGCGGGCTTCGGCTCGCCGCCTCGGTTCGCTACACCGCCCTAGCTTTGTTGTAATCATATCCTTATTTGGAATCGCCTATTATAGTTTGTTATAAAGCAAAGAGTAATGCGATGGGCGTTTCGAAAGCTTGGATAAGGAGTGAGGGATGCGTCGTGCGTTTCGTAATTTCAGAAAATTTGCTAAGGCGTTATTGCCGTCCCTTTTAGGGCGGAGACGATTTGTGCGGTTGAGTTGGTGGCAGGCGCCACGGATTGTTTTTCTGGATAAGGAGAGGCGCAGAGTTTTTTCAGTCCGCTCTCGGCATTATGTAGACTCACTCACAGCCGACGAGATTTTTACCCAGCATAATTATGACTTGCGGCGGTTGCGCCGCTATGACGATATTATGGAGCGTTACCAATCCTTGATCACGCAAGGTATTGTGCCTTTAATTATCGATTGCGGGGCAAATGCGGGCTATGCGACCCGCTATCTGGCAACTGAATTTCCAGGGGCGCATATTATTGGTGTTGAGCCAGATGCCGGAAATATTGCGCTCGCTCGGCTCAACACTGAGCGCTATTCCAATGTTTCTCTCCTACAATCGGCGATCGGTGCCGCGCAAGGCTTTGTATCCGTCACCAATAATGAGGCTGGGTCGAACGCGTTCAGGGTCGAGCGATCCAAAGGAGCAGATATTCCCGTCGTCACAATAAACCAATTGGTGGCCGAGAATAAAGTTATTGCTGGACAGAAGGTGGCGTTATTCCTTGTTAAAATCGATATTGAAGGGTTCGAGGAAGATTTATTTTCATCTAATCTTCAATGGCTGAAATCATTGCCGCTACTGGTTATTGAGCTTCATGATTGGATGTTGCCGGGGCAGGCTCGATCTCAAAATTTTCTAAAGGCCGTGTCCAAATATCCTCGAGATTTTGTTTATATCCACGATAATGTGTACAGCATCATTTCTCCAGACGGTTAATCGTCAAAGAGAGACACTGCGATGACCGAAGAGACACAAAAGTTGTGCTTGGGCGAAAACGTGACCATTGCCCTTGTCGTCGATGGTCACGGCGACCCATTGTCGGGAAAAATTCCGGGCCATGTGGCGCAGTTTTATGCGGCACTTCGTGCGCGAGGTGTGGCGTCTTCAAATATCCATTTTCTAATGACGGGCGCGCGTGCGTCTTCGCTTGTGCCTATTTGTATCGCTGAGCCGGATCAGTCGGTGGGGGCGCTGCGCTATGCGCTCTTTGCAGGCCTATATTTTATTGAACGGGCGCTCATTCGGCGACGAAAAAAATATAAAGGATACGCTCAGTGGGTCTCAATGGCTTCGCTAGAGAATGCGCGCGAGATCCAACCGCTTGAAGAAATGACCGATGAGGTCGACGTGACGGTCTGGTTCAGCGGGGTGTCGCCCAGCGCACAAATGGCGTCATCTACGATGGATCGGGCGGTGCATCGACAATTAGGGGCGATTGTGCAGCCTCTCTATGGAGGGCGCGGGCAACCTTTTGGGTTTAAAGAGGCGCGGGAACATGCGCCATCATTGGACTTTTCGATCATCGCTCATGATCGGAAGCAGGTGGATTGGACGACGCATTGTGTCTTTCGGGGTTCCATCATGACGGCCAATCGCTGGCTGGTGTCGCATGCTAATCTGGTTGCAAAACTATCGGCGCTAATGGCCGAGTGGATTGTTCGTGGTCGCACGGAGCGGCAGGAGGCGCTAGCGAGCGATCCTATCAATCCAATCGTGGTGGCGTCCGCGTCGTTTTGGCCGTCCATAGGCGAGAGCCTGTCCTATGCCGCACAGGCGTTTGTTACCTATCCCATACAAAAAATGCTGACCAAACAAATCCGGCGCCGTGCACCGCGCTGGTCGGTCTCTCATTATCAAGGCGATGGCTTTGCCCAGCCCGAGCAAGTAGGAACCCGCATCCCTAATCCGAGCGGAGGCCGTTTTCTCGCAGATCCGTTTACGGTTGAGTATGCGGGGCAGAGTTTTTGTTTTGTCGAAGATTATTTTCCGGATGAGAAAAAGGGAAAAATCTCGGCCTATCGGCTTGATGAGACCGGCGCACAGGATCTTGGTGTTGTGCTTGAAGAACCGTGGCACTTATCGTTTCCGTTTTTGATCGCTGACCAGGGGCAGATCTATATGGTGCCGGAAAGCTCTGCCGCGCGCGAGATCCGGATTTATAAAGCCCATGATTTTCCCAATGATTGGCGTCTAGAGCGGGTTTTGATGGAAAACATTGACGCTGCAGATAGCATGATTTTTAAGAAGGGTCGGCGATGGTATATGCTGAGCAATGTCTGCACAGCCGGTCGCTCTGATCATCAATCTGAATTGCACTTGTTTTCGGCCTCCAATCTTTTGGCATCGCACTGGGAGCCATGCCCGCATAACCCGATTATCTGTGACCCTTTAAGAGCCCGTAATGCGGGCCTATTTTCGCGGGAGGGGCGCATGTATCGGGTGAACCAGGTTCAAGCTCAAGGCCAATATGGTTTTGCCTTTCAAATTAATGAGATCACCTCAATCGCACCGCATCATTATGAAGAAAAACCCATTAAGCGTGTCGATCCAGACCTGGGTTCTGGGATGGCGCGCACCCATCACTTCCATATTGGGCCACGGTTCACCGTTCGCGACCACGCTTATTGGCAAAAACGTTAGGGTTACTGCGCCCGTGCTACATTGTGATTAGAGATGACCGTTTCATAAAAAGAGGTAATTTTCCGGCACTGGCGGGTGCGATCGAGATGCTCGATATCATGTTGAACGCGGTAATGTCCTGTCGCCCGATAGGCTGTCAGCGCGGCTTGCATGGATTGGGTGAGGGCACTGCCGTCACCGATGGGAACCAAATCGGCAGCATCGCCGAGGCAGGCGCGGGCGCCGTCGGTCGCGGTGGCAATGATCTGACACCCATATTGCATGGCTTCGCCGAGCACAAGTGGGAATGCCTCATTCGCCGATGGCAGAACTAAAGCATCAATGAGCTGGTAGAAAGGCGCTAAGGCGGATTGATGGCCGGTGAAAAGGATGCGGTCGGACAGTGTGCGGCTTTTTAAAGCAAGTGCATCTTCGCCGTCGCCTATAATCAGTAATTTAGCGGGCGCTGGAAGCGTACTGAAACTGTCGATCAACAAGTCGACGCGCTTCGCGCTATTCAGGCGCCCCACAAAGCCAAAAATAAAATCTTCTGGGGCCAGCCCATATTGTCGCTTGATCTGTTCAATTTCCGCAGGTGACGCGGCTGGGCTTGGCGTGATCCAATTTCCAATTTGCGTTTTATCGCCGGTATAGTTTTGAACCTGTCGCAGTTGCGCAGCATTGAGGCAGATCAAGCCATCAAGATGGTCATGGTCCTTCGCTTTATATTTGACGTGGAGGGTGGCGACCCGCGGATAGGTGACGGGGCGCAAGTAGCGCGCGGCACGACCTAGATGAGCGTGGATGATATCTGCTTGGATTTGCGAGAAAAACCGTTGGCTGAAGAAAACCGACTGCATCCAAGTTATCGGGTGAAATGCAACCGCAGGCGATAAATAATGCGTCAGAGCAGCCGACGGTTTGCTGATGACGGATACAGTGTGCCCGTCCTCGGCTTGTTGGTTAGCCAGATCAGCGCAGTATCGCTCAGAGCCCGCGAAATTTTCGGTGAGAATATAGTGCGCAATATGCATCGCATGCCTTCGGGCCCCTTCATTGCTGTCGGGGCCGTTTGGTCAGGCATTCCGCAATTTAATGCTTGAAGGAGGGATCACGCTGCTCCACCAAACGCTTCATTGCGGCAAATTCAAGTGCACCGGCCGGATTTCCAGAGCCTTGAATCTTCATTAATTTCTCACTGCGCTCGAGCACCTCTGGCCGCACAGAAATGGGTTTGACACCCGTCTGATCGGTCGCCACTTGAATTTGGCAGGAGCGCTCAAATAGCCACATATTGGAGAAGGCCTCGGCAATGGTCCGTCCGCCCGTCAACAGGCCGTGGTTGCGCAAGATCAAGAAATTTTTATCTCCCAAATTTGCAACCAGCTTAGGTTTTTCAGACTCGTCAACAGTGATGCCCTCAAAATCGTGATAGGCGATGCGTTTGTGCAATAAGGCAGAGTAGAAATTATCCGGGCGTAATCCGCCGTCTTGACAGGCGACGGCCATGCCAGCGGTTGTGTGTGTATGTGCGATGCACATCAGATCGTGACGGGCCGCATGCACGCATGAATGGATGAGCATTCCTGCGGGGTTAACCGAATAATTTGAAGGCTCGACAATATTTCCGTCGATATCGCACTTCACCAAATTGGATGCGGTCACTTCGCTGTAGTGAAGGCCATACGGATTGATCAGAAAATGATTTTCATTGTCGGGTAGTTTGACCGTGATGTGGTTGTAGATCAGTTCACCCCAGCCCATCATATCAAAAATGCGGTATAATGCAGCGAGGTCCTCGCGGATTGCCTGTTCTGTCTCAGTCATCTTCTCATCCTTACTCTTATGTTAGCTTTTCGCTTAGTTGTTTTCCGCGCTCCCCCCTTTTTGACAGGGTTGTTATTAGACACACGCAGCGCACAAATCTCTCTAATGATATGACGAAAGGTGGGGGCTTGGCAATTGCGCAGTTCTGGCGCTTCCGTCCCCCACCTCGTTAAACAATGAACTCCGCATTGAACGCATTACGTTCCAAACTGCGAAATCCAATCAATCATCGTCGTGCTTTTTGGGGGGAGCGCATTTGTCGTGAAACAGTTTAAACTCAGCTTCCGTAAGCTGGCCGTCTTTATTCTGATCCATTTGATTAAATAGTCCGACGTGAAATGATAAAAACTCTTCGCGTGAGACGCGCTGATCATTATCAGTGTCCATTGTGGTCACGTGAGGTCCCTTCTGATGCCTCATATCGTCACAATGATCGGCCGCTTGGGCGTCGCTCAGCGCCATAAATCCAATTGTAAAGACAAGGCCAATCACGGTTGCGGACGCGATGAATGGAGATGAAGTGAGCTGCATTTTATTTCCTTTCAATGGTGAGCGGAAAAGGCCGGTGGTGGCCGATCAGATATTCTCTATGTCGCTGCTCGTGACACACAAACTTTCATGACACACAAACTTTCATGACACACAGGCAGCGCCTGAGAGACAATCATTCTTATGTTTAGGAGAATTTTTAGCCCCCGTGGAGAGGATTAATTTCAGAATGCGACTTGCTTTCGCGGGCATATCGGTTACTGTTTTTTTAACAGCATTGTCTGATCTGCATTAAGCAGCACCTATGAGAGCATGATGAGTTCTGAAGTCGCCGTGTCTGGGGCTAGCCCCACCGTATCCGCATCATCTGTAGACGAAAAAAACGTCGCAGAAGCGGCTTGTCCCCCTCGGAAATTACAAGAGGCGCGTTCTACCCGTGGCGATGAGAATACCGGGCAAAACTCAGCCCATTCTAGCCCCAATCAATCTCGTCCCAATCAATCTCGTCCTGATCAATCTGGCCTCCATCAGTCAGGCTCCAGCCCGTCGGGAGGAAGTCAGGCGGGAGGAGGTCAGGCGGGAGGAAGTCAGTCAGAGGGAAATCAAGGCAGGGCGCGCACCTCAGGGTCTAAGAATGGATCGCGGTCGGAGAGGGTGCTGTATGGTGCGCTCGATTTGGGCACCAATAATTGCCGTTTATTAATTGTCGAACCGGATGGCGACGGGTTCAAGGTGCGCGATAGTTTTTCTCGGATTGTGCGCCTTGGCGAGGGCTTGGAGCAAAGTGGTGCTTTAAGCGAAGAGGCGATGGATCGAACCATCGCAGCTTTAAAAGTATGTGCTGGAAAAATTCGTCGTGCGCGTGTCGGGCGAGTTCGATGTATCGCCACGGAAGCCTGCCGTAAAGCCTCCAATGGGAGTGCCTTTGTGCGCCGGGTGGTGCGCGAGACGGGTCTCAGATTTGAGATTATTGATGGACAGGCGGAGGCTGAATTAGCCGCCCTCGGCTGCGAAAACCTCTTTGCGTCCTCCACTCAGGCCGCTCTCGTGTTTGATATTGGCGGTGGCAGTACGGAACTCACTTGGTTGCAGCGCGATGGCGCAGGCCCCCTCGAAATTGCGCATGTCGCATCTTATCCATTAGGGGTTGTGACATTGGCGGAGCGATATGCGGGGCCGGGGGAGTATGAACATGGTTATGAGCCCATATTGGCCGAGTGTTTGACCGCCTTACGGGAATTTAGCCAAAAAATCTCTGACCTCGATCAAGTCGATGAGATACAACTCATCGGCACGTCGGGCACGGTAACTACGTTAGCCGCAGTTCATATGGGCCTGCCGCGCTATGACCGTCAGCGCGTTGATGGCTGTATCATGCAGATGTCAGATATGATGGCGGTGATTTATGATTTGCGTCAGAAAAGTCGGAGTGAATTGGCAGCCAATCATTGCATTGGTGTGCAACGAGCGGATTTGGTGTTGGCGGGATGCGCGGTCATGGATGCGCTGTATCAGGTTTTTCCTGCGGAGCGGGTGAGTGTTGCCGATCGTGGATTGCGCGAGGGGATGTTGATGCGAATGATGCGTCGCGATCGTCGACGCAGTCAATATCGTGCGCGACGTCGCCAAAAAGCAAAACGCCATGGCGCGTAGGGCGCAACGGGAAAAGGTCCTTCGGGCGGCGGGCAAAAAGGGAGCTCGGGCAGAGGCGCGCGCGATCGCATGTTCACGCGTGTTAAATCGGCCCGTGGTCGCAAATTATCATCAACCCTCTGGCTTGAACGCCAACTCAACGACCCTTATGTGCATGCCGCGCAACGCGATGGCTATCGCTCGCGCGCCGCCTACAAGCTGATTGAAATTGATGACCGGTTCAAATTTTTGCGGCGAGGCAAGCGGGTTCTCGACCTCGGTGCAGCACCGGGGGGCTGGCTGCAAGTCGCGGCAGCCCGTGTGGGCGAGGCCCATGTTTTTGGCATCGATTTGACCGAAATAGATCCGATGGGGGCCGTGACCCTCATGCAGCTCGATTTTATGGAGGATGAGGCGCCCGCGCAGTTGCGTGAGATGGTTGGCAGCGATGTTGATATTGTCCTATCCGACATGGCGGCGGCGGTGACAGGGCATCGTCAAACAGACCATTTGCGGACGCTCGCTCTGGTTGAAGCTGCGGCATGGTTCGCGATAGAAGTTTTGACCCCCAATGGAACATTTTGCGCGAAAGTGTTTCAAGGCGGCACCGAAGCGAGCTTGTTATCCATGTTGAAACAGCATTTTCGCGCGGTGGCGCATGTTAAGCCCCAGGCCAGCCGCAAGGAGTCGTCCGAGCTTTATGTGGTTGCACAAGGGTTTAAAGGGCGGTGAGCCTCTCGCAGCCCATCATATGTGAACAACTTTCAACAGATGAGCGGCTTGCAAAAGATTCGGTTCACGTGATGATCAAATGGTGCTAGAGAACAGTGCCAATATCAATTGAACGGATATTGAGTCATGTTTCGAGAAGCCCTTACCTTTGATGATGTCCTGTTGGAGCCCCGCGAGTCGGATGTTTTGCCGTCTCAGGCGCGAACAGAAACCCGGGTTACCCAAAAGATAACCCTTGGTATTCCCCTCTTATCGGCGGCCATGGATACGGTAACGGAAGCCGAAATGGCCATCGCCATGGCGCAAGCGGGCGGGCTTGGGGTTTTACACCGTAATTTGACCCCTGAGGAACAAGCCGCGGAAGTGACCCGGGTCAAGAAATTCGAGAGCGGCATGGTGGTGAACCCGCTGACCATCGCCCCGCATCAGAGCTTGGCCGACGCCTTGGATTTGATGACCGAATATAAAATTTCGGGTATTCCGGTTACCGAACAGAATGGCAAGCTGGTGGGTATCTTGACCAATCGCGATGTGCGTTTCGCGAGCCGGTTGGACCAACCTGTTTCAGAACTGATGACACGGGACAATCTGGTCACCGTCCGCGAGGCTGTCGATCAAGAAGAGGCCAAGCGGCTGTTGCATTCCCACCGCATCGAAAAGCTGGTCGTTGTCGACGAAAATTATCGCTGTGTTGGCCTGATCACGGTCAAAGATATGGAAAAAGCCCAATTGCACCCCAATGCCGCAAAAGATCCGCAGGGTCGTTTGCGGGTTGCAGCGGCATCAACCGTCGGTGATGCCGGCTATGAACGTGCTGCCGCGCTCATTGAAGCAGGGGTGGATTTGCTGGTGATCGATACAGCGCACGGGCACTCCAAGCAGGTGTCGGCGGCGGTCGAACGGATTAAGCGTGAATTTCCCGAAGCACAAATTATGGCTGGAAATGTGGCGACCGGCGAGGGCACCAAGGCATTGATCGATGCGGGGGCCGATGCGGTGAAAGTTGGTATTGGTCCGGGCTCAATTTGTACAACGCGCATTGTGGCCGGCGTTGGTGTGCCGCAGCTTACCGCAATTATTGATGCCGTTGAGGTTGCGCAAAAGCACAATATACCGATCACTGCGGATGGCGGGATTAAATATTCAGGCGATCTGGCGAAAGCAATTGCGGCAGGGGCGAGCTGTGCGATGGTCGGGTCGATGTTGGCGGGAACCACGGAAGCGCCGGGCGAAGTGTTTCTCTATCAAGGGCGAAGCTATAAGGCGTATCGGGGCATGGGGTCGGTTGGCGCCATGGCGCGTGGTTCGGCGGATCGTTATTTTCAGGCCGATATTGCCGAAACCCAGAAACTTGTGCCCGAAGGCATTGAAGGACAAATCCCCTTCAAAGGATCGGCGGAAGCGGTGGTTCACCAATTAATTGGCGGATTGCGCGCCGCAATGGGCTATACGGGCTCGGCCACTATTGACAGTTTTCAAGAGCGCGCCCGCTTCGTTAAAATGACCTCCGCCTCTTTATCGGAAAGCCATGTGCATGATGTGGTGATCACGCGCGAGGCGCCCAATTATCCGGGCGTCAGCAAGTAAGGTGAGCTGAGTTCCTGTGCGGTACGCGGCGCGCATTGCAACAGCCATTGAGCTTCTGACGGCGATTGATGAAACGCAGCGCGCGGCAGATCGCAGTTTGGAGCATTGGGCGCGTCAGAACCGCTATGCTGGTGCCAAAGACCGTCGTTTCATCCAGGAACTTGTCTATAGCGTTTTGCGCCACCGGCGATATTTGGCGTGGGTGATGGACGACCCCTCTTGGCGAAGTTGTGTCATCGCCGCCGCGATCAAAGGCTATCTGCCGGAAGCCAGTTCCGCTTCCGACGCGGACGCGCTCAGTCTCGACAGCCTGTTTGACGGTTCACAATACGGGCCGGCGCCGCTCAGCGATGATGAACGCCAGCGAGCGGAGCAAGGGATTATTCGTAAGACGGATGATCCGATGATCGTTCACAGTATTCCGGATTGGGCAGAAAATCACTTTCTCGAGAGGTTCGGTTCATGCGCGGTTGATGAAATGGCGGCTTTGAACCGGCGTGCACCTGTTGACCTGCGCGTTAACCAATCGAAAACGGATCTGGCTGGCGCTCAGAAATCGCTCGCTGAAGATGGGATTGACGCCCATGCCATTGATCCTGCCATTGATCCTGCGATTGGCCACAGCCTTGCCCTGACATGTGCGACAAGTGCGAGTGGGCAGCTGCGCGCCAGCCGAGCCTTTAAGGAAGGCTGGGTGGAGGTGCAAGACCGCGGCGCCCAGATGATCACGCGTCTCGTCTGTCGCCCCGAAGACCGCATTGTGCTGGATTACTGTGCCGGTGCGGGAGGAAAGGCTCTGCATCTTGCTGATTTACTGGGTGCTCAGGCAGATATTTTTGTCCACGATGTTTCAGAGCAACGCCTAACGGGCCTGTGGCCACGGCAAAAGCGCGCCTCGGCGCATCATATTAAGCCGGCCATGGGTGAGGGGCTCACATCGCTCACGGCGCGTGCCGATTTGGTGATTGTGGATGCCCCGTGCAGTGGGTCGGGTCGGTGGCGGCGGAACCCTGAGACCAAATGGCAGTTTTCTTCACAACGTCTCGAGGATGTGACCCAACAGCAGGCGGATGTGTTGGTGGAGGCGGCGCGCTATGTAAGGCCGGGGGGGCGCTTGGCATACATGACCTGTTCGCTTTTTCGGGCCGAAAATCGTGCCCAAATCGAGAAATTTTTGACAGAGAATCCGCAATTTGAGGAAGCAAACCTGAATTTTGAGCAGGAAAAAATACCTGCTTTTGCCTCGAGCGGTGCGTCGACTTGCATCCACGACTATGAGCTTTCGCCCCATGCGACGGGATCAGACGGCTTTTATGTGGCGGTGATGCGACGTCGTGCCTAATGATGGCGAACCATTGCTCACTGTCGTTTACTGGATCCCCATGCGCCGATTTTTGCGCCAAAATTGTCTATTTTCGCAGTGTGACGGATCTGTGAATCGACTAATCTGACCCCTTGATTTTGAGCGATGAGAATGCGAGATACGCCTATGCAAATTTTTGTTCGATTTTTGGGGTTCTGCGCACTCGGTGTGTGTCTGTCTCTCGTGCCATTGGGCGCGAAGGCTGCCAGTGCCAAATATCAAGATCTCTCCAATGAACTTCTACAGCGCGCTGAAACGGCAATTAAGGCCAATCCCGCGCTTGTGACCGCTGTAAAAGGTCAGTCCGTCGCCAAAGAGATCGATAAAGAGATCGATGCGAAAACCATCGAGCCTATTCATGAATTGCTGGTGCAGGCGGTGGCGGCAAACCCGAAAAACGCTGCCGCATATTTTGTTTTGGCCGAACTTGCTTTTGCCCAAAAAGACGATGCCGATTCCAGCCGTTTTGTGGCCACAGCCCTGCAAATTGATCCAACCCTGCGCGATGCTTACGTGTTGCAAGGTCGTGCGGAGTTACGCCGCGGCGAAATTGATATTGCCCGCGATGCCTTAAACCAATTGACGTCATTATGTGGCTCCTGTTCGCAAAGCGCCGAGCTATCAGACCTGATTGAAAATTATGATGGGGAGGCTCGTATGGCCCAAAAATCGATGCCGAAAAAAGGCAAGGCCGCGAATGACGCAGATGCGACGTCTCCTTCCACCTCTGAACCATCGACGGAATAATGGATCGCATTCTCATCATTGATTTTGGGTCGCAAGTCACCCAATTGATTGCGCGTCGGGTGCGCGAGAGCGGCGTGTATTGCGAGGTCGTCCCCTTTCAAAAGGCAGACGCCTATTTTGCCGACCATAAAGTGAAGGGGGTCATTCTTTCGGGCGGGCCTGAAAGTGTGATCGTGGACAATGCGCCGCAAATTCCGGAGGCGGTGCTCGCGAGTGGTTTGCCGCTATTGGGCATTTGCTATGGCCAGCAGGCGATGTGTCAGCAATTAGGCGGACAGGTGGCGCCCGGCGAAGCGCGCGAATTTGGCCGTGCGACGGTTCACATTGATGCGCCCTCGCCGCTCTTTGCGGGCATAGAGGGTCATGACATCGCCGTGTGGATGAGCCATGGTGATCGCGTTGTGGCCCTGCCTGAAGGCTTTGCACCCATCGGACACAGTACGCACGCGCCTTATGCGGCAATTGCCGATGAAGACCGAAAGCGCTATGGCGTCCAATTTCATCCAGAAGTCGTGCACACGCCGCAAGGCGCACAAATGTTGCGCAATTTCACGCATGAGATTGCGGGGTGCGCGGGCGATTGGACAATGTCTGCTTTTCGCTCTGATGCCATCGATCGTATTCGCGCCCAAGTCGGCGATGGCCGTGTGATTTGCGGCCTGTCCGGTGG
>Ga0181607_10004080_pt1 | contig 12534 bp, 7 predicted proteins | sample 041ome_9_FD_132420 | JGI IMG/M metagenome (GOLD analysis project Ga0181607, IMG submission 132420) | Coastal salt marsh microbial communities from the Groves Creek Marsh, Skidaway Island, Georgia - 041413US metaG (megahit assembly) | ecosystem: Environmental > Aquatic > Marine > Intertidal zone...
CACGATATTTGCGCTCCTTTTTCTCTCTCTCTTCTTCGACTCTCTTCTATTCTTCTCGCTCTGGTTTTGGTGATGAGTGTCTTTTGGAGGAATCATCGTCGTCGCGAATAAACGCGCGAGCGCGCGCGTAACGAGGAGAGAGAGAGCGTCTTTTCGGGAAACGCACAAGAGTTCGTTATCACGAAAAAAAAAATGTCAACGCGTCTCGGTAAAGAGGAGGAGGAGAACAAAGAGACGACGACGACGCGTGTGGAAAAGCTGCGAGAGAGAAGAGCGCGATTGCGCGACGAGTTGGCGAAGAAGATGTCGTCTCTGATGACTTTGAAGGAGACGACAGAAAGGACGACGACGACTCTGGTCGCGCGCGATCGTCGTCCGTGTCGTCAAAGTAGTGGATTTTTGAACGATTTTAACGAAGAAGGAGAAGGAGGAGAAGAAGAAGAGGTGAAGAAGAGAAGAGGGAAACTCCTACTACAAGTGCGCGAGAAGTTGCGCTTGGTGGAGAAGGAAACGGAGAGACGCGCGGCGCTCGTAGAAACGCTCGAAAAGGCGTTAGAGGAAGAAGCTCGTCGAAACGATTCGATGGAAATGAACACGCGCAAACGAGAGGAACGCGCGAGACAAGAGGCGCGAGCGATGGCAAAAAGAGCAAAGAAGAACGAGAACGAGAAAAACAACGCGGACGATGTTCGAGAGTTGATCAAAATCCGATTAAAGAGTTGCGAGTTCGAGTTGCGTTGCGAACGCTCGCGAGTTTTTCGAGACGTAAAGAACGTCTTCGCGTTGGTGGAAAGCGCAGAGGCGACGAAGACGCCGCGCCGAACGAAAAACCGTATCGTTAGTAGTTACGGAAAGAATCTTCCGGATGTGGACGCGTTTGCGTACTCTTCGAAACAACAACAACAACAACAACAACAACAACAACAACAATCGGCTTGCACGAACAAAGAAGATATGGACGCGTTCATAGAGGCGATTTACGGCGACAAGAACGAAAACGAACACGAAATTGCCGCGACGCTTTCGATGATGAATAGGTTTGTCACGCTTTTAGGTAGGTATAGTTTTTGCCCTTCGCTTCATCGATCGACTCCGGGCGTGACGAACGCGACGGAGATATGGAAACCAGTAGATTCAACGACGACATCTTCGAGCAGAAACTTCGAGCGAGGCGGAAAGGAGTCTTTCGACGACGACGACGACGATTACGCGCGAGACGAAGCCGTGAAAGCGGATGAGTTTTTCAGGAAAACGTTTGGAAGCGAAGAGGTGGTTGTGTACGGAGACATCGCCTCGCCCGAGTGCGAGATATTACCGCTGTATTACACTTGCATCGCTTCAAAGAAAAGCGACGAAGAACAAGATACCCGAACGCAGAAGAAACGTTTTCTCCGTGCCTTGCGTTTACTGCAGAAATCGTGCGAAATACTCGCCTCGCACCTCGCCGCAGAAGTTACCGAGCTCGCAACGAGCGATATCTTCGACGAAGACGAAGGGGAGGAGGATGAACATCAGTATCGCTATACTCGTCGCTTGATGAGAGAATTGAGTGGAAATATTAACAACAACAACAACAACAACAACAACAACAACAACAACAACAACAACAACAACAACAACAACACTTGTCGTAGCGGTCCGTTTTGCTCGTTACTGGTAGCGTTTGAAGCGCTCGTTGAAATCGCGGAAAGAAAACGATTGCGGGATTTGTATTACTGCTCGAGCGCATCTTCATCGTCGTCAATATCGTGCGAAGAGCTGTTCTCCTCCGATGACGAGGATAACGAAGGTCCCGAACCGGTTGTTGTGGTATCCTCCTCTCTGCGAAACATCGATAACACGGCATTATTCAAAACGACGACGACGAAAATGAAGAGCAAAAAGAGCGGCAGCCGTAAGAGACAACTCGCGGAGAAGAGTAAATCGATGATTAAAAGCGTATGGGGCTTCGTCGCCGAACCGACAAAGAAGATCGAGAAGAATTTGAGATTGGCGCGAGTGTTGGAAAACAACGAAGAAGACGACGATGAAAACGAAGAAGACGGATGGGACGTCGTCGATGTACCGCACACGCTCATCCGCAAAACGTCCTCTAGCAATAGCGGAGACTCCAAGACGAAGACGAACATCCGTTTACCGCCGCCTCCGTGCGAGGAAGAAAATCTAGACCACTACGTCCGCGCAATGTTCACGGATAAACAATAGAAGCATGTAGAATAGCAACAAGACTCGCGGCGAAAACGCTAGCCAAATTTGTTTGTAAATATATAATAACTGTTTGAATAGAAGTACTACCACAGCAACAGCACGCGGCATGGTAAAATTGGCCAGGGCCCGTAACCTTCTATTTTAATCTTCTTCTATTTTTACATACACAACAACGAATCATTCTACTTCTTCTAATTGCTACCGCCTGTCTCATCCTTCTCTCTCTTACTCCTAATCTCTTTCATAATGCGCTCGATATCTCTCTCCGTCTCCTCCAGCGACTTCTCGGTATCCACCACCCACGTCGCTCTCTTCCGTTTCTCGTCGTCCTGCATTTGCATCTCCCGAACCTTTTCGAACTTTTCCAAACTCATCTTCGCGCCTTCCGTTCTATTCATCACTCTCTCCCTTTGCGTCTCCGGCGAACACGACACCACTAAAATCCCATCCACGGTATTCTCCAACTTCTTTTCGAACAACAAAGGCACGTCAAACACCAACACGTCCGCCGCCGGCGCCGCCGCCCGCTGCGCTTCGACGAACCGTTTCCGCTTCTCCTCCACGAGCGGGTGCACGATCGCTTCCAGCTTTGCCATCTCCTCGGGGCGACCGAGAACTTTCTCCCCCAACCGCTTCCTATCGATCGACATCCCCCCGGTGTTGGCTTCCAGCACGTCCTCGCCGAACAGTTCCCGTATCGGTTTCACCGCGTCGCCGTTTACGTCGTACAGCTCGTGGACCGATTTATCGCTGTCGTACACCGGAACGTTCAGTTTCTCTCGAAACATTTTCGAAACCGTCGATTTGCCGGTGCCGATAGATCCAGTCAGACCGAGTTTATAGCACCATTTTTCGTCGTCGTCGTCGTCGTTCGCGGAAGACGGCGCGACCATCGCCGCCGCTGCTGCTCTTCCTCCTCTTCCTCCTCGGTGACGACGACGACGACGACGTTCTTTGTTGTTGTTGTTGTCGTTGCTGTTGCTAATCTTTTTACCGGAAAAAGAAGGAAGAAACGCCGACGAGAACGATACGAACACGCGCGATATCATGCAACAACGACGCGGGGGGAAGTGCTGCGCGTGTGTGGGGGGAGAAACCCGCGAGAAAGAAGAAAGCGCTCGCTCTCGCGGTCACGCTTTTCTCTCCGCCGCGCGTGATTATGACGCGAGAGAGAGAATTTGGAGAAATCTCTCTCTCTCTCTCGATGAAAACTCTTCACGCGGGAGGAAACACGCTCTCTTTCGAAGAGCGACGATCGGAAGAAGGGTCGAAGAAGGAAAACGGCGAAGAAGAAGAAGAAGATAATAAACAAAACGAGAGAAGAGACACATGCGCTCTGCGTACAACACAAACCGGATATATATACACGTATATACAGTTTTACTTTCTTTTCTCTTTTATTCATATCACGCGTTGTGTGTGTTTTGTTTCTCTCTTCTCACTCACGACGACGACTTGTTGAATCCTAATCCGTTATCTTCGGCGTATCTCGTCATGAAGCGTAAAAACCTCTCCCACTCTTGCGAACTGCGCATGATGTATCGCGCTTCGATGCATTTCGGTTTCCCGTTCACGAATTTCGCGTTCACGTCGACCTGTTTGTAAAAGAGGATATCGCAAAGATTAGTCTTCTTCAGTCGTCGGTGTGCCGAGAGAGAGAGAACGAGAGAGAAAAAAAAAATGCCGTCCCAGACGATTGCTTGAACGATGCGTGCGCGTGTGAGCGCTGTGATACGCGCGCGCGGCGCTTCGTGTGATTGATTCCCCGCGAGAAGATACAAAATTTACTCTCGTGGAAGAACAAGAAGAAGAAGAAGAAAAATCCAATCGCGCGCAACGACGAACGATACAAAAAAATGAGACACACGTACCGTGGTCATCTCGCCTTCCTCGTCCGTCAAATACATCCCCGTGATGTCCCCGCTGGCGCTTTCAAACACGTCCGGGTTTTCAAACGTGAAAAACGCCGTCCCCGAGGTCCCGTCTCTGCTCTTGGTGAGTTTCACGTCCGGGACGGACGTCTCGACCGTGTCGCGAACGAAGGAAATCGTCGCCGCGTTGGTGACGACGAACGCGCGTCGCGAGACGGAAGAAGAGGAGGAGGAAGAAGATTTGATGCTAGTGGTGACTAATGATTGCGAGCGGAAGGTGGAGGTGGTGAGGGACGCGCGCGCGGATAAAGTCGTCGACATTGTCCGAGATGTGCTCCTGGGGAAGTTTTAGATTACTTTTTTGTGACGTCTCGCTCTCTCGACTTTTCTCTCTTATCCTTTTATTTATTAAAGGTCGTTCTCGAAAAGCTACGTAAAGGTCGGTAAAAGAAAGGCAATTTTTTTAATTCGTTATCACACACGTAGTAGCGGTATTATTAGTACAAAACAACAGCAACAGCAACATATCGGCAGAGATGATTGTCCTTTTACGCTCTTTTCTCGTCTTTTTTTTTTAAAGCGGCGGCGGCGGCGGCGAATCCTCCAACTACTAAGGATAGTAATCGAACCCGTTGGTGTTCGGATCCATCCGTCGGATTTCTTTCTCGACCTCGACGAGTTTCTTCTCGGCTTTTTTCAAGTTGATGTCGAAACCGACGTCGTTTTTACCGTCTTCGTTGCCAAAGGCGCGCTGCGGACCGGCAATTTTTTGTTCCGTGGCTTGTTCCAAGCGGAAGAGGTTGCTCTCCAACGCTTTGATTTCCGAGCCGAGTGCTTTTTCAATCTTCGTGATGTCCGATTCCAAAATTTTTTCCACGTCTTTACCGACCAACTTTTCCGTGATTTTCTCCACGTCTCTCTCGACGACTTTCTCTACCGCTTTGACGTCGTCGCCTAAGGTGTCCAAATCGGCGATGTTGGTCACTTTGACTTCCTCGGGCGCTTTGCACGAGTTATCGGTGATGATCATCTTGTTCCAATCGACGTTCACTTTCTCCGCCGCCGCTTTCATGCGCGGAATAAACTCCGGTCGCAAGGTTGGCTCAGTCGCGTAGACGACGGCGCCACCGTACCCATCCCACGCGTCGTTCGTGCCTCGATAATACACGAAAGCGACGCCTTTCTCTTCGTCGGCGTAGAAACCGTCCTTCGGGATGATCCAATCGTCTTGGTAGTGCAATTTCGTTTCCGGGTTCCCTCTGTTCAAGAAAATCGCCTTACCGTCCTCCTGGTAAAATCGTTGCACGTCGCCTCTCTCGTAAAATTGCCCGTTTGGCCTGTTCACTCTCCAATTGATTTTGATGTACATCTTATCGTCGTCGCCTTTCACGAAGAAGTGCTCTTGACAATCGAAAATATCGAAATCTTTATTCAACCCGGCGACGATGTACCATCGCTTCTTGTTCGTCCAATCGTCGATGGTGACGTTCTCGCTCGTCTCAATCACGTCAAAATCAGGCACCGGATATTCCCCGGTCGATTGTCTCTGCGCCACGCACGCGTTCCTAGTCACCGCGCACGTGTTAAATTTTTGCACCGCCGGCGAAGCGTACAAATCCCCGCATCGAATCTGACAATCCGCCTCGTCCGGTTTCCCGAAACACACGTTCAAGCACGCCAAAGACTCAACGCACTTCTCATCCGCCAAGCACCCGGCTAACTCAGCTTTGCAATTTTGCAACAAACAATCCCCCGTGCGCTTCGCCGTGTTTTCGATGGCGAACGAATCCATCGGATTTCCGAGTAACGTCAACGCCGCGAGCGCTCCGACGGACGCGCTTTTAATCCTCGTTTCTGATAACAGAGAAGAAAAAAAGAACTCTTCTTCAAAAACCGGTAGTCTCTTCCTTTCCTCTTTTACGGAAGAAAACAGCGACGACGACTTCTTCGCTCTCGTCGTCGTCGTCGTACTTCTTCGCCTCGCGCTGCTCGAGTAATCATCAGTCCTCGACCTCATTCCAACGCCGTTCATCATTTTCGAACAAGAAGAAGAAGAAGACGAAGAAGAAGAAGAAGAAGACGAAGAAGAAGAAGACGCGAGACAAGAACACGAGGGGATTAAACTCGCTCGCATCGCGCGACGCGCTTTTCTCTCTTTTTCTCTCTCTCTCGCGCGCGTGCAAACCTCTTCTCGCGATGAAACAAACGAGAGTTATAAGATATACACTTCTCTTCGCGAATGAAGAGAGAAAAAAATTTTTTGACACACTCATCATTAAGAGTGACTGTTTAAGGTGTCAAATCAAACAAAACGTGCGCCACCGTGAGTGATGGACACAAAATCTTCTCAGAGAGAGAGAGATGAAGAGATCTTTCGAGAAGCGACGAGAGACGTCGAGAGACGTCGAGAGAGAGAGAGAGAGGAGGGAAAAAAACACACATCGCGACGAAAAAGCATTTATAATGAGTGTTTGTTTATTCATTTCTTCTTCACACGAAGACACGCGCGCGCGCATTTAAAACGAGTCGTTCGTCGCGTGCCACGAAGTAACGCGTCTACCACTCACTCGCACACACACACACCGCGCGCGCGCGCTTTACTCGCGGGTTAGATCTGGAAAAAACAGAGAAAAGAGGAATTTTGAATAGGGATTTTATCTCTCTCGAGGCAAACAAAAATAAAAGTTGAATAAAACAATGTTCTTCACCGCGAGTGTTAGCGCGACCGCGAGAGCTGTCAACGTTTCTTCCTCGTCGTCTTCTTCTTCTTCCGCGAGAAGCAGAGGGAGGAGAGCGACGGTGGTGGTGAAAAGCAGCAGCAGCAGTAGCAACGGGGAAAAGAGAAATTTGCTTTTTTCTTCCTCTGCTTTGTTGCGTTCTTCTTCTTCTTCTTTAAAAGGAGTGAAACAAAAACGGGACGGTTGTCGCTCGAGCTCAATTCTCAGAGTCAGCGCTGGAGGAGGCTATCAAATGTCCCCGGAAATTGAAGCGACTCGTAAACCGACCCCGCCGACGAATCCGAACCTTCCGAAAGTTTTAGTCGCCGGAGGTGGCATCGCCGGTTTGATCACCGCGGCGGCGTGCAAGCGCAAAGGTATGGAAGTGTTGGTCTTTGAGAAAGTGACCAAGTATAAACCGTTCGGTGGGCCGATTCAGTTGCAGTGCAACTCGCAAGGGGCGCTGGATTCTATCGACCCGAAGATGGCCGAGGAGGTTTTTGAGAGAGGGACTATCACCGGCGATCGCGTGAACGGGTTGTTGGATGGTATTTCCGGCGAATGGTTCTACCGCTTCGACACGAGGCAGCCGTGCTACATGAACGGGTTACCGCTGACCTTGGTGCTGTCTAGATACGATTTATTGGATATCCTGCGAGAAGGTGTTGGGGATGAAAACATCATGATGGGCACGATCGTCGATGAGTACGAGCACACGAAAGATGGCAAGGTGATCGCCAAGTTGACGGACGGGACGACGCACGAAGGAGACGTGTTGATCGGATGCGACGGGATCCGATCAAAGATTCGCAAGCAAATGCGCAACGGACAAGAAACAAAGTTGGCGTACGCTGGTTACGCGGTGTACACCGCCGTGTGCGATTACTCGCAGCCGTTTCGAGAGCCAAAGTACACGGATCCGAACAAGGTTGGGTACCAAGTGTTTTTAGGCCCGAAGCAATATTTCGTCTCCTCGGACGTCGGGGAAGGGAAACAACAATACTACGCATTCTTGGAAGTCCCGGAAGGCGGAACAGATGTCTACGCCTCTTGCGATGACTGGCCCGATTACAAAGAAATGTTATTGGACCGATTCGGCGGTTGGGCACCGGCGGTCAAGGAAAGATTGGAGTGCACGAAACCGGAAGACATCGAGTTGAGAGACGTTAACGACGTGTTGCCGGATCCGAGATGGATCGATAGAAAGGTCGCGTTGCTCGGAGATTCCGCGCACGCCGTTCAGCCAAACTTGGGTCAAGGTGGCGGTCAAGCCATCGAATCCGCGTACGTCTTGGCGGATGAATTATCCAAGTGCGAAGGTAAGAAGGGCATCGAGTTGGCGTTGATGCGATACGCCACCAGACGCTTTTTACGAACCTCGAGCATTCACGGTTTGAGTCGATTCTCGTCGCTGATGAACACGTTTTATCGACGATATTTGGGCGATGAACCGTACGATTGGTATCCAGAGCCGGTGAAAAAGTTTTGGGAGAGCGTGTCGAAATTGAAAATTCCGCACCCCGGTTCGGTCATGGGTCAAATCATTCTCATGGCATCGATGCCGGTGATTTTGGAATACGTCGGCGCCGGTTTCTTTGGTTTGTTGCCGGAATGGTTAGCCGGCGCTGCGACTGGAAACGGCAAAGATCGCGTGCCGAAAAACCAAGTTCCGGGCATTTCTGCGCCCATTCGAGACTTGAAACCGGATGACTTCAAAATGAAGGGCATTCCGGGGATCGCGAAGTAGCTCACTTATAAAAATACAAAATTGTAAAAGTATAAACACCGAATTACATCACGCAAAAGATATCATGTTTAAAATAAAATCACAACTTTTTGGTACAATGAAGCTCCTACTTTCTCCTTCACACGCTCTCTATTCCTTTTCTTCTCTTTCCTATTTGTAGGATTCTGGTTGGATGCATCTCACCAACGACGGGTTCGGTACGAACAGCATTCGCATTCCTCCGACTTCAATCAAAGCGTGCGAATGCAATCTCGCCCGTTGATTTGTTTCTATGGGTTTGTTGTTAATCCATATCGGTCTTTTTCCTACGTTTCTCAGCGTGAACTCCCCGTTCCATCGCAACTTCAAATACGCTTGCACTCTCGAAATCTTCGCGGCGTTTCCTTCTTTGCTCAAATCCACATCCACGGCGCTATCTGTCGTGCTCCTGCCGACCGTAGACTCTCTCTTCGTCAGCGTGAACATCGTGTTCTGTCCGATAATTTTCGCGATTATGCCACTTCTTGTCATCGCTCTCGACGCCACCGTCGTCAAATCCTTCTCTAACGTTGCAATTTTATGAATGTTCCTCTCTTTTCTCTTCAACTCTTGTCGTTTCAAGGTTTCGTCCAACTGCGCTTTGGATGGTAAAGGATCGCATTCGGTGAGAATAAACAACTCCGCGTCCTTGAAAAAATTCACCGCGTTTTCTTCTTTTTCGCCCGGAGAACTGGAAGAAGCAATCAATTTCGGCACCTCTTCTCCTTTCTTCTTCTTCCAACTCGTCCTAAAGTCGTCGCCAACGTTTGCCTCTACTTTCGGCGCCGGTTCCTTCTCCATGTACTCTCTCAATCTCTTCGCGACTTCGTACGCGCTCTTCTCGCCGAACAAAATCCCTCTCCATCGTCGCTCGATCTCTTCCAGGTTATACTCTTTCGAAAAATTCACGATGCTATTCCTCATCGCTAAACTTTCCAACGCGCAGCCATTCTCAACGCATTTGATCAGAAGAAAGTCATCCGAGACTGGCCAATCCTCGACGTTGATTTCCTCTTCTTCGTCGTTCTCGTCGTTCTCGTCGTCGTCGTTCTCGTCGTCGTCGCCATCCTTTTCTTTCTTCTCCTCGCCGGCTTCCTCCATCGCGTCTTCTTTCTCGTCTTTCTCGTTCTTCGTATTCTTCTCGTCTTCCAATTCTTCGTCCCTATTCGGCGGAGGAGGTGCCGCCGAAGGCGTTGGAAATTCGACGGTTTGATCGAGCGCCATTTTCTCTTTCAAATCTTCCGCCGCGCCCGCTGCTGCTGGTGCTGCGGCAGTAGTGGTCGTGGTGGCGTCAATTGCAGTGGTAGTAGCATCAGCGGGTGCCGGTGGTGGTGACGTTTCTTTTTGCTCCATTTTTTTATGGCAATCTTAGGCGGCGTTAGAGTGTTTTTAGCACAGTACGTAGGGCAAAAATTCGAATAACACAACATACTATACGAATACGTTCGCGCGCTTCTCTGTTTATTTAGATTCCATTCGATTTAAAAGCATTTAAAACAAACAAACACAACGCCTCTCTCAACAGAAAACGAACATGTCGTTATCTTTCTTCTCCACCTCTTTGGTTTCTTGAATCATTTTCTTGCCTCTTTTGGTACCGCAGACGCGTTCAATCTTCAAGGCGTCGAGACGCGTGAATAAAGCGTGTGCGGTTTTGTTGCCGCTCATTCCACCTCTGTTGTTGTTGTAACTCTGGTTTTTATTATTTCTCGCTGGCGCTGGGTTTTTCATGAACGCGCAGACTTCGGCGTAGAAATGCGGGTTTTCTGGCAAGGAGTAGAAGAAGACGGAGTTGACGCCTCGGATGTTGCGTCTTTGGTAGAAGTAGGCGCGTTCGGAAAGGAGTAAACATCTTTTCCGACCGTCCGCGAATAACGTGCGCGCTCGAGCGGCTTCGGCGATGTCGGTATATTCGCTGTTGATGGCAAAGGACACCTCTCGATCGACGAGGAGGTTTCGCACGCGGACAAACTCAAAGTACGTGGCGCAGAAGATGAGCTGGCCTTGGTCTGGGTTTTCGCGGATGCGAGGGAGGACGGCTTTGGCAAAGTGGCGGAAACGAATGTCGTCGGCGTCCTGGATGTTTTTCTTGGAAACGCGGACGAGCTCAAACTCTTGCCTAGAGATGACGTTGGGTAACGTCACTGATTCGTTTTTCCGAAGATTTCTCGGATCGTCCGGAGAGGCGACCAAGCCTAGAACGCCTACTTCTTTCGTCGCCCGCAAACGAAATTTCCCCTCGACGTTTGCGCACAACCTCCCATTAAACGTCGCATTAATTTCTGCGGTTTCGAATTGCGACAGAAATATTGTCTGTCGCGCGCTCGCAGCGGCACCGTTCAGGTGAAACTCGTGACATCGATTCACGTCCACGTCTTTGGCATCGTTCGGTAACTGGTTGCACTTTTCCAAAACGGTTTCCAGGTGTTCCCAATTTTGCATGGCGATGACGTCGCATCTGTCAACGATGACGAGTTCAATGGCAGAAAGGAAATCAGCGGCGGTGATATCGTCATTTATCGCGGTAACAATGCCTAGAGGTGAAGCGAAAACAATATCGGCTCCAAAAAAATCAACGAATGGACGCACGGCTGCTTTCGTAATTTTCACGCCCAACCGAAAATGATCGTCCTGATTGCCTCGAAATAGCTCCTTATACTCCAAAGGCACGTGCGTTTTGTATTTCTTCCTCTTTTTGGTCACTTTGTTTATTTTCTTCTGCATTTTCTTCTTCCTTCGTTTTAATTCTTCGTCTTCGTCTTCATCGCTCGCGTCCTCGTCCGAGGATGTCTCGTCGGACGAATATCCGGCGAGGAAGTCATTCTCCAAACGTTCGAGCTTGTTCACCGCATCGGCTCGACCGTGTGCATTCGGGCATAATTTCAAGAAACGCATGATGGCGCGACCGCATACGTTTCGCATTGGCGAGAGGAATAAAACCGTTGGTCTCGCAAAACCTTGATCTCGCGGCGTGTCGTCGATTGAAATCTCCTGACCCGCTTTCACTTTCTTCGCCAACTTTTCGTTATTTTTAGTCACGCGGTTTCGCGTTCGGTGAATGTGTGTCATCGCGTGGATGAGTATCGCATCGAGTTCGTCGTCTTTTTGGTTCCGCCAACGAAGAGTGGAGTCTTCTTTTCTTCTTTTGTGCGATAAATGCGATATATCTGGAATGCGTCGGGTGTGCGAAATGTCCGCGTACGTGCTCGCCAAATGATACAACTCCGCCTGCGCTCGATTTTTGAAACACGACGGATTCTTGTTCTCTTCGCCATCGTGTTCTTCTTCATCTTCATCGTCGTTGCCGTCATCGTCGTCGTCTCGAATCTCATTTGCCCTGACGGTTTTCCAATGCTCGCGAATTTTCAGTGGAATGTCGCTTGGAAGCGCCAACGGATCTTCTCCTTCGTCATGGTTGTTCTTTTTCTTGTTCTTTTTCTTCTTCTTGGACGAAAAGTACGACTCGTCTTGAAACGCCAATGGCACATTCGTCGCGTTTTCGCTCATTTCCCATCGCGTGTTGCTCTCTATGATCTCTCCTTTTCTCTTGGTGTTGCTGCCGTTATTACCGTCTTGAAAAATTGGTTTAAACGTCACTCTCTTCTCCCTTCTTTCTGCCAAAGTCTTCTCGTCTTCGTTTTGACATTTTTTCAAATGCAGCGTCAACGCGTTGTCCCTGTCTTCGTTTTCGACGTCATTCGCGTTCAAAGATCTCATTTCTTTCGATTCTTCCGTCTGTTTAGTCTTCTCTCCTTCTCTTTCTTCTTCTTCTCCTTCAGATTCATCGTCGCTCGACGATACGTCCGACACGTCGTCCTGCGGTCCCATCTGGTCGAACCGTTTTTGCGCCTCCTCCGGGATTGGTTCCCACTCGAGCACTTTGTCCACGTCGTTGATATCTTCCCCATCTTCGTCTAATTCTAGCATTTCCTCTGATTCTGATTCTGATTCCGATTCGTCGTCGTCTTCATCG
>Ga0181607_10004086_pt1 | contig 12524 bp, 15 predicted proteins | sample 041ome_9_FD_132420 | JGI IMG/M metagenome (GOLD analysis project Ga0181607, IMG submission 132420) | Coastal salt marsh microbial communities from the Groves Creek Marsh, Skidaway Island, Georgia - 041413US metaG (megahit assembly) | ecosystem: Environmental > Aquatic > Marine > Intertidal zone...
CATCATTTAGATTTGATAAAATTTCAATATTTTTTGATGCGCTCATGGTTACTACCTACAATTAAAAAAAGTTTTTGGTAACTTGAGTTTTTTTTGGATATTGTGGAAAAGTTTATACTTTAATCAGAGATTGGTTGAATATTCAAATTTATGATTGCTTCAACGTTTGCGTGTAAATTTATGTAAACCTTAAATAATCCTACAGCTTTAATTTGTCCTTTAATTTCTATTTGATCGGCAGGAATTTCTATCAATTTTTGCTGCTGTATTAAATTTTTGATTTCTTTAATGGTCACTGATCCATATAATTGACCGTTTTCCATAGCTTCTTTTTTACATTCAATTTGAATATTATTAATTACTTTTAGAATTTCCTTAGCTTTAGATATTTCAATTTCATTTTTTTTATTAATTTCTTCTTTTTGCTTTTCAAAAAATTCTAGATTTTTTTTATTAGCTAATAAAGCTTTTTTATTTTTCAAAAGATAATTTCTTGCATAGCCGTCTTTCACAACTACTTTCTGACCGATGCTACCAAGTTTTTTAATATTTTCTAAAAGTATAACTTGCATCTAATTACCTACGTAAGGAAGCAGAGCTAATGCTCTAGCTTTTTTTATTTCCAATGCTAACTTTTTTTGTTTTCCAAGAGAGACGTTAGTAATCCTGCTTGGTAGAATTTTTGCTGTTTCTGATATATATTTTTTTAGTAATTTTAAATTTTTATAATTTATTTCTGGTGCATTTTTCCCACTAAAAGGACAAGTTTTGTTAAATCCTGTGTTACTTTTTCCAAAAAGAGAATTACCACCTTTTGATTTTTTTTTATCTTTTTTTCTTTTCATTTTTTCTATTAACTGTTTTTAACTAACTCAGAATTTTCTTCAGGTACTTTTTTAATTTTGATTGATAAAAATTTAATTACTCTTTCGTCATATCTTTCAAATTGCTCAAGTTCTCTTATTATTTGGTTATTACCATCTATGTAAAGATTGTTATAATTGCCTTTTGTATTTTTTTTAATTGGGTATGCTAAAGTTCTAATTCCCCATTCTTCTTTTTTAACAATTTTAGATCCATTTTTTTCTAAAATAGATTGTATTTTTTCACTTAAAGTATCTAATTCGCTAGGGCTTAATTCAGGGGTAGTTATAAATGTGTGCTCGTATAATGCCATATAAATATTTTAATGTTTAAAAAGGTTGTTAACTATAATATTATCTATTAGTTATCAAGCTATATAAAGACTTAGAAATTTGAAAAAATCAATAATATTTCCAGGCCAAGGTGCTCAAAAAATAGGAATGGGCAAAGATATATATGACAACTTTGCAGTTGCTAGAGAAGTATTTCAGGAGGTTAATGATGCTTTAAAAATTAAATTGAGTGACATTATATTTGTAGATAATGACAAAACGTTAAATCATACTACAAATACCCAGCCAGCCATTATGACAGTTGGTGTTGCTATTTTTAGAGTTCTAGAAAAAGAATTAGGATTTAAAATTAATCATTTTGATTATTGCGCAGGTCATTCTCTAGGTGAATACACTGCATTAGTATGCGCCGGATCTTTAAATCTAGCGGATGCAGCAACAATTCTTCGAGCAAGGGGAATGGCAATGCAAGATGCTGTTAAAATAGGAGAGGGCGGTATGGCAGCAATATTAGGAGCTGAAATAAACGAGATAAATAGAGTTATAACTAATAATAATTTTACTACCGTCGAGATTTCTAATGATAATTGTCCTGGTCAGGTAGTGATTAGTGGAAAAAAAGACGAAATTAATACTTGTTGTTTTAAAATAAAAGAAGAACTATCAAAAAAAAGTATTAGTCTTCCAGTTAGCGCTCCATTTCATTGCAAATTAATGAAACCTGCTGCTGAACAAATGAAAGATTTGATTTTAGAATCTAATTTTAAGAAACCTAAAATTCCAATTATATCAAATGTGACAGTTAAAGAAGAAACAAGCGAACAAAACATAAAAAATTTACTTATAGAGCAAATTTATAGTAGAGTTCGGTGGAGAGAAATAATTGAATTTATGATACAAAGTAAAGTAACTGAAATACACGAAATTGGTCCAGGAAAATCACTTTCAGCTATGATTAAAAGATTTAATACAAGTATAATTTTACAAAATTATAGCACTATGGAAGAAATCAACAAACATAAAAAATAAATTTAATGAATTTTGAAGAAAATTTAAAAGGAAAAAAAATAATTCTTACAGGAGGCTCAAGAGGAATTGGTTTATCTATATTAGAGAAGTTTTATTCGTATAATTCTAAAGTACTAATTATTGGTTCAAATTATGAAAATTTATTAATTGTTAAAGAAAAATATCCAAACATTTTAATAGAAAAATTAAATTTAGAAGATCATAATAAAATAATAGAAAATTTTTCTGTATATATTGAAAAGTTGGGTGGCTTAGATATTTTAGTTAATAATGCAGGGGTCACAAAAGACAATCTTGCTATAAGAATGAACCTAGAGGAGTGGAATAAAGTAATAAACATTAATCTTACATCAGGCTTTTTATTATCTCAGCAAGCGATTAAATTTATGATTAAAAATAAAAAAGGGTCTATAATTAACATATCTTCTGTAGTTGGCCACACTGGAAACGTTGGTCAGGTAAATTATTCTAGTTCAAAGTCTGGCTTGGTTTCAATGTCTAAAACATTAGCAAGAGAATATGCAAAAAAAAATATTAGAATTAATTGTGTTTCACCTGGTTTTATTGAAACAGACATGACAAATTCCTTAAGAGATGAGCACAAAATAAAGCTTTTAGAGCAAATTCCTATGGGAAAAATGGGAAATTCAGAGGATGTTGCAAATGTTGTAACTTTTTTGGCCTCTGACTACTCTAACTATATAACAGGAGAAACAATACACATTAATGGTGGAATGTATATGTCTTGATTAATTAACTTTATTAATCTAAAGAAAAAAAATATCTTAATTATAAAAAAAAGGAAAACCATGAGCGATGTTGCAGATAAAATAAAGAAAATCATTATTGATCATTTAGGAATAGAAGCATCAAAAGTTACAGAAGAAGCAAGTTTTATAGATGACTTGGGAGCTGATAGTCTAGACACAGTTGAGCTTGTTATGGCATTTGAAGAAGAGTTTGGTGCAGAAATCTCAGATAGCGAAGCAGAAAAAATATTGACCGTAGGTGACGCTATAAGATTTGTAGAAAATCACACATCAAAATAATTGTTAATTAAAAAAAAAAGGGGAAGTTTAGTAGTGATTTCATCCCCCTCTGGGGCTGGAAAAACTACTATAACTAAAAAACTGATTTCACAAAATAAAAATATGGAGTTGTCAGTTTCTCTTACTACTAGACAACCGAGGAAAAAAGAAGTTCAGAACATCGACTATCAGTTTGTAGAAAAAAAATTTTTTAAAAAAAAAATTATAAATGGTAGTTTTTTAGAATATGCAAAAGTATTTGATAATTATTATGGAACTTTAAAAAAAGATATTTTAAAAAAAATAAAAAAAAATAAAATAATTATTCTTGATATTGACTGGCAAGGTGCCAGACAAATAAAAGAAAAAGTTCCTAATTTAGTGACATCAATTTTTATTATGCCACCATCACTTAATGAATTAAAAAAAAGATTAATTAAAAGAGAAAAAGATATTAGCTTTGTAAATAAAAGGATGGCTAAAGCTAAAAAAGAGATTATGCATTGGAAAGAATATGATTTTGTAGTTGTTAATGACAATTTACAAAAATGCTTAAAAGAAATAAATCAAATTTTAATTACAATTAAGAAAAAACCAAATAATTTTCAAATATAATTTCTTGAATTGTAAATTTTTGTTAATTTGTAAAATGTTTCTTTATTTAAATTTTCAGCTCTGCAATCAAAAAATTGTTCAAGGGAATATTTTTTAATTTCATCACAACTAAAAAATTTCAATATTTTTTTTTTTAACTTTTTTCTTCTTGAGGAAAAGAATTGTGTGGTAATTAATTCAAGAGTTTTAATATCTTTAAATTTTATTTTATTTTTTTTTAATGGTTCAAATAATAGAACAGTCGAATCAACTTTTGGCATTGGTGTGAATTCATTTTTTTTAACATCTATTATTTTTTTTATTTTAAAAAAAGCACCCGATAGAATTGATATTCTTCCAAATTTTTTTGAATTTTCATAAGAAATAATTCTATCTGCCACTTCTTTTTGAAACATAAGTATCATTTTCTTATACCAGGTTTTTCTCTCAATTTGGTATATCCATTTAATTAACAATGCTAATGATATATTATATGGCAAATTACTAATTAAAATTGCATCTTTTAAAAAAAAACTTTTTTCATTAATTTTCAATGCATCATTAAATATTAATTTATAATCTGTTTTTTGAAATATTTTTAATAAGTCTTCATTTAAAGACTTGTCAATTTCTACTGCAACAAAATCTTTAGGATTTTTTTTTATAATTTCTTTACTTAAACTACCATTACCAGGTCCAACTTCAAAAACAAGGGAATTGTGATTTATCTCCGCCGCATCTATGATTTTTTGTATAGTTTTTTGATTATTTAAAAAATGTTGACCAAACTTTTTTTTCATATTTTTTTGTAATATTTTTCAAAAAAATTTAATGCATATATAAAGCTAGTATTATCAACATGCTTTTTGTTAATTAAATTTTTAGCAGTTCCGTGGTCAGGAGAAATTCTTAAAAAAGGAAGGCCAAGAGTTACATTTATACCTTGAAATTTATTTGCATACTTAAATGTTGGTAATACTTGATCATGATATTGACCAATAATTGAATTTATTTTTTTTTTATTAATTTCTAAAAAAACAGTATCAGCGCTAAAGGGACCTGCTACATTTACATTTTTAACTTTTTTAATTGCTGGAATTATGATTTTTTTTTCTTCTAATGATCCAAAAAAATCAACACCACAATGCGGATTTAAGCCCAAAATAGCAATTTTAGGTTTTTTTATACCAATAATTTTTTTATAAAAATTATCTATATTAATAATATTATTAATTATTTTTGTTTGATTGATTTTATTATAAACTTTTTTTAATTTAATATGAGTTGTTACCGGTGATACAGAAAATTTATCACTATATAAAAGCATTGTTTCTTTATTTTTTAAATTAAATTTTTCTGAAATATACTCAGTAACACCAGGATACTTTTTTCCCAAAAATGTTTTTTTATTTAGTGGTAAATTGATTAAACCTTTTGCTTTTTTTTGTAAAATTAACTCAAAGGCCTTCTCAAAACTTTTTTCTAGATATTTTTTTTCAGAAGTATAATTTATATTTATAAAATTAAGTTCTCTTAATACTCCTATTTTTTTTTCAATTTTTTTTTTATTTCCTATAAATATATAATTATTTTTCCTTTTTTTTTTAAAATAACTAATGCTTTTTTTTATTATTTCATAGTTTGCACTATTTGTATCTGATGTAATAATTAAAATACTATTTTTCATTAATTTTTATAAACGAATTTTTTTTTATCATATTTAAATATTGCTTTTCATATACTTTAAACTTTTTATTTTTTTCAGATAAATATATTTGATTTTTTAAATTTTTTTTTTCTAAATCATTTAAATTTTTTTTAAAATTATTTACTCTATTTTCTATTTCATACATATTAACATTTAATTTCCATGCGTAGGTGTTTCTAATTAATTCTATCCATAAAATTTCGGTATTTATCTCTTTTTTTATTAAATTTTTTAAATGTTGATTTTTATCCAAGTATATTAAATTAATATTATTTTGATTAACAAAAGTATTAAAACTATTTTCTATAATTTTTTGATTTAATGTAATTTTTTTTCTTTTAACTTCTTGTTCTTTAATTTTTTTTTCAATTAATTCTAATAATTCATTTTCTAAATTAATTTCATAAATGATTTTGTTTAATATATTTTTTTTAATTTGAATTTGATAATTAATATCCTCGTTAGTAATTATTTCATCATTTACCCAAGCTAAAATATTAACTGATTTTGAGTGAGAATAATCTGATAATAAAATTAATATTATTAATGTAGTTTTTATTATACTTTTCATTAATCGATCTTTAATAAAGGCGATATATCAGGTGCTATATTTTCACCAAATGGTTTTAAAACTATTTCCATTAAAAAACTATTGCTTGGCTTTATATTTGTATCGTTATAAAATTTTTTATCTAATCTACCAGATACCTTTATGCAGTCATTTTCGTAAATTACTGCAATGGAATTTGTTTCCGTGCTATGAGTAACAAAATTTTTTGTAGCAGATATATTCATGCTAAAATCCTCTGTGAAATATTTTTTTAAATCTAATGTTCCAGTTCTAGAAGATCCTAGATTTTTTCTGCTTTCAGAATAAGATACCTCAATTATATTTGATTTATAATTTTTTGAAATATTAATATCATGTTTATAAATATCTCGAGCATTATTATCTATTGCGAAATCATACCTTGCGGCAAATATATCCCCATCCATGTTGCTAGATATTTTTTGATTTTCCGGATTTTCTTTGTACTCTGCATTGTCAATTTTTGAATCTATGTACCCAACTATATTTGATTTTTTTTGGTTTAAAGAAGAAGAGGAGGACATTTCTGGCAAATCATCGAATCTTAGAACTTGGCCCAATGCAGAGTTAAGTACAAAATATTTGTCAAAATTATCTTTTTTTTTACTTAACTCCCAACTGATACCATGACCAACAGACAGACCAGTATCCGGGTTTGATGAATTATTTGCTCTATTCATTGAAAATACCTCATTAAAAGTGAATGTTCTATTGCTTGGATCCATAGATCCTGGAGTGTATTTTACGAAAAGTCTTGGTATAAGTGTTTGTTCTATTAAATTTGATTTATCTGATTTATAAAGAGGATATGTAAGGTCTGATGCTACTGTTAAGTAGTTTTCGATATTAAAATTTTCTTTTTCCCCTTCGATTTTTTTATTGTATTTTTCAATATTGTAAAAAGTTGCTTTAAAGACATTTCCTAACCCAATTGATTTAATTATTTTTTGTTCACTTTGAGCTGCTATATTGTTTGAAAGTTCAACTTTATTACTATCGCCTCCATAGTTAGTAGCATAAAAATCTGAATTTAAATTTATATCGTAGTTTAAATATGAAAAAAAATCTGAGTAATTTATTTCAGGTAGGGTATATTGATATTTTGTATTAGAGTTGGCGTCCCTAAGATTTTCATATATTCTTGCTGAAACTTTTAAATTTTTTTTTTCTTTATAAAATGAAATATCAAATTCATTATTTAAGTATCTTATGTCTGGATTTACATATGGCGTTAAAATTTCATGGGATTTTAAATACGTTTTTTGAGATATTCTTTGTAAGTTAAAATTTAATTCACTTCTAGCCGAAAAAAGATCTTCATAAATTTGATTAAATTTAAGAAAAAAATGATTTCTAGACCCATCTGTTTGATCAGCTCTATCTTTGCGATATCCACTTGTATAACTGCTGTCTATAACTAATTTATTATTTTTACCCACTCTTCTATACTCAGATAAAAAAATTGGGTTTTCATCAAAATAAATTATTGGTGTAAATGTTATATCTTCTTTGTCATTCAAAACATAAAAATATGGAGTTTTTGTGCTTCTGCCATAATTGTCATTATTTAAAAATGAAGGTGTTAAAAAGCCACTCTTTCTTTTGACAGTAGGATCTGGATGTGAAAAATATGGAGTATAAAAAACGGGCAATCCTTTCAATTTTAAAATAGGATGATCATGATAAATCATTTTTTCATTTTTATTATGTCTTGTTTTTTTGGATACTATTTCCCATTCAGGACAATTTTTAAGAACCTTTAAATTGTTAAAAAAATAATTTTTTTCTTCAAAATTAAATTTACAAGTTGTATAGGTTGCGCCATTTTCAAAAGTTACGTTGCCTGATTTATTATCTATCGAAGCTGATAATGCTTTAATTTTACTGTTATCAATATTTGTTGCTTTTAAATTTGTTCCATTACCTTTTTCGTCCATTTCATAATAATCAAATGTATCAAATAAATAATAATTTCCTTTATTATCCTCATATTTTACATTATTGGACGCTGTAATTTTTTTTTGACTTAAATCATAAATAAAATTTTCAGCAAAAATTTTGTTTTTTTTATCATCTTCATAAATTGAATTTGAAAAAGTTTTTATAATTTTATTTTTTTTATCGTAAATAATTTTTGGTGATTTAATTACTTTCCCCTTGGTATCTCTAGCCACCGCATCTCCAGTAGCAGTTATTAGGTTTTTATTTTCATTATATTCAATTTTAATAGCTGTAAGCTCATATTCCAATTTTTCATTAGCAGTTGAAATTGAAATATTTATATTTAATATTAAAAATAAAAAAAAATAAATATGTTGATTAATTTTTTTTTTTATCATTATTTATTCTTTATATTAGTTATGTTAAATATTGAAAATATTAATATTAGTATAATTGGCATCCATACAGATAAAGTTAATGGGATATCTCTATTCTTCCCAAGGGCAATTGATAAATCACTAAAAAAATAAATTACAATACCTACAAATATTCCTAAAAAAATATAAATAAAATTGTTATAATTTTTTTGAACATTTATAGTAAACATTGTTGACAGTATTATCATTGAAAAAAGAAAAAGAGGTAAAGATAGATACTTATGATATTTAATTATGAATTCATCTGCAGAATATCCTCTGTTATTAATTAATTTTATTTCATCTTTTATATTAAATAATGAAAGAGTATCAGGATTAGAAAAGAAAAACTTAAGTTTATCTAGATTTATTTCTGATTTATATGTAAAGTTTTCACTTTTAATAACTTTAAAATCTTCATATATCCTTACTTTTTTTGTTAACCAATTTTTATTTTCAATTATAGCATTTGCAGCGTCAATTCTTTTACTTAAATTAAATTCATCGTTAAAAAGATAAATTGAAACATTATAAAATTTTGAAAAATTATTATCATTAACTTTTTCAGCTCTTATTAGATTAATATCGTTATTTTTTTTTTCTAAAAACCAAAGACCAGTTTTATTTACAATTATTAGATTGTCATTATTAGAATCAAATCTTTTAATATTTTCGTATTTTTCAAGAGTGAATGATGAAAGTGATGAAAAAATAGTAGCTAAAAAAAATCCTATTATAAAAGACCAAATGGCCGGGATACTTAAAATAAAAATTTTTGATAGTCCTGCAAGATTAATAGGAATCATTTCATTTGTTCTTCTCAATTTAATAAAAAAAAATATTCCAGCAAATAAAAAAATAAATGGAGAAAAATTAATAATATTACTTGGAGTCTTTAACAGTGTAAGAATTGAAATTATAAAAAATAAATTATCTTTATTTTTTTCTTTAAAAAATATCAACTCTTCAACAAAGGTAATTAGAAATATTAATGATAAAAAAATTAAAAAAACTACAAAAAGACAGTATAAAAAATCCTTACTAAGGTAGTTAATTATTTTATTTGGCATTTTTAATGACTTTCTTTTTTTAAAAAATTAATTAATAGTAAAAATGTTGAAAATAGCAAAAAAATAGGAAATAAATAAAAAAATAATTTTGTATATACATTTTCTACACTGATGCTTAATATTATTTCTAAAAATATTAATAAAAAAATTGATATACTAAAAATTAACATTCTTAATTTTTCTTTTTTTATTTTTTCTTCATTTGAATATAATAAAAAACAAGAAATAATTGCAAAAATTATAATATAAAAAGGTTTAAACATTCTAGTATGTATTTCCTCTAAAACATTTTTTTTTGTAATTATGTCAATGTTTGTTTTCTTAACTTCATTAATAAGCCAAAAAATACTTAATTCCGAAAATTTTGGTTTTTTGACATTAGATGAAAATTTGTTTGAAAGATCAAATATTGTTCTATCAAAATTAACAATTGATATATCGCCATTTTGATTTTTTTCATGTGTTTGACCATTAAACAATTGGAGATAATTTGAATTTTCTTCTTTAAGAATTTTTCCAAATCTTGCAATTATTGTTCTATTTTTTTCGTAAATAAAAATTTTTTCTAAATTTCCATTACCATCATTTTTGTCCACATAAATTGTTAGATTATCTATTGGAGAGTTGAAATTTTTCTCTTTAACCAATGCATTTATTGTAGTGAATTTTGAATTAGATAAAATTATTCTTGATTTGTAGGAAGTGGCAGGAGCTAGATATATATATAAAAAAAAAGTAATTAATGTAGGTATAAATGAAATTTTAATTATTGTTTTGCAAATTTCAATTTTACTTATTCCAGTTAGCCAATAGATATCAAGTTCATTAGTGCTTTTGAGTTTAATAATTGATAAAAAACTACTAATAATAAAACTTAATATTGCAACTTTAGAAATTATTTTAGGTATTAATAAAAATATATATTGAATGTAAACTTTTGTTGAATTTCCACTTTCTGTAACTAGATCAAGTAGTCTGGTAGCTTGCGATATCCACAAAAGCAAAGTTAAAGATATTAAGATAAAAAAATACGATTTTATAAATTCTGATAATAAATATTTCTTTGACTTGTTAATAAACATAAATTTGTGTATCAAGTGTTTTTTATCACTATTACATATGTTTAAGATTACACACAATTTAAATATAAATTCTGAAATTTCAGTATTATTTTCTGATAATGACATGAAATTTTCTAATTATCGTGGTTTTTTTCCGAAAAAATTATTAGAAGATCTTAATTTCCAAAAAAAAGAATTTCTTGAATTAGGCTTTGTAAATTTAGATTACTTCACAAGTCATAAAAGAAAGAAAATTTGTGTATTTAAAATTGATAAAAAATTATCAGAATATGATTATCAAAAAATAGGTGGAAAAATATATTCTCAAATTTTTAACTTTGAAAATGCAAATTTATTTTTAGATAGTTTAAATTTTTCTTTAATTCAGAATGAAAAATTCATTGAAAATGTATTTTTAGGTTTGTTTTCTAGGAGTTATTGTTTTTTAAATTACAAAGAAAAAAAAAATTATGCTAAAATAAAAAGTCTATCAATTGTATCATCTAATACTCAAAGTATAAAAAAATTTATCAAACAAGCTAATGATATTTATCAAGGAATTAGTCTAACAAGAAATTTAGTTACAATGCCGGCCAATATTTTAAATCCAAAAAAATTTACAGAGGAGATCTTAAAATTAAAAAAAATTGGTCTACAAATTGAAATTTTAAATGAAAAAAAATTAAAATTCCTTGGATTAAACGCTTTATTAGGTGTGGGCCAAGGCAGTATAAATAAATCTTATCTTGCAATTATGAAATGGAATGGCAACAAAAAACTTAAAGATAAGCCATTGGCATTTGTTGGTAAGGGAGTTTGTTTTGATACGGGTGGAATATCCTTGAAGCCAGCTAAATTTATGGAAGATATGAAATACGATATGGGTGGTGCTGGAACTGTCACGGGTTTGATGAAGACACTTGCTTTAAGAAAATCAAAAGTAAACGCAATAGGTGTGGTTGGTCTTGTTGAAAATATGGTAGATGGTAATTCGCAAAGACCAGGTGATGTTGTCAAAAGTTATTCCGGCAAAACAATTGAAATATTAAATACAGATGCAGAAGGTAGATTAGTTTTAGCTGACGCCATAGCATATACTGAAGATAGATTTAAACCAAAATTCATAATTAATTTAGCAACTTTAACAGGAGCTATTATTGTATCTTTAGGAAATGAATATTCTGGCTTATTTTCTAATGATGATCAGTTAGCTAAACAATTGGAGGAAACAAGTTTAAAAGATAATGAAAAAACTTGGAGACTACCTTTGAATGAAAACTTTGATAAATTGATGGATTCTAAAATTGCCGATATGCAGAATATAAATTATTCGGGTGGGGCTGGTTCAATAACTGCAGCACAATTTCTACAAAGATTTATAAGAAACAAAACACCATGGGCGCATCTGGATATAGCAGGGATGGCTTGGAGTAAAAAAAATACAGATATTATCCCAGATGGAGCCACAGGATACGGTGTTAAATTATTAAACAGACTAGTAAAGGAGCATTACGAAAAATAATATGGAACAAACTTTATCTTTAATTAAACCAGATGCAGTCGAAAGAAATTTAATAGGAAAAATTATAAGCGTTTTTGAAGAAAATAATCTAATAATCAAAGAAATGAAAAAAATTCATGTAGATCGCCAGTTTGCAGAAAAATTTTATGAAATGCATAAAGAAAGACCTTTTTTTAATGATCTTTGTAATTTCATTAGCTCAGGTCCTTTGGTAGCTATAGTTTTGCAGGGAAACAATGCTATTCAAAAAAATAGAGATTTAATGGGAGCTACAAACCCAAGTGAAGCAAAAGAGGGCACTATTAGAAAAATGTTTGCAATATCTATTGATAAAAATTCTGTTCACGGTTCAGATTCAGCAGAAAGTGCAAAAAGAGAAATAGAACTATTTTTTAGTTAATTTTTACAA
>Ga0181607_10004090_pt1 | contig 12519 bp, 3 predicted proteins | sample 041ome_9_FD_132420 | JGI IMG/M metagenome (GOLD analysis project Ga0181607, IMG submission 132420) | Coastal salt marsh microbial communities from the Groves Creek Marsh, Skidaway Island, Georgia - 041413US metaG (megahit assembly) | ecosystem: Environmental > Aquatic > Marine > Intertidal zone...
AAAATGGTAATCGCTTCTACAATTAATTCTTGTGGATCACCAAACCAATACAACCTCTATGAGGAAATTATTCAAGTTTCGCCAAACCGGGAGTTGTATATCATGGAAGGGCCATTTGTTGATGAAGATTTATGTACAGGAGAACAAGGACGCTTAATCATTGATATTTTTGACAACAACAATGGTAATCTAAGCTTCTATTATAATGATATTTTAATTCCAAACTCTGATGTTATTCGTCTTAGTGATCGTTCATGGTCGATTGCTATTGTCAATGCTTTAGAAACAGCCGACTTTAGAGTTGTAAACGAAGAAGGATGTTGGATTACAGCACCGATTAGTCGTGGAATAGGAGAGCCAAACTTTAACTATACTTCACCAAACTTTGCTGCGTCAAGCATTATCCTTGCACGTGAACAAGTAACCTTTAAAAATACCTCTACCGACCCATATGTTTCTTCCGAGTGGATATTTGGAGATAATTCAACGCCGCAAATTGTACCGACATTGAATGACAGTATTATTCCAGTTAGACACACCTATGGCGTATCGGGGACTTATTTTACCACGCTTCGATTGTATAACGACATTGGGTGTTCTGAAGAAATAACCATTCCAATTTCTGTAGGAAAAGGATATAATATCATGGTGCCAAACGTGTTTACACCAAACAATGACTTGGTCAACGATAACTTTAAACCGCTGTTTAGTGGCTTTAGTAACATGACTTTTACGGTCTATGACTATCGCGGAAATGTGATCTACAACGAATATGTCGAGGAATCTGACCTAAATAACATACAAGGAATATCTATTTCAGGATGGGATGGAAGTCTAGCACCCTATTCCCCTTATTTTATCTATACTGCCTTCGGAGTATTGTTAGATGGTAAAACAGAAGTTGAGAAAAGTGGAACCTTTATTGTGATCAATTGATGCGAATCAAAAAAAGGACATACAAGATAATAGCAATTACCTTCATTTTGATGGGAGGACTGCTGCATGCACAAGAAGAATACATTGTCAATCATTCAAAATTTATGCAAAAAACGAATCCAAGTTATTTTGGATTCAATAGTCTAAATAAAACAGGTGTTTTGTACAACCAAATGAAGTTGAATGAGTTTGATAAAATGGACAATAAATATGTTTTTGGCGCTTTATCTTTTAATAATCTAGATTTCAGTTTAGGTGTGGATGTCAATTCGTTTAAAATCCAAAATACAGGTCTAACGATCAACCTAGCAAACTTATCGTATGTGTATAAATTACAATTTGATAATGATCTCTTTTTCTTACCTGCCGTAACCATTGGTTTTGGAAGTTCTTCAGTAAATCCCGGGAATTTAATCTTTGAAGATCAATTGGATACTGCTACTGGCTTCATTAATTCTGAGTCAATTGACCCACTTGCCCCAATAATCAGTAATGTGAATTATCTGGATCTAGGGGCTTCATTTATTTTGCATTCTGAACAATTTATGGCAGGGTTAAGCTTAAAGCATTTGAATCGACCCAACACCTCATACAACAAAGAAGTACCATTTGAAAAACCCATTCAAATATCGGTTCAAGGAGCCTATGAATTTGATTTAAATCCCTACGAAAGACGCTTTTTGCCACGCTATTCATATTTATATGCTTATGGGTCATTCACCAAGTTTGGCGATTCTGTATTGATTTATTTGTCACAAGATTTTCAATTGGGTGAATTTTCTATTGGCTTAAGTCAACAGGCTTCTTCTTTAAATACCTTTGCCTTAAATAATGTCGGAGTCTCTATTGGTTTAGCCGTAGAAAACTTCGATTTTGGGATCTTGTATAATTTTCCTTTTCAATCGCCAGGAGCTGTCTTTTCTCCCAGTATTTTTGAGTTGTTTGTCACCTTCGATTTTAGTATATATAGAAGGAACAGAAGAGGGCAATACAATCGTTTACAGACAGATAACTACGATTAATTTGGCTTAGACGCTCAATATTTCCTCCTTTTTTTGTCATCATAGGATAGACAATTCTTTCAGCTTATATTTTTTATCTATCTTTGCAATACCCAAAATCTAAACTAGCCTACTATGAAGTTCCCCAAACTTCGGAGTTTAATTACTTTTTTATTTTTTTTCCTTTCTGGAATCATCTTTACTTACAGTCAGGTACTTTCCCCCCCTACATTATCTTCTTCCCACGGTTCTGGTGCAATTATTTCTGTCTGTGTTTCAGACACTGTAACCTTTACTGCTGTTGGCGATTCTGGTCCAACAGCAAATGATGTTGAATTTAGAATTGTAAGAGCTGGAGCAATTATTTATCCTGTTGGCGGTGCTCCTGGCCCCCAAGCTATTCAATCATTTTCTTCTTCATCCTTAGAAAATGGAGACCAAGTAGTTGCAACGGTATGGACCTATGATTTTGGTACAGTTTCGGCAAACACCAATACAATCACAATTGCCTTGGAACAGTATCCTCCGCCCATTAGTTTCACTTCAAATGCGACGGGAAATATTGTTTGTAATAATGAAACGGTTGAACTTGCAGCATCCTCAGTATCTACCAATACAATGTTTGAATTTTTTGTAGATGGTATTTCCATTCAAGGTCCTAGTTTAGTTTCAACAGTAAGTCATGTTTTTTCAGTTACCTCTACTGCTTCTATCATTGCATCTTTAGGTAGTTGTAATAGGACTCTCAATCTTCCTATTCGCGTATTGCAATTATCTCCTGGGTCAATATCAGGAGGTGGTGAGTACTGTTATGCAGATGTTCCTAATCAAATTATTTCCCTTTCTCCAGGGACACTAGATGGAATGGCCTTAACAACCTCAACTCTTGTAACTTATTATCAGTGGCAATCTTCAACAGATGAAGTAACGTGGACAGATATCCTAAATGCTCGAAATAGTTCGTATACTCCACCTTCTCTTAATGAAACAACCCATTTTCGCAGAAAACTAGTAGCTGTTGAAAACAGTAAAGTTTGTGAAATGTTCTCCAACAAAATAACAATCAACTTTTTACCACCAATTGAGCCAGGTTATATAGAGCAAATGGATCAATTATTTTGCATTGGAGATACTATTCCAACCCTAACTGTTAGTGAAAGTACAAATAAACCTGGAGCTTTGTTTCAATGGCAACAGTCAACAAATAATGGAATATCTTATTCAAACATAGCCTTTGCAACTGCTCGAGAATATACTCCAGTAGGTCTAACTCAAACGACACTTTTTAGAAGGGTTATTTACTTTACAAGTGGAAGCGGTTGTTCTTCTTCCACACTTCCTGTTGAATTTGTTTTATTAGACGTTAATCCTGGATCATTGGATATAAACCAGAACAGAACTATTTGCTATGGTACAGCACCGCCAACCATATCCAATGGCGTAACGGGAGTGGAGGCAAGTAGCACAACAGGATCAATAACCTATCAATGGCAACAATCTATTGATAATAGTAATTGGAGTAATATAGCTTCTGCCACGTTTTCAAGTTATTCTCCTCCAGTATTGACTGTTGATACTTATTACCGTCGAGCAGCTATTAGCACAGTTGGAAGTAACCAATGTTCTGATACAACAAATGCCATATTGATTTCGGTAAATAATGATATAGTTGCCGGTACATTGTTAGGAGGTCAAATAATCTGTGAAAATGATTTTCCAACTACATTGAGTTTATCAGGTACAACGTCAGCAACAGGAACCTCGTATCAGTGGCAAATGTCTACAGATAACATTAATTTTTTTACCCTACCAAATAGTCGACCAACTCTATCATTTACTTCTACAACAACAGCTTGGAATCCTGTTGTTACTTCTTATTACAGAGTTTTGGTTCGAAATTCGGTATCGCCTGGCTGTGTAGCAACTTCAACCATAGCTGAAATAACAGTAAACCCTCTTGCCGAAATATTACAAACTTCTGGACCTGGGCCGAATCAAGTAGTTTGCCCTGGAGATGCGATTGTAAACGCGACTTTTTCTTTTACCGGGAGTGCATCAGGTCTATCAGCCTCTGGACTTGCCGGATCAGGATTGTCATTTGTTCTTGTTGGTGGTGAATATTCGTTGAGTGGAACTCCTACTTCAGATGTTTCGGTTACAATTAGAGCCAATGGAATAAGTCCTTGTACCGATCTAAATTATCAATACAATGTTTTTCGTGAAACAGCTGAAATTCGTCCTTCCTATATCCGTAAAGGAGTAAATTCTGCAGATCATACGGTTTTTCAAAGCAATGGGTTATGGTATAATAACACACTGTGTCAAAACCCTTCATCACCTTCTGTAACGAATTTTTATGCATGCCAGCAACCAAAACCTGAAACCATTATAAATCATGAATGGAAAGTGAGTCCTGCTACTGCAGGTTCAATAAATTCTATTACGGGTGTTATGACATGGAACCCCTTATTTTCCGGGACTGCGACCATTAGTGTTCGGGCTCTTGGCTGTGGAGGAAATTCTCTTTGGTTGGATACTCCAATAGAGGTTATTCCAAGTACATTTCCAGCAACAGTAGCGTCAGCGATTACTTCACCCGAAGCTCTCGATCTTATTTTATGTGATGTCGAGACTGGTTCAGTACCAAGTTGTCAAATTACTTCTTCTACTCCAAATACAAGGTTTTTTAGTACAACAGCAGGAGGAACATCTGATTATCTGGGAATTCAATGGAGTATTCAGAATATTTCTCCAGGAGGAGGGATTTCAGGTATAACGAATCCTGGAACTATAGATAGTTCCACGGGAGAAATGAACTGGAATCCTGGCTTTTTTGGTAGTCTAGATATTCAAGCGCAAGCCATTAATTGTGATGGTAGTCTTGGAGTGATCAATCGGACAACTATTCAGCTTCAAGAAGCTATGAATATTGCTCCAAATATTATTACTGTTTCTCCAACATTGATTCCTTCTTGCCCTCCACAAGGCAACTATCAAACTAGCTTTAGGTCGAATCAAGAGGTTAGTTGGAGTATTAACAATTCAAATGCAGGTGTAATTAATTCAACAGGGACAAATACTGCGATATTAACTTGGAATGATGACTTTTCTGGAATGGTTCAAATTACAGCAACAGCTAGTGGATCTTGTGGATTGGGAAGTAGTAATTACATTGCCATTATTCCTCAAGCTGCTTCGATTCAAACGCTGACGGGATTGGATGATATTCAGCTTTGTGAAGGTGAAGATTTAGTAGGAATACCTTATGAAATCAATGGATTTCCCAATACGGCAACTGTTAGCGGATTACCAAGTGGTATTACAGGAACTTTATCAGCAACTTTCCATGTAGTTGATATCGTTTATAGTGGAAGTACTTTGCCGGGTCAAAACTATCGATTAGAAATTTTAGGTCAGAACTTTCAATATACTACCAGTGGAATAGAAACAGCAGATCAGGTTGTACAAGGACTGGTAAATGAGGTTAGTAGTTCACCAATACGATTTTTTGATGCAACAAGAGTAAGTGCAAATAGATTACGATTGCAACCAAGAGTAGCAGGAGTAAGCTTATTTGGAACAGTTACTTATATTTCAGGGAGCGTTTCTACCAATATTATTCCAGTTTCAAGGCCAGAACGGGAATTCATTTTATCTGGAATATCTACAGCAGCTCCTGGAGAATATGTGTATACTATTACTACTGAGGGAGGAGATGGTTTTTGCGAACAAGTTTCCATTGAAGGAAAAATAACGATTGTAGGCACTTCAAGTTTAACAATGGATACTAGTTCTAATGATGATCAAGTTGTATGTGATAAAGAGCCGATTGATCCGATTATCTTTGAAGCAACAAATGCTAGTTTTGTTATTGTGAGTGGTTTACCTCCTGGTGTAAGTCATATTGCAAGCCCTACTGGGGCAGTTATTAGTGGTACACCAACCTTAAATGTAACTTCAACTAGAGTTTATTCCTATACCGTTAGCACAATTAATAATGTAAATGGCTGTACCCCTGAAGCTACTTTAACAGGTCAGATTACGGTAGAACCATTGCATAGGTTAGAGTTGACTTCTGCTCTAGGAACAGACAACCAAGAAATTTGTAATAGTGGTAGTGTGGGAACGTTAACACCCATTGAATACACCTTGGGCGGAGGTGCAACAAATCCTCCTATAGTTAGTGGTCTTCCTAATGGTGTTATTTCAACATACGACGCGGTTAATAATCGTGTTACTATCGCTGGAACGCCAAGTTTCAATGTAAGCACTACTAGGGTTTTCCCCTATTATGTCACAACTGCAGGAGTAAGTTGCACTTCAATTACCCTTTCGGGAACAATCACGATTAAACCGAACCCTACCATAGAAAGGAGTTCAGCTTCAGGATCTGATAATCAAACAGGAACTTCAGCAGTATGCAATGGAATACCTATCCAACCCATTCAATATACATTGGGCAATGCGCCTACTTATACAATTACTGGTCTCCCAGCGGGTCTTCTTGTGAGCCAGTCTGGAAATGAGGTAACCATTTCGGGAGCTCCTAACTTTAGCTCATCTATTCGACAGATTTTCACATATACTATCACCAGCAGTGGTAGTTCTTGTCAGCCTGAGGTTTCTACTACGGGTCAAATTGAAGTTATTCCATCTCCTCTGATTGATGAAGCATTTATAAACGCAAATGATATTTCACATGTTAGTTGCCCAGGTTTTTCAGATGGAGCGATTCTCATTCCATTAGACAGTCCTGCACTTGATTTGCGTATTCAGGGAGGACAAAGTCCAACTTCTCAAGATGAATTGATTCAACTTAATAATCAACCTGTGCTGGGAGACGTATATACAATTAGTCTCAATGGAATTAACTATACACATACTGTAATTGCGTCCACTTTTGGTGGATCTGTCCAAACGGTGGAAGACATTACCAACGAATTGATAAGCACGCTAAATAATGCCTCGGATTCCAATTCAGGAATTATTGGCTTGTCTTCTATTTCATCTTCTAGTTTCCGTATCGTAGCAAATAATCCTGGTACTCCGTTTAGTATTTCAGTTTCACTTTCCACTACCTATACTGGAACTGCTACACCCACCATCGGGATAACTCAATTATCCCCCAATATTCCAACAAATCACTCGTACTTGTGGACGGGTCCAAATGGATTTAGTAGTTCGAATTTACAGATAAATAATCTCAAGGCTGGAGATTATACTCTTCGAGTAACTGTGGGGAACTGTTTCAATGAAGCAAGCTTTACCATTAATGAAGCACCTTCAATTACTGCTGTAAACGAGGTATGTGGTGGTGCCTTTAAAACCACCCTAAGTGGTGGTACTGGACCCTATACACTTCGATTGTATGATGCTAATGGTAATTTATTGCGAACAGACTCAACCAATGGCATTTATTTGTATGATGGTTTAACTCCTGGTACTAATTACCGTTTAGATGTGACCGACAGCAATTGTACTATTCCGAAACAATTCGCAGTCCAACTTCCATTAGAATTACAGTACAACCCTGCAAACGTTTTACTGACACACGATTATTGCCAGCAAGTACCCAATACCGGCGAGGGCTCCATTGTTTTGGGGACATTAGTAGGGAATGCCTTCACCGGTGGGTCTGGCAATTTTTCATACCGTTGGACGGGTCCAACAGGTAATTTCATCACTAGAGATATTCATAATTTGGTGGCTGGGGATTATACAGTCACAGTAACGGACAATGAACTTGGGTGTTCGCAAACAGAAACGTTCTCTATTGCATCGAATAATCCACTGAATTTAACTCTTCTTGGAACGAACGTTATAAATGCTAATGGGGAAATAGAAATAGCCTGCGCCAATCAATCGGAGGGTGAAATTCATATTAGCGTTAGTGGTGGATTTGGATCCTATACCTATGCTTGGGAAAAAGATGGATTGGCGATTGCCAATAATACCAATCACCTTCAAAATCTTTCTCCAGGGAATTATAGTGTCACAGTGACCGACGTTCCACCCGCTGGGATTAACCCCAATGTTCTATGTCAATTAACACAATCCTTTACGCTAGTTGCCCCTACTGTATTGACTGTAGAAATTGATCAGAACAGTCTTGTCCAACCCAATTGCTCGGGTGAAACAGTAAATATTCCCGTAAGTATTTCCGGAGGAGTTCCTCCGTACTCAATAAGTTTAAATGGGGCAATGACAGTCACCACTTCAAGTCCTACTTATGTATTTGAAAATCTAGACCCGACAGCACTTGGACAAACAGTAACCATTACCGTGGAAGACCAAAATGAATGTGAGGCAATTCCTTTAGCTATATCCATTAATGTTCCCCGCCAGTACTCTTTTGATGGTACATCTTCTGATATGGATTGTAGAATAAATGCATTGGGTGAAATACAACTGAATGCCACTCCTTCCATTTCTGCTAGCGATACGTTAATTGTCGAGTGGAGCGGAGATTCCTTACATTTTTTTGATACATGGGCTAATGGTCAGGGGAGATTAGACCAGCTCGACAATCCTGGAACCTATACTGTTAGTATCAGTACTCAGGAGGGTTGCGTCTTGTATTCGGAAAGCTTTATAATAGATGATTTAACTGGGGAGCAACTAAAAGTTGAAATTGATCAAGTTGTTTCTTCAACCACTTGTAACGAAGATCAGGGGAGAATTGATTTATCTGTTTCCAATGGCTATCCTCCTTATACCATACAATGGGAGAAATTGTCTAATACCAATACATGGAGCGTATTAAATAATTTTTCCAATCAAGCTATAATTACGGGTCTTTCTTCTGGAACTTATAGAGCTATAGTATCGGATAGCGCTGTATCATCAGGCACAAGTAATTGTCCTTCAGAAATAAGGACAAGAAATATAGTGCTAACAGATCAGCGTTTAAGTCTCCAAAATCTAAATGTTGTAGAAACTTTAGATTTATGTAATCAAAATGATTTTGGGACTGTTACATTTGAGTTAGAAAGCACTCTTGTGGCTTCAAATGGAAATGATCCAATTCAATTTAACTTTTTTATTGATGGAGAGGAAATAGCAGCTGATTCTGATCGTCTGAACTTTAATTCAACTACTGGAGTTTATCAAATCAATCAAATAGAATTTGGGAATCATGTGCTAAACGTAACTGCTTCAACCGCTTCGTTTACTTGTTCTATTGAAGAAAATTTCATGATAGAAGAAAGCTTGAATTCGATTCAGTTTTCAGGACAATTGTCTTATGATATTGATGTTTGTAATTCTTTTGTAACGATTCAAATAGACCCTTCAGAAATAACAGGCGGAACTCCTTTTTCAGGACAAGCAGCTTACGATTTACAGTGGACCTACTTTCCCACTAGTTCAACGGAGGCAGTTACCCAAACATTTTTTGGTTCGACTATAAATAATGCTTTACCTGGAGTGTACGAACTTGTTATTACTGATGGCAATGGTTGTCAAAATGATCAAGAAAATCCCATCCTAATTGATGTGATAGCACCTGATTTTGATCCAATTTCTATTCATGGGGTATTAACCGACCCTAGCGGGGAAAGCGACACACCTGTAAAAGTGATCCCTATACTTTGTAGATCGGATGATGGAGGTCAAATTGGTATAGAGATCAAAGGCGGTCTCCGTCCATTTGAAATCAATTGGTTCTTTCAAGACCTAACTTTATTTTCAGGCACATCCACATCTACCCAAGGATTTATCCCGCTTCCTCAATACAAAAACCAAACTTTATTGCGTGGCTTGGATCCTGGTGTATACAAGGTTGAAGTTAGTGCTTTAAATAATAGCTGTAATGGGTCTGGTTCAATCTATACATTTGCTTCTGAAACAATTGAAGTACTTTCAAATCCTGATCTATTCATCGTTTCAGGACCCTTTGTTGACACCGACTTATGTGAGGGTAATCCTGGACGTCTTTCAATTGAAGTTTTTGACAATAACCAAGGTCAGCTCTTATTTTATTATAATGATGAACAGTTACAAGTTGAGAATAATCCGCAAGTAAATGAACAAACCTACACGCTTCTGATCGATACGCCTTTGGAAAAAAGCGAGCTACGTATTGTCAATGAACAGGGGTGTACTATTACCAAAGAATTAAATTTAGAACTGGGTGAGGCGAGTTTTAGTTTTAGCTCTACTTCTTTAGAAACAACTAATGTTATTTTGGCACGAGAAGAAATTACCTTTGAAAACACATCGACCAATCCTTATATACGCTCGGAATGGATATTCGGGGATTTCAGTCCACCTTTGGTTATTTCTAATTTGGCGACTTCATCCAGTGTTCGACATTCCTATCCAGTCGCTGGAGCCTATAATGTTACATTGCGTATTTTTAACGAAGTAGGTTGTTTCGAAGAAACCAATCAAATTGTTTCTGTAGGAAGAGGCTATAGTATTCTCTTGCCCAATGTGTTTTCTCCCAATAACGATTCAATCAATGATCTATTTCGACCAATTACCACTGGTTTAAGTAAGATTATTTTTAATGTTTATGATAACCTTGGGAACCAAATATATACAGAAATTGCTGCTGAAGCCGATTTGGATAATATACAGGGTATAGAAATCAATGGCTGGGATGGTCACAATGCACCCATAGTTCCCTATTTTATTTATACAGTGGAAGGACTGCTTTTTGATGGCGTGACCAAAGTGGAAGATACGGGTACATTTATTTTGTTGCGATGAGACTTAAACTGACAATAATTTTATTGCTATTTGGAATTATCTTGTATGCCCAGCGAGAAGAGATCGCTAATGAATCTCGCTTTCTACAAGCCATTAATCCAAGCTATTTTGCTTTGAATAATATTAATAAAGTAGGAGTACTTTACAATACTTCTAAAATTAATCAAAATAATAAATTAGATAATCAATATGTTTTTGGTTCCATAGCTTTTGTCGATCAACGATTTTCATTAGGTTTTGGTTTTAACAATTACAGGGTGCAAAATTCTAATTTGAGCTCTTCTTTTGGTCAATTGAGCTTTGTTTATAAAATACAGATCAATAGTTCTACTTATTTTTTACCCTCTGTTTCTCTAGGATATAGAAATTCAACTGTATCTCTAGATGGATTAATTTTTGAAGATCAAATCAATCGGACGACAGGATTTGTGTCATCGGAGACAATTGATCCGCTCGGGGAACGAATTGGGAATCAAACCTATCCAGATCTAGGAGCCTCATTTTTGATTCATTCTGATAGATTCTTTGGAGGAGTTGCTTTATCACATTTAAATCAACCGAATACTTCATATGATAAAGATGTAATTCAAAAATCACCAATTTCTGTTGCAATTCATGGAGGAGTAGAATTAGACATTAATCCCTATCAAAGAGGTTTTTTACCCTATAATTCTTTTCTTTTCCTCTATCATAACCTGCGATTTGTAAAAGAAGCCAAACTAATGACTTTTTCTCAAGACCTTCAACTGAGTAATTTCTCTATAGGTATAAACCAAAAAGCCAGCCTAGTCAATCAGTTTAGTTTAAATAGTATTGGTTTGTCGCTTGGACTTGCTATTGAGAATTTCGATTTTGGATTCCAATATAATTTTCCTTTGCGACAACTTAATCGAGTTTATTCTCCTAGCTTATTTGAATTGCATTTGAGCTTTGATTTTAGTCCTTACCGTCGGAACAACAGAGGTTTGTTTAAACGTTTACAAACCGATAATTATTAATTACGAAATATTTTATTTGGGAACACAACTGGACTTTCAATACCATTTTCGCCTACTGTAGAGAGACCGAAGAAGAAATTGTCAATCACGATACCTTCCAAAGTAGCTTCTGATACATTTCCAACAAAACGGCTATTGTCCCAGGTAGGGGAAGTGGTATCACGCCAATAAATTTTATACCCAGCAATTGCGTCTCCTGCAGCTTTTTTCCATCTAAATTTAACAGACGCTTCAACAATTCCTCCAATAGCAAGTTCTTCAACTGCGGGAGGTGCCCATGCGAGTGCGGCTAAATTGATCGCATTTACTGCTGTCAATTTTTTGGCATAGCCAAAGTTAACTGCTTCGATAACATCCCCATATGCTATACCGTCCTCTGTTCGGATATCTTGATGTTGTTGGGTATAGTTTTCATGGGCTTCCATGATTCGAATACCAGCAAAACCAACATCGTTAAATGGTCTGTGGTGACCACCACGTCCAAAGCGATCTAATCGATAAATCATCATTGGGTTCATTTCTGGCATATAGGTTTGTACTGTTCCATGGATATAGCGAGCAAGTTGTCGAGAAATTCCATCAACTTCACCTCCATAAAAACGACGACTTTTGCGTGCGCGATCCGACTCATTTGCTGGGGTGGGTTCAGAAAAAATACGGAAGCTGCGGTTGTCAATTACTCCATCTACACCCATAATGTTTCCTATCATATCATTATTGAGAATTCCAATGATTTTCCATCCCATTTCTAGCGCATGTTTTGCAAGGCCTGCACCGCCATATAAACCTTGTTCTTCTCCTGATAAACCTGCGTAAATGATACTATTTTCAAAGCGATACTTTGACAAAACACGTGCTGCTTCAATGGTACC
>Ga0181607_10004091_pt1 | contig 12519 bp, 16 predicted proteins | sample 041ome_9_FD_132420 | JGI IMG/M metagenome (GOLD analysis project Ga0181607, IMG submission 132420) | Coastal salt marsh microbial communities from the Groves Creek Marsh, Skidaway Island, Georgia - 041413US metaG (megahit assembly) | ecosystem: Environmental > Aquatic > Marine > Intertidal zone...
CTGGATACAGATCGAACTGCGCCAGCTCCCGAATGGTGTCGCCGGTCAGGGGGTCGAACTCGCTGATGCTCTCGACCTCGTCGCCCCAGAGCTCCACACGCAGGGCCTGTTCACTGTAGGCCGGCATGATATCGATCACATCGCCCCGCACCCGGAAGCGCCCCCGCTTCAGGTCGAGATCGTTGCGCTCGTAAAGGTTGTCGACCAGTCGTTCCAGCAGCTGCTGCCGGGGCAGCTGGCCGCCGCGCCGCAGCTCAAGTCTGAGGGTGGTGAAATCCTCCGGCGAACCCAGGCCGTAGATGCAGGAGACCGACGCCACCACGATCACGTCGCGCCGGGACACCAGCGAACTCGTGGTGGCGATGCGCATGCGCTCAATCTCCTCGTTGATGGAGGAGTCCTTTTCGATGTAGGTGTCCGACGAGGCGATGTAAGCCTCGGGCTGGTAGTAATCGTAGTAACTGACGAAGTATTCGACCGCGTTGTCGGGGAAGAAATTCTTGAACTCCGAGTAGAGCTGGGCCGCCAGGGTCTTGTTGTGGGAAATGATGAGCGTGGGCCGGTCGCAGCGGGCGATGACGTTGGCCATCGTGAACGTCTTCCCCGAGCCGGTGACGCCCAACAGCGTCTGGTCGCGGTTGCCGCCCTCGATTGACGTCACCAACGCCTCGATCGCCTGGGGCTGGTCCCCGGTCGGCGTGTAATCGGCGGCAAGTTTGAACAACGGCATCATCGACCCTCGACGATATCGATCAAATCGGCAACCGACAGTTCGTCCAGGCGGTGCACGATGCGGTCGACCCGACCGGCCAGCCCGGCGGCGTCATGGGTGGAGGCGACGCCGACGACCTTCATCCCGCCGGCTCGGGCGGCCTCGATGCCGGCCAGCGCATCCTCGAAGACGATGCAGCGTTCCGGCGGGCGATCGATCCGCGCCGCCGCCTGCAGAAACACGTCCGGATGCGGCTTGCCCTGGGTGACATCCTCGGCCGTGACCATCCCGCCGAACCGGCCCTCGAAGTGCATCACGCCGAGGATCGTCTCGATGTTGAGCCGGTGGGTCGATGAGCCAATGCAGGTCGGCACCTGCGCCGCGGCCAGCCGGTCGAGAAACCCATGCACGCCGGGCAACGGCACCAGGCCTTTCTCCACCACGATTTCGCGGTAGAGGGCCTCCTTGCGCAGCGAGAGACGGTGCACCGCCGCCGGATCGGTCGCCCACCGCAACAACTCGGGAATGATCCACTCGTTCTTCTTGCCGAACCCCTGGACGAAGTGATCCGGCGGCAGCGCCAACCCCTCCTCTTTCGCCAGTCGTTCCCAGCTTTCCTCGTGTTGACGCGACGAGTCGATGACGACGCCGTCCCAGTCAAAGAGCACTCCCAATTCGTTCGCTTGCATAATGCGCCTTCGACGTCCCTCGCGTCAGATGCCGAACACCTTGAGGACCCCGTTCCACACGCCGGCCCAGAAGCGGCGCGGACCACGTCCCTCCGCGTCGCTCGCGGTCTCCTGCAGCACAAACATGCCCGACCCGGCAAACATGTCGTCAAACAACGGGTTCATTCCGCGGTAATAGCCCCAGAAGGTCTCCGCCCGCACCGGGAGGTAATCCAGATTCGGGGTGAAGCCGATGGTGGCCAACTGGTTCGTGCGGCGGGCCGGACGGCTGGCGCCCTCACGTTCCTCCATCCGCTCCTCGCGCACTCCGCGACTGCCGGCCACCACGAGCCGGCACGGACCGACGAACTCAAAATAGCGGAACTGCAGCGTCACCCACGCCTGCCAGCGCAACAGCGTCCAGCGACGGCGGATCGCCACCTTGTCCTCATCGCGGGTGATGACCCCGACCAGAAAACTCGGCCGCAGCACGATCGACGCGCCGTCCGGCACTTCAATCACGGCCAGTTCCGTGTGGGGATCCTCGCCATTGCTGAGCGTCACCGCCGCCTGCCCGCCGGCCTGGCGATTGCGCAGCTCGACCAATTCGATCAGCCCGCAGGCCACGCTCGTGAACGGGATGGCCCAGTCGAACACGAACCGGGTTTTCCGCCGCAGGTCCTGGTCGCTCGTCTGCAGGAAATTCTCCTTCACCCGCAGCACTTCACCGGGCCACAGGTCGACCGGGATGGACACCTGGCTGGGCCTCACCGCCGGCATCGCGGCCAGGGTATCCTCAAACCGGATGGGGCGACCCCGGCCCAGCCACGGCGCGAACGCGTAGTACGCCAGCACTTTCACCACCGTCGGCCCGAAGAGGTAGAGCGCCAACGCCACCAGGAGGTAATCGCGGGCCTGCAGCCAGGCCGCGCGGAGGTAATGGCCGGACACCGAGCCCCCCTCCTCGGCGGCGGCGATGTCCCGCGACAGGTTTTCCATCCGAAAATCCACACTCTGCAGCTCACCGGCCACGTTCTCGATCTCGCGACCGATCTCATCGAGGCGGTTGCCCGCATCCGTGCGCAGGGCCTCCATCCGCACGATCTGGTCGGCGTTGGCCTGCTGCTGTTCCGGATTGCCCCAGATCCGGTCCCACCAGTTCTCCAATTGACGCAGCGTGGCGATGATCCGGTTGGCCCGCTCAATCCGGTCGCGCTGCAACTGGGCCGCGGCTTCGTATTCGGCCACGCTGGCGGCAATCTCCGCCCGCACGCTTTCGAGGACGGAGCGCTCGGCCTTGAGCCGGGTGACGTATTCCATCCGACGGGTCTCGGCGTCGACCTGGTCCTGCACGTAGAGCCAAAGCCCGGTGCCCACCAGCGCCACGACCACGATGGCCACCACCATGCCGACCTTGGTCAACAACCAGGTGCCGAGTCGGTAGAGAAAGCCATACATCGCCGCCCATCTGGATGCATGCGTGCCAAGATTTCAACCGCGCTTGTATCTCGCCGCCGGATTCCATCCCGGCGGCACGGAATGCCGTTTGCGTCGGTCACCAATCGGGACATGCTGAGGTCAAAACCCTCCTCCATGTCCAAAGTCATTGTTTCGTCCCTCTATAAATCGGACGTATTCAAAATGGCCTGCCGCCAATTCGACCAGGCGGCCGATGCCATCAACCTTCCGGAGAACATCCGGGACCGCACCAAGTATCCCCGGCGCTGCGTCGCCGTGGCCCTGCCCATCCTCCGCGACGACGGTTCCGTGACCGTTTTCGAAGGCTACCGGGTGCAGCACAATCTGTCGACCGGACCGTCCAAGGGCGGCATCCGGTTTCACGAGCATGTCACGGTCGGCGAAGTCGCCGCCCTGGCCATGTGGATGAGCTGGAAATGCTCGCTCGTCGGCCTGCCCTACGGCGGCGCCAAGGGCGGCGTCATCGTCAACCCCGCCCAACTCTCGGAAGGCGAACTCGAATCACTGTCGCGCCGCTACATGCAGGAGCTGATTCCCTTCATCGGTCCGGACATCGATGTGCCCGCGCCGGACATGGGCACCAACGAGAAGGTGATGGGCTGGATGATGGACACCTATTCGAGCCACGTCGGCCACAACGAGCCGGCCATCGTGACCGGCAAGCCCATCGCGCTGGGCGGTTCGCAGGGCCGCCGCGAGGCCACCGGTGTGGGCGTCGCCTACCTGATCAGGCGCTACCTCGAGGATCTCAAGATCCCGCTCAAGAACGCCCGGATCGTCATTCAGGGATTCGGCAACGTCGGTGGCGAGGCGGCCCTCGCGCTCGCCGACTACGGCGCGAAGATCATCGCCATCTCCGACTGGACCGGCGGCATCCACAACGCCAAGGGCATCAACATCCGCAAGGCGCTGGACTACGTGCAATACCAGCGCTCGTTGCGCGACTTTGACGGGGGCGAGGCGATCTCCAACGAGGAGTTGCTCGAACTCGAGTGCACCGTGCTGGTCCCGGCCGCGCTCGAGCGCGTCATCACGCCCGACAACGCCGGCAAGCTGCGCTGCCGGATGCTCGCCGAGGCGGCCAACGGGCCCACCACCTACCAGGCCGACCGGGTGTTGGAGAAGCGCGGTGACATCGAGATTATCCCCGACGTGCTCTGCAATTCCGGCGGCGTGATCGTCTCCTACTTCGAGTGGCTGCAGAACCGGCAGAACTATTACTGGGATCGCGAGGAGGTGCTCACGAAGCTCTACCGCATCCTCGACCGCGCCAAGGACGCCGTCGAGGCCCAGAAGCGGAAGTTCGGCTTCAGCCGCCGCCTCGCCGCCCAGACGCTCGGCATTCAGCGCGTGGCCGAGGCCAAGATGAGCCGCGGCCTGTTTCCCTGATCCGGGTCAGCCCGCGGCGATCAGATCGTCTGCAGGAACAGGAAACACAGCGAAATCACCAGCGTCGGGAACACCGCGCCGGCGGCGAGGCCGAGCGGTGACACGCCGTTGGGGAAATATTTCTGCAGGATCGACTGACCGGCGGGATTCGGGGCGTTGGCGATGACGGTCAGGCCGCCACCGGTCACGGCGCCGGCCACGACCGCGTATTTCAATTCCTCGGTGAAGCCGGGCACCAGCGTCGCCAGGTAAGTGATCGCAGCGTTGTCATTAAACGCCGTCAGGATCGTGGCGCCGGCAAAGAGCGGCACCTCGCCAAGACTCTTCAACACCGGCTCGATCCACCAGCCCTGCAGGCCGCCGTGTGTGACGAGGCCGGCCAGGAAGAAGCCAACCAGGAGCGGCGGCTTGAGGTCGGTCCGGGCCTGGTGGTGGGCAGTCGCCTGGGCAAAGGCCAGGAAGAACAGGAAACCGCCGATGAACATCGCGGGGTGATGGGCCACGAAAACGGTCCAGGCCATGAACCCGAGTTGCACGATGGTGATCCAGGCCGGCACGGGCTCGCCCGTGGCCACCTTTTTCTTGGTGCCGGCCTGAGCCGCCGCCGCCGTCATGCGGGCAAACTCCGCCCGGAAGACAAAGAAGTAGACCAGCGTCGAAACCACGATGCCCACCAGCGCCTTCCAGCCAAAGTGGGTGAACATGTAGGGCATGTTCCACTCCCACGGCGTCGCCACCATCAGCACGGGCGGCGCGGCGAAATGGGTGAAGGTGCCGCCGACCGAGATGTTGACGAACAGCAGGCCAATCGTCGCATAGGCAAACTTCGGCGAGGGCTTCAGGTCGTAGAACTGGCGGGCCAGCAGCAGCGCCGCGATCGTCATGGCCGCCGGCTCGGTGATGAACGAACCCAGCACCGGTGCCACGATCAGGATCGAGAGCCACCACGCCGCGATGGACCCCTTGCCGAGGGAGGCAATCGCCTGCAGGCAAAAGCGGGCAAAGCGGAGCACCGGCCGGGAGGACGCCATGGCCATGATGACAACCACGAACATCGGCTCGGTGTAATTGACCTGGTGGTCGATGTAGCCGACCACCGTGTACCAGCCTTTCTCGACGGTCAGGGCGCCGAGCAGCACCACCGCCCAGATGCCAAACACCGCCTCAACCTCACCGAGAAAGTGCAGGATCTGGCCCTTGAAGCTGACTTCATCAGGCAGCCCGTCCTCGTCATTGTCGGTGTCCTTGACGCGCTGCTTGAGCTCCTCGTGGTGCTCGTGCTCCACGTGATGCGCCCAGGCGCGGAATTTGGCGGTCAGGAAGGTGTGGATGATCGCGCACAGGAAAATGATCGTGGCGAACAGGTTGAACGGCTCTGCCGCGATCCGGTGCTTCAGGGTGGCCAGCACGCCCGCGTCCGGGGCGTCGTGATAGTCGGCCAACGGGACCGGGAACGCCACCACGGGGCCTTCCCCCTCGGCTCCAGCGGCCGAGGCCAGCGATACGGTCGCCAGCAGCAACAGGGAGCCCAACAACACGCGAATCAGGGGGAAACGGGTAGACATTGCTACCGAGCCAATAAACGCCCTCCCCGCCGGGGCAAGCGATTCAGGTCGCGATCAGTCCAAAATCGGCGGCAATTGCGCGAGCCGTTCAATGAAATGCGCCGCCTGCGCCTGCACCCGCTCACGGCGCACGTAGCCGCCGTAGCCCACAAACAGGTCCACCGCCGGGACGGTTTCCAGGTCGCTCACCCCGTCGCCGACCATGACCATTCGCTCGGGTCGCAATTCCGCCCGGAGCGACCGGATCACCTCCGGTTTGCCTCCCGACCGTGTCGTCGGATACGCCTCGTCGTAGCCGGTGTAGCCCCCGTCGGCATCGAAATACAGGTCGACCGCCTCGATCCGCTCAATCCCGAGATGGTCCGCCAAGGGCCGGATTGCCGGCCGGAAACCTCCACTCAGGATCAGCGGCGTCCAACCCGCCTCGCGCAGGGTGCCGAGCGTGGCCACCGCCGTGGGTTCGATCGTTTCGATATAGCGTCGGCCCACCGCCGCCACGTCGTCGCGATGCGGCCGGATGATCTCCAGCCGACGGCCGAAAACCGCCTCGACCGGCAGGCGTCCGTCCATGGCATCATGGGTCATGGCTTCGACCGCCGCAAAGGTCTCGGCGCCACGCACCCGGGCTAGCTCGTCCACGCCTTCAATGGCGCTGAGCGTGCTGTCGCAGTCGAAGACGATAAGGCGGGGGCCGGACACGGCGCGAACGCACCCGAGCCTTCGCCGCGCCGCAACCCAAAAGGTAGGGACGTTTCGCCGAAACGTCCGCTTCAAGTCCGCACCCCGGCCCCAACGCGGCGGACGCCTCAGCGAGGCGTCCCTACCTGTTCGCCAGCCGGGAACAAAAAACCCGTTCCGCGGACGGAACGGGTTCGGCAAAAGTCGTCGGGAGGCGGCGCCTTACTTGGCGGCGGTGCGCTGTCGCTTGAACTTGTTCGAGAACTTCTCGATGCGGCCGGCGGTGTCGACGAGACGCTTTTCCCCGGTGTAGGCCGGGTGGGAGTCGCTGGTCACGTCGCGGACGACGACCTGATACTCCACGCCATCAATCTTCTCCTTGCGGGGCGACTTGAGGGTGGACTTGGTCAGGAACTTGCGACCGGTGGCAACGTCGACGAAGCAGACGTTGTTGAGAGCGGGATGGCCTTCGGACTTCACGGTGTGGATTCTCCAGTTAGGGGCAATCAGCCCTGGCGGGCCTTGAAACGGGGCTCGACTTTGTTGATCACGTAGATGCGGCCCTTGCGGCGCACAACTTGGCAGGCCGGATGGCGCTTCTTCGCGGATTTGATGGAGGAGACGACTTTCATGGAAAAAGTCCGAAAAGACCGACCGGGCGACCCCCTGTCAAATGAATTGTCCCATCGCGCAACAAACCCCTGCCGGCCGGCGATTTGAGTGATATTACTGCGGTTAATTCCGGCTCGGATCGTCCGGTTCATCCGCCAGCAGTTTCCACTCGTGACCCAGCCGGCCCAGCACATCGCGCCATAGTGTGTCATCCGCCTCCTGCCCCAGCAGATCGGCCGGGATCGGGCTCACCGCCCAGCCGCCGTGCTTCATTTCGTTCTCCAACTGGCCCGCACTCCAGCCGGAATAGCCCAGGTAGCCACGCAGGTGCAGCGACCCCGGCGCGGCCTTGACCCGGAGGGTATCCGCCAAGTCCGGCTCGATGCCGAAATGCAGCCGCATGCCCTCCCCGTCCGGGCTCAGCTCCAGTCCGCAGATCAGCAGCCGTTCCGGTTGCACCGGGCCGCCGCGAAACAGCGGCACGTCGGCCAACGCTGAGGTGGCGAACTTGCGGTCGAGATCGGCCAGCGTCCGCGGCATGGGTTGATTGAGCACCACCCCCATCGCCCCTTCCTCGTCGTGCGCCGAGACCAACACGACCGCGTGCCGGAAATTCGGATCCCGCAGCGCCGGATGCGCCAGCAGCAGCGAACCGGCCAGACTTTCGGGTTGGGGATCGTGGGCACGCATCGAAACCAATCCGCCAAGACTTACAGCTGCGTCACCGCCACGCCGGCGTCGGCCAGCACCTGGCCGGCGATCTCATCATTGTGATAATCGGTCCGGTAGCGGATCTCAGCGATGCCGGCCGCGGCGAGGATCTTCGCACAGTTGATGCACGGGTAATGGGTCACGTAGGCGATGCAGCCCGCCAGCGAGCTGCCGCGCCGGGCGGCGTCGGCCACCGCGTTCTGTTCGGCATGCACCGTCGCCTGCTCGTGCCCTTCGCGCACCCGCGAGACATGCGGCGTGCCCGGCAGGTAGCCGTTGTAGCCGGCCGCCACGATGCGGTTGGGGCAATCCCCGCCACTGACCAGCACGCAGCCGACATGCAGCCGCTCGCACGGCGAACGCGTCGAGAGCAGCACCGCGGTGGCCATGAAATACTCATCCCACGACGGCCGGCTCTCAAACCGCCCGGTCGCGTCCGCGATCAGGTCCACCGGCGAGGTGAGGTCGAGTTCGATCGGGGTTTCGCTCATGATTCAACGGGTAGTCGCACCCGCTGAAAAATCCACCTCGAAAGCGCCGCCGCTTTCGCCCTAGCCTCCGGCCATGACTTCCCTCGACGACATCGTCGCCTACTGCAACCAACGCACCCGGCTGACCGCGTTCACCGACGCCCCGGGCGCCCGCAACGGCCTGCAAGTCGCCAACAACGGCACTGTCACCCGGATCGGCGCGGCCGTCGACGCCGGCGTGGTGCCGTTTCGATCCGCCGTCGGGGCCGGGGTCGATTTCCTCATCGTCCACCACGGCGTCTACTGGGACATGCCGCGCCCGCTCACCGGCAGGGTCTATGAGCGCTTTGCCACCCTGATCCAGGGCAACTGCGCCCTCTACTCCAACCACCTGCCGCTCGACGGCCACCCGGAGATCGGCAACAACGCCCTGCTGGCCAAGCAACTCGGGCTCACCACCGATCAGCCGTTCATGCTCATCGAGGGCGAGCCCGTCGGCTGGTCCGCCCCTTGGACCGGATCGCGCGAAGATCTGCAGGCGGCCCTGCAGCAGCACTACGCCCGCGTCGTCACCCTCCCCTGCGGCAGCGAGGCGCCGCGCCGGATCGCGTTCTGCAGCGGGAGCGGCAACAGCGCGATGCCGGAGCTGCTCAAGGCGGGTATCGACACCCTCGTGACCGGCGAGCTGCGCGAGGAATGGTTCAACGTCGCCCAGGAGAACGGCCTCAACGTCTTTCTTTGCGGGCACTATGCCACGGAGGTTCACGCCGTGCAGGCGCTCTCCGCCGAGGTGGCCGCCCAGTTCGACCTGCCCTGGCAGTTCATCGCCACGGAAAATCCGTTGTGATTCCCGCCGCGGCTGCACCAACATCCCGTCCTTCCCCATGAAACGCCTCGCCATCCTCAACGGCCCCAACCTCGACCGGCTCGGCAAGCGCGAGCCGGAGATCTACGGCTCGACCACCCTTCCCGAGCTGGAGCAAACGCTGCGCGATGCCTTTGCCGATGCGGCCGAACTGACGTTTTTCCAGAGCAACCATGAGGGCGCCCTGGTCGATCGCATCGCGGAGTTGGCCGATTCCGGCTGCGAGGGGCTGGTCATCAACGGCGCCGCCCTCACCCACACCAGCGTCGCCCTGCGCGACGCGCTGCTCGGTTCCAAGTTGCCGGCGGTCGAGGTGCACATTTCCAACATCTATCGCCGCGAGGAATTCCGGCACATGTCGCTCACCGGCCCGGCCTGCGTGGGCGTGATCACCGGCCTGGGCCTCGAAGGCTACTTCGCCGCCGTGCGCTTCCTGCTGTCGCGATGAATCCCGCCACCGCCGACGCACCGCCGGCCGGCAATGCCTTCGCTTCAGCCGAGGCCGAGTCCTGGTGGGTCTGCCACACCAAGCCGCGTTGCGAAAAAAAATTCGCCGCGCTCATGACCGCCGAGCGCATGGCCCACTACCTGCCGGTGGTGAACAGCGTGCGCCGCTACGGCAACCGGGAACGCATCTTCACCAAACCGCTGTTTCCCGGCTACGTGTTCGCCCGGGTGCCGACCGAGCGCAAGGCGCGCATCTACCAGCAGGACCTGCTGGCCCGGGCCATCCCGATCGAGAACGAGCCCCTCTTCCTGCATCAGCTGAGCGATGTGCAACGCATCGTCAGCTCCGGCTACGAAACCGCCCTGCATCCGCTCTACACCCGCGGGGCGCCCGTGCGCGTGGTCAGCGGCTCGCTCCGCGGCCTCGAGGGAGTGATCGACGACCCCGACAGTCCCAAGGGCATCGTCATCAGTGTCGACGTGCTCCAGCAGGGCCTGCACATCGCCGTGCCACTGGCTGACCTGAAGCTGCTGCCCCGATGAGCGACTCCCCGGCCGCGTTGTCCCCGGCGCCCGCGCATGCCGCCGGCCGACTCGACGCTGACGCCCTTGCCCGCCTCACCCGCTACGGAAATATCCTCGCGACCGACGGCGTCCTGCGGGGGCTGATCGGGCCGCGCGAGGTGCCCATCCTCTGGGACCGCCACCTCCTCAACTGCGCCGCGCTCGCCGAGGCGATTCCCGCCGCCGCCCGCGTGGCCGACATCGGCACCGGCGCGGGTCTGCCCGGTCTCGTGCTGGCCCTGGTGCGCCCCGACGTCTCGATCACGCTGGTCGATACGCTGCAGCGCCGGTGCGAATTTCTCAGCGAAATGGTGGCCGCCTTCGATCTCGCCCCTCGCGTGGAGGTCGTGTGGGGCCGGGCCGAAACCGTGCCGCCCTGCGAAGCCGACATCGTCACCGCCCGGGCCGTGGCTGCGCTCGGCAAACTCGCGCCGTGGTGCCTGCCCCACGCGCGCGTCGGCGGCCAATTGCTGGCCATGAAGGGCGCCAGGGCCGCCGAGGAACTGGCGGCCGCGGCCAAGGTTCTGCGCCGCTGGGGTGCGGACCGGGACGCCCGCGTGCTCACGGTCGGTGAGGGCTGGATCGATCCGCCCGTCACCTTGATCGCCGCGACCCGCACGCGCTAGGCGGCGCTACTGCAGGACCCAGAGCAGGCGCGCCAGCAGCTGCAGCGACAGGCAGGTCGCGAAGGCTGCCGCGATGTCGTCCGCCACCACGCCCCACCCCCCCGGCCAGTCCTGAAGCTTCTTGATCCCGAACGGCTTCACGATGTCGAACAGGCGGAAGAGCCCGAACCCGGCCAGAAAGATCGCCCAGGCCGGGATCGCGCTAGGCAGCAGTTGCCAGCCGGTGAAACAGAACGGGATCGCCACAAATTCATCCAACACCACCTCGCCCGGATCGCGCCGCCCCAGGCGAAACTCCGCCTCGCCACACAGGGCGACCGCCAGGTAGATCCCCAACGCACCGAACAACAGCGTGCCCACGATGCCGAGCTGGTAGAAAAACACGGTAAAATAGGCCAGGCCGGCCACCGAGCCCCACGTGCCGGGCGCCTTGCGGGCGCGACCCACCGGACCCAGCGTGGCGAAGCCCGTCACCATGCCCGTAGGCAGGAACCGCGGCCAGATCGGCTGCCGCAGGTTCATAACTCCCCCTCTTGAAAGACCGTGGCCTTGTAACGCCAGATGTAGGCCGCGCCCGAGCTCACCGCCAGGGCGGTGCCCACGATGAAGAGGACGAGTCCGATCTTCGCCACCCACTCGCTGAACCACGCCAGGTGCCAGCCGGTCCACAACGCGATGTCGCGGTCGAACATCGGCACCGCCAGCAGGAAGCCGATCGCGATCAACTGCGTCAGCGTCTTGGTTTTTCCACTACGGTCGGCCGCCACCACCACGCCCTTGGCCGCGGCCACCATGCGCATGCCCGACACCAGGAACTCGCGACACATGGTGAGCAGCACCCAGATCACCGGCACGATCTGGAGGTCGACGAAGGCCACCATGATGCCCAGCACCATGATCTTGTCCGCCAGCGCATCCATCAGCTTGCCGAAGGTGGAGATAATCTTGAGCTTCCGCGCGAGGTAGCCGTCGAGCCAGTCGCTGATCGCCGCCCCGATGAACAGCCAGAACGCCAGCGTGGCCGCCCCCGCCCACTCCGCATACATCAGCCCCGCGATGACGAACATCATCGGCACGCGCGAGAGAGTCAGCAGGTTGGACAGATTCACGGAGGGGAAAACAGACGCCTGCGATTCACAAACCCCGGCCTTTCGCTGGCAATCCCGGAAACCGCTGTCTCCGAGTTTGCACTCGCCCCGCCTGACCGGCGGCTTCTAGCTGGGCCAACCCCTCCCGCCATGCGCCACTGCATCTACCCCGGAACGTTCGATCCGATCACCCGCGGCCACCTCGACGTGCTGGGTCGTGCCGCCAGTCTGTTCGACAAGGTCACGGTCGCGGTCGCCCACAACCCGGGTAAAAATCCACTGTTCAGTCCCGAGGAACGCGTGGCCATGATTATGCCGGCGGCGGCAGAGCACCCCAACGTGGCCGTGACCACTTTCGCCGGGCTCCTGGTCGATTTCGCGGTCGCGCAGAACGCCAACGCCATCATCCGCGGGCTGCGCGCGCTGTCCGACTTCGAGTTCGAGTTCAACATGGCGCTGATGAACCGCCATCTGAACGCCACGATCGAAACCATCTTCGTCATGCCCGCCGAGGCCTACAGCTACACCAGCTCCCACCTCGTGAAGCAGGTCGCGAAATACGGCGGCGACGTGAACAAGTTTGTGCCGCCCAACGTCGCCGAGGCCCTGCGCCAGGCCTACGCCAACGGTCCCGGCGACAGCTGA
>Ga0181607_10004092_pt1 | contig 12517 bp, 15 predicted proteins | sample 041ome_9_FD_132420 | JGI IMG/M metagenome (GOLD analysis project Ga0181607, IMG submission 132420) | Coastal salt marsh microbial communities from the Groves Creek Marsh, Skidaway Island, Georgia - 041413US metaG (megahit assembly) | ecosystem: Environmental > Aquatic > Marine > Intertidal zone...
GAAATAAATTTTACAAAATTTATATATTTATCCATAAATAAAAAACCCTAGGCAATTAAGCCTAGGGTTAATTTGTATTATTTTTATTTTACTGACAAAGCTTGGTCTAATAATTTTTGACCACCCGGAACCTTTGTTGCAAAATCTTTGAATGATGTTTTCTTAGCTATCTCTAACCAAGCTTTATAGTCACTCTCGTTCATATAAGCTAATTTAACACCAGCTTTTTTGAACGTGTTTTCCATTTTTGAGTCTAGTCCAGCAACCTGCTCTAACATCCAGTCTTCAGCTTTTTTTCCTGCTGCTTTCAAAGCTGCTTTTTGTTTATCACTTAGCTTGTTGTAAGATTTTTTGGACATTAGAATTGGCTCATACATAAACCATAAGCCATATTTTCCTGGAGGAGTTAAACACTTCACTTGTTCATAGATTTTGTAAGAAACAAAACTACCTGAACTAGTATTCGCACCAGTTAAAACACCTGTTTGAAGCGCAGAATATATTTCTGAACTTGGCATAGATGCAATAGATGACCCAGCTCCTTCTAACATTTTGTTAAACATAGGACCCGCAGCTCTCATTGCTTGGCCTTTTGCTGATGCAGGACTTGTAATACATTGAGTTTTTGAAGCAAAAGCTCCACCTAACCATGCGTCAGCCACAACCATAACACCTGCATCATCCATGATTTTTCTAATAGAATCCATGAATGCAGATTTATTAATTCTTTTTGAATGATCGTGGTTTTTAACGATCCCTGGCATCAAAGTAATGCTGAATTCTGGATGGAATTTATTTGCATAATCCAAAGGAAATGCAGTCATATCCAAATCACCAGTTGTTAAAGGCTGCCACTGCTCTTTTGGCTTGTATAAAGACTTACCAGGATAGATTTGAATTTTAAAACCTACATTAGCTTTCTCTACTTCTCTTTTAATTATCTGAACCATTTCATCTCTAGGATCACCTTTTCCGCCCGGCCATTGATGAGATGCTTTCCACGTAACTTGTTTTTCAGGTTTATCACATTGAGTAATAAACAAAAAAGAAGTCAGTAAAAAAACACCAGATAAAAAATAAGTTGAAATTTTTTTCATTAGTTTTCTCCCTGTTAGTTAAATTATTGGCTATTAGACTATATTTTGATATCAAGATCAACAATGAATAAAGGGCCATTATCAGGATTATTAGTATTAGATCTTACTAGAGTTTTAGTGGGACCATACTGCACTATGATTTTATCAGATTTAGGTGCAAGAGTTATTAAAGTGGAGGCTCCAGAAATAGGTGATGACTCGAGAGGATTTGGTCCATTTATTCAAGATCAATCTGCGTACTTCATGTCTTTGAATAGAAATAAAGAAAGTATTGCGCTAAATCTAAAGATTGATGAAGATAAAAAAATTTTCGAAAAAATTTTAGCTAAGGCAGATATTTTGGTTGAAAACTTTAAACCTGGCACTCTAACCAAGTGGGGTTACGGATGGGATAATCTAAAAGATAAATATCCAAAATTAATTTATGCGTCTGCATCAGGATTTGGACAAACTGGTCCACTAAAAGAATTGCCAGCATATGATATGGTTGTTCAAGGTATGGGTGGTTTAATGAGTGTAACAGGTCAGCCTGATAGCGAACCAACAAGAGTTGGAACTTCAATTGGAGATATTACTGCAGGATTATTTACTGCGATTGGAATTAATGCTGCGTTATATGATAGACAAAAAACAGGTAAGGGTATGTATATTGATGTTGCTATGCTAGATTGTCAAATTGCAATTTTAGAAAATGCAATTGCAAGATATTTGTCTAAAGGCGAAATTCCAAAACCAATGGGATCAAGGCATCCATCTATTTCACCATTCGAAGCTTTTAAAACAAAAGATAGTTACATAATAATCGCAGCCGGAAATGACAAATTATTTGAAGGAATGTGCGGAGTGTTTGATTTGGATTTATATAATGATGAGAAATTTAACACAAATGCTAGTAGAAATAAAAATATTGAAGAGTTGAAAAAAATTTTAGAAAACAAACTCAAAGATAAAACTACTGAGGAATGGTGTAGGATTTTAGAAGAAAAAAGAATTCCTTGTGGTCCAATAAATAATATTAAAGAAGCAGTGGAAAGTCCTCAAACCAAAGCTCGTAATATGATTGTCAGTGCTATGCATAATAAAATTGGAGAATTTAAAATGGCGGGAAATCCTATAAAAATGTCTTCATATGAAGATCAGATCACACGAGGTGAAATACCCGACCTTGATCAACATAGAAATAAAATTTTAAAAGAATTTGATATTTAAGAACTTTGTTCTTCAGATTTTGTCTCGTTAACTTCTGTTTCCACTATTTCAGAACTTTCTTCAGAAAAATCATCGTCGTCTTCGCTGTCCTCACTCACCTTCATGTTTGGTGTAGGAACTTTTCTCGATCTTTTTGACGGTAAAATTGCTTGTCCAGATTTTGAAACTTCACCTTTGTAAATTTCTTCAAAAGCATCTCCTTCTGATGAGTCAAAATCTTCTTGCTCCATCGCATCTTCAGGATGCTCTCTGGCTCTATCAATAGTTTGATTTTCTAAAGTCTTTTGATCTAAAAATTTATCGCCAATTTCCCTTAAAGATAAAACTGTTTTTTTATCATTATCTTCTGGAACCATCGGCTTATCTCCAGCAGCAATCTGTAATGTTCTTTCTTTTGCCAGAATAACCAAATCGTATTGATTATCTACAACTTCTAAACAGTCTTCAACAGTAACTCTTGCCATGGTCGGGCTTATAATGATTTTAATTCAAATTTTCAAGAGGTAATAATGGGTTTGTAATTTTTAATTTTAATCAAAAGAAAAAAAATAGAAAATAGCCCGTAAACAAGCATTATACTTAGTATATCTTTTGACGTTAGTCCTGAGTCAATTAAAAATCCAAATAAAATAGGCGACAAAGAGGTTGAAAAAACCATTAAAGAAACAGTGATAGATCTTATGGCACCAATATGCTTTGTTCCATATATTTCCGACCAAGTTGAGGTCATCAAAACGTTTGCGGTTCCGTTTGTGATAGCAATTAAGGAGAAGAATAATACTGGCGATAATGCAAATTTAAAAAGGATAGAAAAAATAAGACCAATAATCATTGGAACTAAGTAGAACGGTAAAATTTTTATCGCACTAAATTTATCAATTAAATAACCAGAAACTTGTAACGATAAAACAGTAAAAATTGCATATGCAGTAAAACTTGGTGCCAAATAACTTATGTCCCAATTTATATTCTCAAATAAATAGATCTGATTAATAAAAATCCCTGTAATTAAAAAAGGCGGACACAAAACTGCTGGTAATAAAAAATAAAATTTAATATCTCTTAAAACTTCACCCCTTGTCCAATTTTTAATATTATTACTTAAAATAAATTGACTTTTTTCAACTGAACTATCTTTAAAATCTTTTAATAAAATTAAAATTAAAGGCAGAATAATTAAAATTAAAAACCCTGCAATGAATAGCCATATATTTTTCCATACTATGTAATTTAATAATAATATTACAAAACCTGGTAAAATACCCTCGCCTAAAGATAACCCTAGCCATGAAATACCAAGTGCTTTGCCTCTGTTTTTATTAAAAAATCTTGCCATAGCTGTACTTGAGGTATGGCTCATTAGTCCCTGACCAAATAACCTTAAAAAAAAAATTGCAATTAAAAGATGAATGAAACTAGACATTTGGCTCATAAAAAGTGATGAACAAAATAATGCTAAACAAACAAATACTGCAAAATTCCTAAGCTTAAAATCATCAATCTTTTTTCCTATCCAAATAATAGTGAAACTACTCACAAGTGTAGCAATTGAATAAATAGTTCCAAATTCTGAGTGGCTTAAATTCAAATCTTCCCTTATAAACGGATTGAAGATACCTAAAAAAAAAGTTTGTCCGAAGCTTGAACAAAAAGTCATTAGGAAACCAAAAAGTAGGTATTTAAAATTTGATTTTAAAAAATGAAAGTTAAACATAATTAAAAAAGGAGTTAATCAAATGTCTCATAAAGTTGCTTTTATAGGTTTAGGTGTCATGGGATTTCCAATGGCAGGTTATATATCAAAAGCTGGTCATGATGTAACAGTTTATAATCGTACATCTGCCAAAGCAAATAAATGGGTAGATACCTATAAGGGTAAGGTCGCAAGTACACCGGCAGAAGCAGCAAAAGATGCTGACTTTATTTTTACTTGTGTAGGAAATGATAATGACCTTAGAGAAGTAACTACTGGACAAAATGGTGCCTTTCAAAGTGTAAGAAAAGGTTCAGTATTTATCGACAACACAACTGCCTCAGCAAAAGTTGCTCGAGAATTGTTTAATATTGCAACTGAAAAAGGTTTTGGTTTTCTTGATGCTCCAGTTTCAGGTGGTCAAGCTGGTGCAGAAAATGGTGCATTAACAGTTATGGTTGGTGGTGAACAAAGCGACTATGATAAGGCAGAAAATATAATCGACTGTTATAGTAAAAAAATTAAATTATTAGGAAAATCAGGTAGTGGACAACTAGCAAAAATGGTTAATCAAATTTGCATAGCAGGTTTAGTGCAAGGGTTATCTGAAGGTTTAAGATTTGGACAGAATGCAGGTCTAAATGTAGAAGACGTTGTCGAAGTTATCTCTAAAGGAGCCGCCCAATCGTGGCAAATGGAAAATAGATTTAAAACTATGCTAGATGACAAATTTGATTATGGATTTGCAGTAGATTGGATGAGAAAAGATCTTGGTATTGCAATGGAAGAGGCAAAAATTAATGGTTCAAAACTGCCTATAACAGAGATCATAGATGGTTATTATTCAAATGTTCAAAAAAATGGTGGAAATAGATTTGATACTTCTAGTTTAATAACCTTGTTACCTAAAAAAAATTAAGTGAACGAAAAAGTTCCAGAATATTATAATAATAAAGATTTAATTTTTGATGAGGTTTGGACACTATTAGCTCGTGGTGTTGTAGATAGATCTGAAGATTTTAGACTGCCAGTTGTTATTGTAAACAAAGATAATTTTTCTGATGGTAGAATTGTTGTTTTAAGAGGTGCTTTTAAAGAAAAAAATATTATTAGATTTCATACTGATTTAAGATCGTCAAAAATTGATGCTTTAAAGAAAAATAATAATATCTACTTTCTTTTTTATAACAAAAAAAGAAAGATACAGTTAAGAATTAAAGCAAAAGCTACAATTCATTATAATAACGATATCACAAAAGACGCTTGGAAAAAAACACAGGTTATTAGTAGAAAGTGCTATTTAGCCACTAACGCTCCAGGTTCTATTAGCAATGATCCACACCCAGGTTATCCAAAAGAATTAGAAGGTAAAAATCCGAAAATAGAAGATACAGAAATTGGGTATGAAAATTTTTGTGTGGTTGAAAGTCAGATAAGTGAAATGGAGTGGTTATATTTAGCTTCTCAAGGTCATCGCAGAGCAAGGATAACTATTGGTCATGATGGGGATGTAAAAACAGAATGGTTAACACCCTAATTTATTTATATCCTTTTTCGTAATTTTTCCAATTTGAAATATATCTTCTTGCATTTTCTTTGATAGCTTCAATCTCTTCATCGGTTACCTCTCTAATAACCTTACCAGGCGCGCCCATAACAAGCGATCTGTCTGGAATTTTTTTATTTTCTGTAATTAAAGAATTTGCTCCGATTATGCAATTCTTGCCCACTACCGCATTATTTAAAACTACCGCACCAATTCCAATAAGGCTGTCATCTTTAATTGTGCAACCATGTAACATTACTAAATGACCAATCGTTACACCTGAACCTACATTAACACCGCATCCGTCATCAGTATGAATTACACTGTTATCTTGAACATTGGATCCCTCGCCAATAGTAATATTTTCAATATCACCTCTGAGCACAGCACCAAACCAAATACTACACTCATTTTTTAAATGTATATCCCCTATTACTTTTGCGCTATCCGCAATCCAATTTTTACCCTCTCTTTTAACGCTTTTATCAGCAAGTTGATGAATCATGATTAAGGTATATATATAATAATATTTAATATGGCACTCGAAAAAACACCAGTCTGTAACTTTGGGGAAAAAATTTATGATTTTGATTTAAAGTCAGTGGATGAAAAAAATTATAAATTAAAAGATATTATGGGAGAAAATGGAACTTTAATTATGTTCATTTGTAATCACTGTCCCTATGTGAAAGCAATAATAAAGGAACTCAGTTTTTCTGCCGATGAATTAAAGAAATACAAAATAGGCTCGGTAGCTATAATGTCTAATGATACGCTAAACTATCCTGAGGATGGATTTGAAAAGATGAAGATTTTTGCAAAAGAAAATAATTTTCAATTCCCATATTTAATAGATACTACACAAGAGGTTGCAAAAAAATTTGGAGCTGTATGCACTCCTGACTTTTTTGGATACAATTCAAATAATGAACTTCAATATCGAGGTAGATTAAGACCTATGAAAGATTTAGAGCCTGTATCGAATGGTAAAAATGAATTACTGGAATCTATGATAAAAATATCAAAAACTGGGAAAGGTCCTAGTGAGCAATTTCCAAGTATGGGTTGTAATATTAAATGGAAATAAAGTGTTTATTATAACCACAAGAAATTTTCTTCCAGAGCTAGGTGGTATGCAAATATTAATGAGTGATATTGCAAGACACTTATCACAATTTAATTCTGTTAAGGTTTTTGCAGAATATCATAAACACTCAATCGAATTTGATAATAATCAAAAATATGAAATAGAAAGGGTTAAAGGTTTTAAATTTATCAGAAAATTTAGAAAAGCTAATCAAATAGAGCAACTCTATCATAAAAATAAAAATATAACTGCCATCATATCTGATCATTGGAAAAGTATAGAAAAACTATCTAAAAATTTATGTAATGAGGTGCCAACACTTTGCCTGATTCACGGAAAGGAAATTAATCATCAAATCAAATCACCACTAAATATAAGGATGATAAATTCATTAAAAAAATCAAAATATATAATATCTAATTCAAATTTCACAAAAAAATTAGCAATATCTAAAGGTCTACCGGAGCAAAAAATTATCACGATTAATCCAGGTATAGATTTAAGTGACGATGATTTAGATGAAGGTGCTGCAATGAATATCTTTGACACAAATGGTCCTAAAATTATTACAGTTTGTAGATTAGAAAAAAGAAAAGGATTAGAGCAAACAATACTAGCTTTAAAAAATTTTCAATCAAAATATAAAAATTTTAAATTTGTAATTGTGGGTGATGGAGTAGAAAAATTGAATTTAGAAAATCAAGTTAGAGAGTTAAATTTAAACAAAAATGTTATTTTTTTAAACGATGTTTCTTTAAAATTAAAAAATTCATTAATTAAAGTTGCAGATTTTTTTATTATGCCGTCTATACAAGTAGGCAAATCAGTGGAAGGCTTTGGAATATCTTTTTTAGAATCAGCAAAATATGGAACTCCGTCTATAGGTGGTGTAGTTGGGGGTGCTTCAGATATTATTAAACACAACGAAACGGGAATATTATGCGATGGTGAAAAACATGAAGAAATTTATCATAGCCTAATTAAGATGATGGAAGATAATAATTACAAAATTTTTGGAGAAAACTCAAAAAAAATATCTAAAAATTTCTCTTGGGATATTCAAATTAAAAAATATTTAAATCTAATTGATAAAAGATAAATGAATTTTATTAAAAAAAATTTGAAATGGCTAGGAACTATTTTAGTCTTTATTGGAATCTTACTAATGTATTTAAACATTTATCCATTAAATATTTTTTTTCATGGTCCAGGTATTATTGCTTGGACTATACATGGCTACATCAATAAAGATAAAGCAGTATTGACTAATTTTGCTCTTCAAATCCCTTTTTCTATAATTGGTTTTTATAAATATTTTTTTATGTAGAAATCTGTCTCAACACTGCTTCTAAAACCTGGTCTGGTAATAAATCTTTTAAATTAGTAACTTCTAAAACTTTAAATTTATCTCTTTCTATGCTTACTTTTTTTGCAGATGTGTGTGAACCAAATAATGCAATGCCTTTACAACCAAGATGTGCAGCAATGTGTGCGGGCCCTGTATCATTTGCAATAACAAATGATGACTCATTAATAACTTTGGAAAGTTGATTTATATTAATTGGCTTATCATTGTTTAATATCATTTTTAAATTTAAATCCTTACATTTACCGATCTCATTAGGTCCTGGGGCGGCTAAAAGTTCATAATTTGGTATTTTATTTTTTAATAATTCTATTAATTCTTTAAAGTAAGGCCAAACTTTTTTTTGTAGTTTGGGAGAACAAAACGGTGCGATATAAATATATTTACCATTTATATTGCAGTTAAAATCATGATCTATTGCCCAAGAAAAATCAGGATACAATACATGATCCGTGTTTGTAATATTGGACCTTTCTAACTGAATATTAAAACGTTCAATAACACCTTTCTCATCAAATTGTTTTTTACTTTCATCTTTTTTTAAAACTGTTTTCGTAGATGACCAGTTTTTTATTTTAAAGTTTTTTCGATAAAATTCTGTTCTTGAGGAATTCTGAAGATCGTAACAAATATCAAAATTTAAACTTCGAATTTGTTTTATTAAATTTAATAAATAAAAAAAATTCCAACGGGGTAAACGTTTATCAATTATAACTTCATCAATATATGGACATTTTTCAAATAAGTTTTTAAACTTTAAAGTTGTTAGAATATAAATTTTTTTATCAATGAAATGATTTCTAATATCTTTTAATGCACCAGATATCTGTACAATATCACCTAATGATCCATGTTTAATAATTAGAATATTTGACATAAGTTAATTTACTATTATCAATACCATATGAATTCAGCTAATAAAATTTTTGCAGAAATATCGGTTGGTGAATTACTTGATAAGATAAGTATATTGGAAATTAAGCAAAATAACCTAAATGATAAAGAAAAAATTAAAATAGTTTCTAGGGAATTAGAAAGCCTTAGAAATACTCTAGAAAAAAATGTTCAATTAACAGACGAAATAAAATCACTCTATAAAAATTTAAAAGATATTAATATCAAACTATGGGGCATAGAAGATGCCAAAAGAGATTGTGAAAGAAATAAAAATTTTGGAGAAAGTTTTATTCAACTGGCAAGAAATGTGTATTTAGAGAATGATAACAGAGCTAAAATTAAAAATAAAATCAATATACTATCTGGCTCTAATCTTTTAGAAGTGAAAAGTTACGACAAATATTAATCTAAGCTGACACTTGGTATTTCTAATCTTAATTTTCTAATACTTTCAGTATTAATTTCTGAAATTACAAAACCAATATCTTTTTTCTTTTCACACAAAACTTCTCCGTCAGGCGATATTATCATTGCGTGACCGTAGGTTGAACGATTATTAAAATGAATACCTGTTTGAGCTGGTGCGAATACATAACAAAAGTTCTCTATCGCTCTAGATCGCAGCAATATATGCCAATGACGTTCTCCGGTATTTTTTGTAAAGGCTGAAGGTACTGTTAAAAATTCTGCACCCCTTTTCATTAGTTCTCTATAATGATTTGGAAACCTCAAATCATAACAAATTGAAAGACCTAAATTACCCCATGGTAATTTCGAAACAATCAAATCTTTTCCTGCTTTAAATTTTTTTGACTCTTCATAATTTTCACCATTTGGCAAGTTAACATCAAACATATGTATCTTGTCATAAGTTGAAACTACTTCCCCATTTGGATTAATTAATATTGACCTATTATAAATAGAATTTTTTACTTTTACTGGTGTTGCTCCTATTAAAAACCATATTTTTTTTGATTTAACGAATTTTATCGTCTCTTTAATACAATGGCCATCAGCATAGTCTTCAGATTTTTCTAATAATTCATTTTGATCTAATGTGAATAAAAAAGTATTTTCTGGAGTTAAAATTATATCAGCTCCTTCACTAATAACTTTTTCGGACAAATCTATTACTTGATAAAGATTATCTTTAGGACTGTTATTAGATGTTAGCTGCAAACATGCGGCATTGAATTTCATTATTTGTTTACTGAGCTAATAAAATTCCAAGAACAGTCAAAGCTTGGAATGTATACTTCTGCAACTTTTGAGTTTCCAAAAGCTTTTTCTAAAGTTTGATTCCAACTATTTACTTGCGCAGGTTTTTTATCCTTTGAACCAACCTGAGCAGTAATGACCCCGTTCTTTTTTGTTATTCTTTTAATATCCTTAATATTACTTGCCGCTAGATCGATGCAAAATTGATCATCATTTAAATCTATAAAAAGGTGATCATACTTATTGTCTTCACAAGAAACGATATTTTTAAAAGCATCCCCCCAAATACAATTTACATTATTACTTTTGTGAATATTTTTAAAAACATCAGGCAAGTATTGTTGGCAAGCTTCTACAACTTCTTTGTCCAGTTCAAACCAATCAATATAATCAAAATTATTTTTAACACACTCTCTGGCAACTCCACCATCTCCACCACCTATGATCGCAGCTGTAGAGTTTTGTTTTGATATTTGCAATCCTGACTTAACAAAAGTACTTGAGTATAGTTCTTCATCTTTTTCAGCTACTTGGATTTCTCCATCGATAAATAACGCATTTCCAAATTCTTTGAGTTTCAGTATTTCAATATGTTGACCAGCTTGGGATTTAAAATTTTTAATAACTTCTTCAACCATATAAAATTTCTTAATACCTTCTGAGCTATATATATCTTTGTAATGATGTATAGTGTCTCTATCAAAGTCTTTTTTAATAACAGATGTATGTGGTAATTCTTTTTTTAGTATGTCTAGAGAAATACTTGGACTAACTGACCCGCAAGTGAAAAAATCAAAACTCACTATCCCCTTTTCAGGAAACGTATGAAAACTCATGTGGCTCTCTTTTAATAAACACAAAAGAGTCACTCCCTGTGGAGCAAAAACATATTTAGAAATGTTTACTATTTCTACTTTTGCAACTTCAGCAATTTTTTTAAAAATATTTTCGTAAAATTCAGTTGGGTGATTTTCGTACACACCGAGAAAGTCTAAAGTTATATGCTCGCCTACTTTATTCATTAGGCCTCCCTTCTTTCAAAAAAATTAAAGCTTGCTAAAGCTTAAACTTCAAAACCCTGTTCATTAGAGATCTCGACAAGATTTTTAGCGTTCTTAAATTGCGGTATATATTGGCTGTCATTATTATCAACCTTTTTAATTATTTTTTATAATTTTTTACTTTTGATAAAACTTTTTTCATCTCGTAAATCGGTAAAATTTTTGGTTTACCAATTCTCAAACATTCGATGTATTGCTCTGATAAGTATTCAACCTCTTGAGCAAGTTCAAAAGCTGATTCTAAACTATTTGAAAATGATACCTGGCCGTGATTTTCAATTAAGCAAGCTGTTCTGTCTTTTAAAGCTGTGATAATATTTTTAGATAAATCACTAGTACCATAGGTTGCATATTTGGCACACTTAATATCTACGCCACCAGCAATTGCTACCATGTAATGAAAAGCTGGTATTTTTTTTCTCATACACGAAAGCACTAAAGCATTTTTGGAATGGCAGTGAACAATTGAATTAGCGCCTTTTTTATTTTTGTAAATATCCTTATGAAATCTCCACTCTGAAGATGGTTTATTTTTGTTCCTATTAAATTTTCCATTCAAGTTAACAAAAACAATATCGTTAGGTTTTAAAATATCATACTTCATACCGCTTGGGGTGATCAAAAAACCATTCTTATATCTTACAGATATATTTCCTGATCGCATCGGCGATAAGTTTGTTTTGTTTAGTAGTTTAGCAAATTTAATGATTGTTTTTTTAATTTTTAACTCGTTCATCTAAAAAACATCTTTGAGTTCGCTGGGTTTAAAAATACCTTTTTCGGTAATAAATCCAGTCACAAGATCTGCTGGTGTAATATCAAAACCATAATTAAGCCCCGTTGAATTTTTTGGATAGATATTAACCGTCTTAATATGATCATGCTCATCAAGACCGGTTACAAACTTTAGTTCCTCATCTGACCTTTCTTCAATTGGTATATCATGCCCTTTTAAAATTTTTTTATCGTAAGTAGTGCTCGGTAATGCCACATAAAAAGGAATGCCATTGTCTTTAGCAGCTAAAGCTTTTAAATATGTTCCAATTTTATTTGCGACATCTCCATTTTTACTAACTCTATCCGTACCAACAATGCAAATATCAACCATGCCTCTTTGCATTAATATACCTCCTGTATTATCAGCGATAATTTTGTGATTAATATTCTCATTTTGAAACTCATAGGCAGTCAGTGAAGATCCTTGATTTCTAGGTCTTGTTTCATCCACCCAAACATTAATATTAATCCCTGCATCTCTTGCTTTATAAATTGGCGCTGTTGCTGTGCCCCAATCGATAGTGGCAAGCCACCCAGCATTACAATGAGTAAGTATATTTATATTA
>Ga0181607_10004098_pt1 | contig 12514 bp, 12 predicted proteins | sample 041ome_9_FD_132420 | JGI IMG/M metagenome (GOLD analysis project Ga0181607, IMG submission 132420) | Coastal salt marsh microbial communities from the Groves Creek Marsh, Skidaway Island, Georgia - 041413US metaG (megahit assembly) | ecosystem: Environmental > Aquatic > Marine > Intertidal zone...
AAATCATCATTGTTATAAAATAAATAAACTCATAATATTAAATAAAAAAAAACAAAAAAAAGATTTTTAATTTCGATTTTATAATATTTTATATTTTTTTTATAATAATAATAAAAACTTGATAAACCAATAATATGTAAAAAAATGTTGTGAATATAGTTATGCGGTGTGATATATGAAGTAAAATAACTAATAATGATTATTACAAAAAAACCTGAAATTCCAAGATAACCAAAATTATACTTTTTAAAATTGTCTTTACATAAATTTACTAAAATAAACCCATATCCAATATTCGATAATAAAAAAATAACTAGATAGAAAAAGAAAATTATATGATCAGACATACTTATTTTTATTAGCTAGTTTTTGGTTTAATGTATATTCTTTTTTAATTAATTACATTAATTATGGTAATCAAATTTCAAAACAATAGATTTAAACTGTTTTTTTTAGTTTTTTACATTTCCTTAATAGCAGGATTTATCTTTAATGAAAATTCTACTGGTGGCGCAATAGTTGATTATATTAATCAAAAAAAAGCTGTAAATGATTTTGCAAATAATTTTTTGTTAACATTTTTAAATTATGAAAATTATGGCACAAGGCACTCTCCGGTATTAATCATTGGGTTATCATTTTTAGAAAAGTTTGGCTTTAATGATATTGGTGTCAGACTAATACATCTTCATCTATCATTAATACTACCTTTTTTATTTATAAAAATTCTCAAACTAAAGTTTGATTTTAAAAATAAAGAGATGGTTTATATAATTTCTTTTTTAGTATTTTTATCACCTACTTATAGAACTTTATCAATTTGGCCAGATAGTAGACTGTTTGGTTTAATTTTTTTTTGTATAAGTATTATTTATTATCTAAAATTTATTAATCATCAAAAAAAAAAATATTGTATTTTGAATATTTTATTTTACTCAGTTTCATCATACATAAGCCCTAATTTTTCAGTGTTTTCTATATTTTTTTTCTATAAGTATTTTTTATATTTCAAAAATGATTTCAATTTTTTGATTAAAATTATTTTGGTAAATCTAATTTTGGCTTTACCAGCGTTTTATTATGTATTTATTTTAGATGTAAATTTTATTAATCAACCTGCAGCGGTTGGATTTGATAAAAAAAGTATTTTTTTAGATAATATTTTTAATAATATTTTATTAATAAGTTCAATTATTTTATTTTATTTAATACCTTTTATGCAAACAAAAATTATTAGTTTAGAAAAATTTGAGCTTCATTATTCAATTTTATTAATTTTAGCGATTATTTTTACTTCTATTTATTATTTTAACTATTCATATGCATATACTGGGGGAGGGATATTTTATAAGGCATCATATTTTTTTTTTAAAAATAACATAATATTTTATATTATAAGTTCTACATCTTTATATATGATATATTTACTTTGTAGGAATAACAAATCAAATCTCCTAATATTTCTTTGCTTGCTTATAAGTAATCCTCAAATTACTGTTTATCACAAATATTATGATCCGTTATTGGTAATTTTATTCTTCTCATTATTTGATTTCAGAGTAGATATAAATAAAAAATCTACAAAAAAATATATCTATATTTATGGTTATTTTATTATTTTTTTATTATTAAGCATAATTAAAACAAATGTATAATTTAACTTTAGTCATTCCTGCAAAAAAAGAGAAAGAATCTCTATATTTGGTGCTTGATGAATTAAAAAAATATAATTTAAAGATAATAGTTATTATTGAAGAAAGTGATCTTGAAACAATAAAATCAATCCAAAATTATGACTGCGAGATTATTTTTCAAAAAAACAAAGGTTATGGCGATGCAATAATTCAAGGTATAAACTTAGTAAAAACAAAATTTTTTTGTATTTTTAATGCAGATGGATCTTTTGATCCGAAAGAATTAAAAAAAATGTATGAACTGGCATCAGAAAAAGATTACACATTTGTTTTTGGCTCTAGGTATATGAGAGGAGCATCAAGTGAAGATGACACAATAATTACCTTTTTTGGTAATAAAGTTTTTTCTCTTATAGGAAAATTTTTTTTTAAACTTGATATTAATGATATACTTTACACTTATGTTCTCGGAGACACGATTAAAACACAAAATCTCAACCTTAAAGAAAAAGGATTTTCTTTATGTATAGAACTTCCCATTAAAATTAAAAGATCTAATTTTAGAATGATATGCACTCCTTCTAATGAAAGAGCTAGAATAGGAGGAAAGAAAAAAGTTAATGCATTTAAAGATGGAATGAAAATTTTAATTTCTATGATAATTTTATTTTTTAAATAAAATTACTTTCTTAATTTAAACTGAAATAATTTGAAATAAATCACAATATATGAAGTAATACTAATTATAATTAGAAAAATTTGGAATTGCGTTATATATAAATTTTTAAAAGCAAAAATAAATATTAGTAAATTAAATATATTTATTAATATACTCGAAAGATTATTGCTTACTAGTTTTTTTAATTTAAATTTTTTTTTTAAAAAATTATATAATAAATGATGAAGATGATTGGTATCTGGATAAAATGGTGATTTATTTAAAATAAACTTTCTGATTATTGAAAATAATAATTCAAAACCTGGATACCATAAAAGTGTTACAAAAAAAAATGGTGAAATTTCAGGATTAAAATTATGTACTTTAATTAAAAAATAACCAAAAAAAACTGAAAAGGCATATGACCCACTATCACCTAAAAATAATTGATTTAGGAAGTTAAAAATGCCTAAACAAATCAATAAGATTAATGAAAATAAAATTAGAATTTGCATTTTTTCTAAATTAAAATTCAATTGAAAAATATGTAGCAAAATTAAAATTAAGGAAAAATAAACAATAACAAGGCCATTCAAACCATCCATAAAATTACATCCATTAAGCAAAACCATAAAACAAAAAATAACAAAGATTAAATTAAAAAATTCAGTTTGAAGGAGAAAATCTAAATATATAAATCTTGTTTCATCAATCTCAATCATTAATTGTTTTGAAAAGATAATTAAAAGTAATAACTGAATAATAATTCTAATGCTTGTTGAATTTACAAATTTAATATCTGCTAATAAACCAAGTACATAAAACAAAAAAATAAAGATGAAAAATGTTGATTGAAATTCAATTAAAATTGGACTTAAGAGCAGAATAAAAAAAGTCCCCCCAGAAAGTGGTACGTCATCTTTATTTGAAAACTTTTGATGATTGCTTCCATTAAAATTATTTATCAATTTTTTTTTTTTTAAAAATAAATTTCCAAAAAAAATTAATAATAAATTAATAACTATATAAATTAAATACATTTGATTATTTTATTAAAGAGTTTATCGATAAAATTAGAAGATAGTAAATAGACTTAAAAAAACCAAATTTCATATAATATTTGTATACTTTATATCCATCAGTTATTTTTTGTACAATATTAGAAGAAAGAGAATTTTTTGTTTTTTTCCATTTTGTTAATTTCTTTTTAAAGGCTATTAAAGGTATTTTTTTATCTAAAATTTTAATCCATAAAACAAAATCCTCTTTAGTTTTCAAATTGGGAAATAATAAATTTTTATTAAGTAAATTTTTTTTAATCATCACAGTAGACAATCCCACATCACAAGATTTAAGTAATTCTTGAGCTTTAAAAAAATTTCTAGCAATTCTTGATTTTAATATTCTATTTTTATTATTTACAATATTATAAGAAGTGTGTGTAAATTTATAATTGTTCATTTTCATATAATTTAGCTGTAGTTTTAATTTATTTTTGTTCCATGTGTCATCAGCATCAATGAAAGCTAAAAATTCTCCTTTTGATTTTTTAATACCCTGATTTCTAGAATAGCCTGCTCCAATATTTGTTTTATTCACAATTAAGCTAATTCTTTTATCAATCTTTATAATCTCTTTTATATATCTAAGTTCACTTAGATCTGTATCATCATAAATTAATTTGATTTCAAATCTTTTATACGTTTGATTAAGTACAGATAAAATTGTTTTTTTTATAAAATTTTTTTTTTTGTAATATGGAATAATTATACTTACTAGTGACATAAAATTATTTGAAATTTATATGCTTAATTGTTTAAATACCACCGTTAAAATGAAAAAAAAATTAATTTTATTTATGCCATCTATTGAAATTGGCGGTGTAGAAAAAAACTTCATTATAATAGCAAATTATTTTGCAAAACATTTTGATGAATTATCAATCATTACTACATCAAAAAAATATAAAAAAGAATTTGACCAGAACATAAAATTGATTATTCCTCAAAATAAAATTTGGGAAAAAACAAGTAGAAGAGTTAAATTTTTAGTTAGTTTATTTTACTTAATTATTGAATTCTTCAAAAACAAAGAAGTTAAAGTTTTTTGTTTTCAAGCTAATTTATACTGCATTTTGGTTTGTAAGATATTTATGAAAAAAATTATCATAAGATCAAATTCATCTCCTGATGGATGGTCTCAAAATCCTTTAAAAAAGTTTTTATATAAAAAAATTTTAAAATTATCAGATAAGATTATTGTGAACAGTCTTAAATTTAAAAAGCAACTAAAAACAAAATTTGATTTAAAGTCATATTGTATTTATAATCCACTAAATTCTGAAGATATATTAAAATTATCAAAACAATCTATAAATAAAAATAAATTATTTAAAAAAAAAAATTTAAAATTAATAAATGTAGCTAGACTAGAAGATCAAAAAGATCATCAAACTCTATTAAAAGCTATGCTCCTCTTAAAAAATAAGATTAATTTTCAATTAATAATTATAGGTGGTGGTAAAAATAGAAATCAAATATTAAAACTTATTAATGAATATAACTTAAAAAAAATTGTTAAGCTAAAACCATTTATAAAAAATCCATATCCTTACATGAAAATTTCTGATTGTTTTATTCTATCTTCTATTTATGAGGGATTACCTAATGTTCTTTTAGAGGCAATACTATTAGATAACTTTATTATTTCAAGCAACTGCCCAACAGGACCATCTGAAATTCTTGATAATAATAAAGGTGGGTTGCTTTTTAAAACCTCTAGTCCAGAGGATTTAGTTAAAAAAATATTATTTTTTTATAAAAATAAAAAAATTTGTTTAAAAAAAAAACAATTTGCAAAAAAAAGATTATCTAGATTTGATTATCAAGATAACTTAAAAAAATATCTACTAATGGCTGAAAATTTCTAGATAATTCATCTTAAATTCAGAATTTTTGACAATTTTAAATAATGATTAAATATAGTGTATTTTCTAACATTCTTTTTGGATATTAAAATTTTACTTTTTAAAATTTTTTTATTTCTATCAAAATTAATTAAAGATTTATATAATTGGTTCTTTTGATTGTTTGAAAAAAGAATTCCTCCTTCACCGTTATTAAGAAACTCTTTTGTTCCGTTTGGACAATCGCTCGAAATTATAAAAGCATTAGACAAAGCAGCCTGAACTATTACAAAACCAAGCTCTTCCCATAATGATGGGAGAATAAATGCAGTACATCTTTGCAAGTAATAATAAAAATTTTCCTCATACCCTAAAAGGTGTACTTTATTGTCTAATTTTTTCTCTTTTATCATTTTCATCAACTTATATTTATGTTCTCCATCACCAATTATGACTAGATTAAAATTATCCGAGACTCTACAAAATTTCTCAAATTCATTAATTAAAAAAAAGAAATTTTTTTGTTTAGTTAATCTCCCAATACTTAGAAAAAAATTTTTTCTAATGTTATACTTTTTTGTTGGATATTTTTTTTTTAATTCTAAATATTCTTTAACATCAATAATTGGATCTGGAAGAAAAAAAATTTTATTACTATCAAATATTTCCAATTCTATAATTTTTTTCTTAAGTTCCTCTGTCGGACAAGTAACAGCAAAGATTTTTTTCCTACATAATTTCCATATAAATGTTCTAAATAAATTTAATTTAGGAAATCCTGAAATTCTTAATACCAATTTAGTATTAAAATTGAACATCTTAAAAAGAAGCAATGGTAAAGATGTTAATAAATGAATTATTAATATATCTGGTTTATTTTTTTTTAAAATTTTGAAAAGAGGATAAGCGGAAAAAAATATTATGAGTAAATATGAAAACCTGCTTTTATAAAAACCTAATGTAGGTAAATATTTATTAATTTTAAAAATTAGATTAATTGTTTTTATATCTTTTTTTTTAAGAAAACTTTTAAATTCATCCCATTCTCCAAATACATTAAATAACTCTAATTCGACTTTCTCTGACAGATATTTTCTTAGAGATAATATTGAATTTAAAGTAGATTTTACAGTTCCTACTTTTGATATATGCGGTGACCAATAATATATTTTATTTTTCAAAAAATTTTAAGTTTAAATTAATTAATATTTTATCTTATTAAAAACTAAACTTTTCTTATCTTTATAATTGATATACCATTTAATTGTTTTTTTAATACCATCATTAATGTTTGTAAAATCATTAAATTTTATATTTTTTTTCAATAATTGATTATCACCATAGGTTTTAATCATTTCTCCTTTACGATAGGGCCTCTTTATAATTTGTGCTTTTTTGAATATATATTTTTCTATTAAGGATATTAAATCAATTATCTTTAACGGATGTCCTGAACAAATATTGAAAATATAGTTTCCTAAAATTCCTTTATTTAAGAATAAAGCCATAATTTCAGCGACATCCTCGACATAAGTGAAGTCTCTGACATAATTCCCATTATTAAACAAATAAAAATCCTTTTTTTTACTTAATTTATCTAAAAAAGTTAAAAAAATCATATCCGGTCTTCCGTATGGACCATAAACAGTAAATGGTCTAAATATTTTAAGATCAACTTCTGTAAACTTAAAATTTTCTCTTAAAATTTTTTCACATTCTAATTTTGTTTTTGCATAGATATTAATTGGTTTTAAGATTGCTTTTTCATTAATTGGAAATTTTTTTTTAAGACCATAAACTGAGCTTGAAGAGGTAAAATAAAACTTTTTTATCAAATATTTTTTTGTCAAATTAATTAGATTTTTTGTAGCATTAATGTTATTTTGTACATACGTTTTGGGATTTTTAAAAGAATACATTATTCCAGGCTGAGACGCCAAATGATAAATACAATCAAATTTATTCTGATTAAAAATCTCTTCTAGTCTTTTTGGGTGATTTAAATTTACTTTTTTAAATTTAAACTTTTTATCTTTTTTTAAAATTTGAATCCTTTGAGATTTATATTTTGGTGGATAATAATTATTTAAATTATCAATCCCTATTACGAAATGATTGTCTCGCAACAATCTTTTTACTAAGTGATATCCAATAAAACCTGCAGCTCCAGTTACACAAATTTTCATTATTCAATTATTTGTTTAGCTCTATCAAGCCAAGTAAACTTTTTAACTGTATTAAATGCATTTTTTCTTAAAGTAATATAGTTTAAATAATTTGAGTTTACTTTTTTTATTTCTTTTAACCACGAATTAACATTTAAATAATTATCAATAAGTATGCAGTTTTTTTTATGTATTAATATCTCTCTTAAAACTGGTATGTTGGCTGAAATAATTACTTTTGATGAACCTAGGTAATCGAACATTTTCATTGGTGACATAAAGTCGATAATATTACCTATATCTCCAGTACTTGTAACTTTATTGGAATAAGGCATTAATAGAATATCCATTTTTAAGATTTCTTTTTTTATGTTTTTATATGGAATTTGTGAAAACAAAAATAAATTTTTATTAAAAATTTTTCTTTTAAGTTTGTTTACAAATAAATTTGATCCTCCATAAATATAATAAATATTTTTTTGATCAAGCTTAGATAATTTTAGTATAGTTGTAATTCCACGTGATTTATAAATACTTCCAAAATATCCTATTTTTAGTTTTTTTTTTATTAAATTATTAGTTTTATTGTTAAAAATACTTGTAGAGTCAGACAATATCTTAAAATTATCATTTTTATAGTTATAATTGCATGTAATAAAATTTTTTAATTTTTTAGTTATAAAAATTACTTTTTCTATCGAGCTTGAATTTAGTAGCTTTAAATTTCTAAAAATATTAGATAAAATTTTCCCTGAAGTTCTTAAATCATCATGAATTTCAACTATATGTTTTCTTCTTAGTAAAATTAGGATCAAACTAATCATTAAATTTCTAGTAATAATTTTGTCACTCTTAATCAATAAACTTCTAAATACTAGCTTTAATGGTATTAAGATATTTTGAAATTTAGAAATCTCGTTTTGCTTTTTCCCAATTTTAATAACTCTAAAATTTGATTTAATTCCATAAAATTCTTTAATTGTTTTTTTTGATTTACCCAAGTTTGGAATTATTAAATTTACCTCATTTCCGTTAAGAGCAAGAGCATTGCACATCTGAATTATTTGCAATGAGTTAGCATTGTTAGAGGGAATATCAGTAACTGTTATATAATTAATTTGCATTATAAATTTTTAAATATATTTTTAAAATTGAATTAATTAATATCGAACTTTAAATTAATTTCTATTAAAATGAAAATTCAAAAAATTGTAATTTTTTTTCCATTATTCTTTAAAGGTGGTATGGAAAAAGTAATCACTACAATCCTAGATTCTTTTGAAAACTACCATTTAGAAATTTTATTCATTACATATAAAAAAAATGTTCATTTAAAAACACATAATAAAAATGTTAGAATAATAACACCTAATTTAAAAAAGAACTATGTTGAACTAAGTAATTTTAAGAAAATTTTTTTATGTCTTAAAGAACTAATAAAAATTTTAAAAATTGAAGACAAAAATAGAACTATTATTTTTTCAGTACAAAATAGTGTTTTATCAATTCCTGTAGCAAAATATTTTAATTACAAAATTGTGGTAAGTAATGCAACACCTATAAAAGCATTTTTTTATATGAAAAACTTTTTTAAACAGTTAATTTTTTTAACTTTTAAACTAATATTATATAACTTTGCTGATAAAATTATTGTAAATTCAGAATCTAATAGAAAATCTTTATCTACTTTTATCCTTAAAAAAAAAAAAAAGATAAAAATTTACAATCCAATAAGTTTTAGTAACAAAATTAAAATTAAAAAAAAAAAATTTCAACTATTAACAGTAAGTAGATTGACACATGATAAAGGAATTCATATTTTAATTAAATCAATAAAAAAGTTAAATAATAACAAAATAAGATTATTAATTTTAGGTGATGGTGACTTTAAGAAAAAATTAAAATCACTGACCTATAAATTGGGAATAAAAAAAAATGTTGTCTTCAAAGGATGGGTTAAAAATACAGAAAAATATTACAAACAATCATCAATATTCATTTTACCCACCCTTTATGAAGGATTTGGTAACGTGTTAGTAGAAGCAATGAACTATAATTTAATTTGTTTATCCACAAAAAATTCTGGTGGACCTGATGAGATATTAGAAAATGGTAAAAATGGATTTCTTTTTAAAAAAAATGATGTTCATCAATTAAAAGATAAAATTCAATTTTGTTTAACAAATAAAAAACTAGTTAATTTGAAATTAAAAAATGCAAAGAATTCACTAAAAAGATTTAATAAAAAAAAAATAATCTATCAGTACTATAAAACTTTATGTTTATTCAATAAGTAAATTTAAATTTTAATAAATTTTTTATACCACCTAATATATTTAAGATATCCTTTTTCAACTGGAAATTTTGGATTAAAATTTAATTGTTTTTTTGCTTTTAAAATACTTAGAGTACCTCTTTTTGGCATAAGCTTATCTCTTTTTTCATAATAAACTTTTAAGTTTGTGAACTCTTTTTTTAAAATATCAATTAAAGAATTAATCTGTCTTCCATTTCCAAATGTTAAATTATATGTTTGACCTCTAGAATTTTTTGCTTTTGTTATTTTAATTAATCCAGAAATAAAATCTTCTATGTATGTAAAATCTAGTTTTTCTTTACCATTACCATTAATTACAATTTTCTTTCCTTGTACTGCATTTTCAAGAAATATTTGACCCACTCTCATACTTATACACCTTTCACCATAAAGTGCTGATGGCCTCACAATAGTATAGTTAATATCAAAAACTTGTTTATATGCCTTAATTATATTTTCACACATAAGTTTTAAATTTCCATAGATTCCCAAAGGTTTACATGTTGTATTTTCACTAACAACTTTTCCATTAAAATTCCCATAAACCATGCTAGAGGAAAGATATATTAAATGAGAGTTTAAAGATTTAACTATCTCTAATATTCGCATCAAAGTATTAACGCTGTTTTCATATGTATAAAATGGATCAATATTTGAAATATTTGCATGTGAAACTGCTGCAAGATGAAATATAAAATTAGGTTTTATTCTTAGAAGTTTTTTTTCTATCTTTTTGTAAGAAGAGTTAATGTTAAATCTATAAAACTTGATATTATTTTTTTTAATTAATTTTAGTCTGTGAGTTAAAATTCGATTATGAATTAAAAAATTATTTTTTTTTCTATATTTTTTTGCAAAAAGGTTATTTACGCTTAAATCATCAAATATATAAATCAAATTATTTGGATTTTCAGATAGTTTTAATGCTAGATTATGTCCAATAAAACCAGCCCCACCTAAAATTACATATGTTTTTTTTTTCATAATAATGCTTTTAGAAATTGAAAATTTATTTTCAATTATTTTAATAATTTAAGATTAAATAAACTTTTTAATTCTCCTTCTCTATAATTTTTTTTAAAATCTTAGTAATTCTTAGAATATCTGAAAAAGTTATATAATGATGACAAGGCAAAGAAATATTTGTGTCAGCAAATTTATCTGCATTAATAGATTTATTAAGATTAATTTTATATTTATTTTTATAATAACTCATCCTGGGTAAAGATTTTGCGTAATGTATACTTGCACCAACTTTAAACTCTTTGAATTTTCTTAATATCAAATTTCTCAGACTTTTTCTTTCTAAAATTATTGGAAATATAAAATATGAATTTCCAGACATTGATTTATTATACTTAAGATTTAATTTTTTGAAGTTATTTATATAAAAAGCTGCATTTTTTCTTCTTTTAATTAAGTTTTTTTTATATCTGTTTAATTGATTTAATAACAATGATGATTGAAAATCAGTCATTCGATAATTAAAACCCAACAACTTAACATCATACAACCCTTGAAGTTTTCTATTTTGAGGCTGTGTATCAATCCCAAAAGCTTTTAGTAATTTCATCTTTTCAAATAATTTTCTATTATTAGTAACTATCATGCCCCCCTCTCCACTCGTAATTTGTTTTGTGGGGTAAAAAGAAAACACTCCACATTCACCAAAATTTCCGGCATGCTTTGATTTATATGTTGTTCCCAAAGCATGTGCACAATCTTCAATCATTTTTATCTTTTTTTTTTTACAAACAATTCTTAATTCATCTAAGTCACAGGGAAAGCCAGCCATGTGAACAACGATCAGACCTTTAGTTTTTTTTGTAATTTTCTTTATAACTTCTTCAACCAATATATTAGCTGTTATTGGATTTACATCTGCAAAAATTGGTTTGGCGCCAGTAAATTCAACAGCATGTGCTGTGGCTGTATGTGTTTGGGCAGGAACGATGACTTCATCTCCTTTTTTAAAACCTAAAGCTAAACATGCAATATGTAATCCCGCTGTACAACTTGATACAGTTATTGAATATTTTGAGTTGGTAAATTGACTAAATTTTTCCTCTAAATCTTTTGTATTTTTTCCATGAGTAAGCCAACCACTTTTAATGCATTGACTCATTTTTTTAAGATCATTATCAGTTATATCAGGTTTTGAAAATTTAATTTGTTTCATTGATTTAAAGTGAATTTTTTAAAATTCTTGACTCAATCAAATTAAGAGTATTATCCAAACCAGATAAGTTTATATACCTTTGAGAGTTTTTTTGAATTTGACTATAATAGTTTTTGTCTTTTTTTAAATTAGCTATAATCTTCTTTAAAAAATTTGAAACTTTTCTTGTGTTTTGCTTGTGAAGTAATTTAATTAAACATTTCTTTTTTTCAAAAAAATTAATAATTTTTTTTTGGTGAGGATAATTTATATATGCCACAACTATTTTTCCTAAAGCCATTGCCTCAAACATCATTGTACCACCAGCTGAAATAACTAAATCTGCAGACTGATAATATTTCAGTAGATTAGTTTTTTTTGTTATAATTTTCGTTTTATTATTATTTCTAATTTTCATAATTTCATTATTTGTTTTTACACCAGGTCCAACAATTATTAAAATTTTAATAAAACTTATATTAATAATAATTTTGTATAATTTTATTAATATATTTTTAAAATCTGAACCTCCAGAACTTATTAAAATTGTAAAGTTTTTAATTTTTTGATTAGTTTTCTTCTTATAACTTTTTAAATAAGAATTTAAAACCATAAACTTTGTATTGTTAAATATTTTTTTACTTTTTTTATTTTTTTTACTTAAAAATACTTTTGAA
>Ga0181607_10004100_pt1 | contig 12513 bp, 9 predicted proteins | sample 041ome_9_FD_132420 | JGI IMG/M metagenome (GOLD analysis project Ga0181607, IMG submission 132420) | Coastal salt marsh microbial communities from the Groves Creek Marsh, Skidaway Island, Georgia - 041413US metaG (megahit assembly) | ecosystem: Environmental > Aquatic > Marine > Intertidal zone...
AAGATTCAGAAGCGACTCGCGAAGAAGACGAAATTGGCGCGGTTCCTCGGTGTGTCCGTTCCGAAAGGTGGCGTGCCCGTGACCCGTCGATACACCCTCATCAAGAAGAAGAAGGGTGGAAACAGCGACAAGAGCGCGGCGAGTCTCGGGGACGTGCTCATCGACGTGGAATTATTCGCACTGGATCTCAACCTGCGCGTGTTCGATATCGAGTCCAAGCGCGTGATCTCGAAGACGCTCGGGGGTCTGCTGGACATGCCCCTCATGCGACCGGGTGAGTTCGGGTACGAGATCGTCGACAATCAAAAGAAGGGCGTGACGTACAGGAACAAGGACTCGGGGTCGATCGTGCACGATCACCGCGTCTACATCGGGGGGAAGCGCTTCCTCTTGGACGACGTGTACGAGATGCAAAAGCTCGGACTTCGACCGGAGAAAGTCGACAAGGACAAAATGCGCATGACCACGCTGGCGAAATTGATCGACCCCAAGATGAAAATATCCAACGCAAATTCCATCGACACCATTTACAGGCGCGTGCGTCCCAAAGTGCCCGCCCCACCCAGATCGTGGACGCTCCCCGTCCCACGGTCCGTGAACATCGAGGCAGCCGCTCGGGTCAATGTGAATCGATACGCCAAATACACGACGACACCGAACCCGAAGAAGGTGTTCACCCAGTTTTCTCAGGGCGTGGTCGTCGACAAAGGGCAGCGCGCGCCGACCGGGTATGCCAAGACGAACGGTGGCTTGCGATTCGACGTCAAGACGCAGCGGTGGGTAAAAAACACGTCGACCGCGTACATCGGTAACCAGTACACGCACAAGAAAAAGAAGGCGACGCCCTCCAACGCGAAGAGTGTGTACGGGTACAGAGGGAACAGGAACGCGTGGGTGCCCAAGGCGGTGCTGCGTGGTGCGTCCGAAATCCCATTCGTAGGGTTAAAGAATACTGGTGTGAAGAAGACATAATCAGCCATGTTCTTCAAGCCACCGACGAAAGAAAACGACGGACTGTACTACGTTCGCGCGTATCAAGACGACAAGAAGAAGGTCTTCTATCAATTGAACGGGGCGAAGATCAAGACCGCGACGGGATCCGAACTCGTGCTCGAGATCAAATCCAGGGCGAAGATCGACGCCCTCGACGAACAAAACATTCAGGCTGCGATTGAACATGCTCAGGAGTGGTTCGGCAAGGAACTCACAGAGGAATACTTGAGAAATGCCTACACGTCTCCTCGGGACGTCACCGTGGAGCGCATTCACCCGACGAAAGTTTTCAGCCCGGAATTAGAGATCGTCGATTTCGAAAGCGCCGCAGCAGGACGAGAATGTAACGCCATCGTGGAGTTCGCCGGACTGTACTTTGCCAGGCAGTCGTTCGGTCCGGTGTTCAACGTGGTTCAGGTCAAACTCCATGCGACGAAAGTGTCCGACTACCCAGAGGACTACGCGTTCGTCGAAGACGAGGAGGACGAACCCGAACCAACACCTTCAGTCGAACCACCGGTCGGGGAGGAACCAGAACCAGAAATCCCCCCGGTCGAAGAATCCGCGCCGACCGAAATCACCAGCGAAACCTAGACACGAAAAAAATATGTTGTAACCTCATATACAATGAAGGGTCTCTCGAAGAACATCGTGATGCTCGCCGCCCTCGCCGTTTTGGTGTACCTTCTCTTCAACATGAAGAGTACGACCTCGACGTACGCTTCGTTCACCTCAGACGGTGAAATGGTCGGCGGTGGTCCGAGCCCGTCCCCGATGATGCAGCGCCCGGTCAACTGTGCCGCTCAAGCGGGCACGGGTCTCGCCAGCGCCTTGTTGCCGCGTGAGGTTTCTCAGGATGAAGACTGGGGTCAGTTCGCACCGGCCGATGTTCTCAAGGGTCAATCTTTCATGGATCCGCGCGCGCAGATCGGCGTGCCCGAGACCGCGGGCGGCAGCTTGAGAAACGCCAACCAGTCCATTCGCGCCGAGCCCCCTAACGTGAAGGAGGTGTTCGTGTGGAACAACTCGACGATCATGCCGGATTTGATGCAGCGTCCGCTCATCTAAGTGATTTAAAGAATTCAAGAGCAGTACAAGAAAATGACTGACACAAATGAGTTATCTAGCGCTGTTCAAAAGCTCGTCGAGCTTTCGAAACAAATCACCGAGGCGCGGAAGGACATGAAAGTGCTCGTCCAGGCGGAGAAGAAACTCAAGGAACAAGTGAAATCTTCCATGGTCTCACAGGACATCGATACGATCAATCTCAAGAAGGGTAAGATCAGTGTCAAGAAATCAACCAGGAAGCAGAGCATGACGAAGAGCAACATCATCGAAGGGCTTCGCAAATTTTTCAACGGCGACGAGGACACCCTCCAAAAATGCCTCGCCATCATTAACGAAAATTTACCCGTCAAAGAGAGTACATCTTTGACCCTCTCCGGTATAAAAGAATCAACGTCAGACTAATATAACACATCGTCTTCATGGTTTGGTCTCAGTATGTTTACGAGGGCAACTACGGTCTGGACGTGGATGATTATCCCAGCGGCGAGGAGGACTCCACGGATCCATCATTAAATTTGACAGTACACGCGTTCTGGGACGAATTCAATGATGAATTATGGTATTTATTTGATCACCTACAGGTACTCCTGTACGACGGCGTTCTCATGTCGCGCGTGCAGTTCGACGACTTTGTGGATTTCTGCTATTACGAGGCGGACGAGACCGTGCTCGAAGAAGACGAGCGACTCGTGTACGTTTGGGACAGGATGCAACGCCTCGACGAAACGCACATCATGGGAAACAAAAGGTTTGGTTCGTTTTGTCGATTTATAAATCTTGAGTAATAGTACTATGATCGACGTCACCACACCCAAAGTAGCTATTCCAGCGGCGCTTTTTTTAACGCTCAGCCCGGGGCTTCTCGTTCGAACCACGGGCACGTCTCTCGCGTTCGCGGATGGGCGCACCGACCGCGTGTCCGTGTTTTTCCACGCCGCCGTCTTCTTCCTGGTCTACAGCGCCATCGCCCGGATGATGGGTCTGGTGCTGACGAAGACCGATCTCATCGTGACGACGAGTCTGTTCGTGGCGTTGCAACCGGGTGTGCTTTTGACGTTACCACCCACGAACACGCCGGGTCAGGCGAGCATTCAGGCGAGCGTGGTGCACGCCGTGGTCTACGCCTTGGTGTTCGCGCTTTTGCGGAAGCAATTCAGTTCGTATTATTAAATAAGACACATCCGAAGATGAAATATCTTTGCCTCGGACCCGGTGGGACTGGTATCTTCACCATCGCCGGGTTTCTGAAGAGACACGAGGCACGTCTGGAGGAGGTGCACGAGATCGCCGGGTGCTCCGCGGGTTCCATCTTGGGTCTCTTCATGTCAGTCGGGTATTCCATGGATGAGATAGTGGACATCCTGTTCTCCGCGGATATGGAAAAATTCGTAAAAATCAAGGTTGCGTCGTTCTTCACAAACTTTGGCTTCGTCGACACCGGTCCAATTCGCGAAGAATTCGTTCGACTGTGTCGTTGTGATCCAACATTTTCGCAATTGAAAAAAAAATTTTACGTCGCGGCGTTCTGTCTCAACACCGGAGAGACCGTGTACTTTTCGCGCGATTCACATCCAGACATGAAAGTCATCGACGCGGTGTTGATGTCCATGAGCGTTCCCCTGATATTTTCGACCGGGCGATTCAATGGATACACGTACACGGACGGGGGTATCAACGAAGCGGTGCCGGTCACGCCATTCCTGGGCAAAAAACCACACGAGGTGTTTTGCATCAAATTGAAATCGACACAAAAATACCAAGAAGAGATTCGAACGCACATTCAATTTTTGGAAGCCCTCCTTCGATCGACGCTGAACAATAGACGCACGTACACACTGGAACACATGAAAGTGGTGGAACTCGACGTGGGTGAAATAAACGTGTTTGACTTCTCTATAGATTTGGAGACCAAGGGTAAACTCTACACGAAAGGTTTCGACCAAGGTTAATTAATTTTTTTTGCCATGTAATACTATATCTTATGGTTGTATGTGATCCAAGTGCACGTATCCAGGATCTTAGACGACTCGTCAAACAGGACACGGGTATTTCCGCGCCCTCGCTCACAAAGCAAGACATTTGTGACGCATACGCATCCATGGGTTCCGGGATCGTCCTTCCCCCCATGCGCATGTCGAGAGATCGATCGTATCTCATCGACGTGGCTTCACCCCTCGAGGTGAAGGATTACAAAGTACTGTTCAGGAAATCGTCGACCATCGGTGAATTGAAGTCCGTCGCCAGGAAGGTCAAGGCGGTCTTGGTCGATGGTGCGAAGAAGGATGACATCGTGACCGCGATTCAGGATCGACTCAACCGACTCAACGTCGCTGAACCGGTGCAATTGCGCACGACCTCGCGGAAGAAGACGGCGAACACGAAACAACCGGCGCCGGTCGTCGCAGCGGAAACGGTGATTCCAGTCACGAATGGAAACATCGTCAACACGAGAGAGATGGTGAACAACACGAAAAACGTGATTGCGAATGAAGAGGCACGGCGGGTGAACAACACGAAAAACGTGATTGCGAAGGAAGAAGAGGCGCGACGGGTGAACGCCAATGCGAAGATTTCGAATTTACAAACGACGTTGAACACCACCAAAGACCCGAATGCACAGAATGCAATTCGGCGAAATCTCAACGCCGCGCGACAAGAAAACGCGAGGGCACGAAAGGAGGCGAACAATCGCATCGCCAGCGTGTCTCGTCGTCAAAACCAAATGGCATCGAACGTGTCGTCGGCGCTCAATCGCCAGAATCAAAAGGCTGCGAATCGAAACGTCGCCGCGTTGTCTGCCATCTCGGCGGCGAAGGCGAACGTGTCTCGGGAGATTGCGAACATCGAACAGATGCGAATGAAACAGGTGTCGAATTCGAAGGCGGCGCAAAACGCTCTGGCGAACGAGCAGAGAATTTTGAAAGAGCAACTCAAGACCGCGAACACCGAGATCGCACAAGAGAAGGCTCGACAAGCCCTCGAACTCGTGGAGTTCAAAAGGCAACTCGAGTCGAACTTCGAGAAGCGTCAAAAGAACGCCTTGGCGACGATTCAGGCGCAGAGAAATGTCGCTGTGCAGAAGGTGAACAGCGCCAACACCGACCTCGAGAAGATGAAGGCGAAGCAAGAGCTCGAATTCCAAGAACGACTGTTGAACATGAAGATCAAAGAGAAGACATTCTTGGAACAGCGTCTGAACGGCATGCTCAACCTCACGGAGAAGGAGAGGGGTGATTTCAAAAAGATGTACGAAACGTCGTCCCTCGATGAAGTCATTCAAAAGGCATCCGAACTCAACGAACAGAAGGGGTTGAACAAAAAAGTCACCGAAGCCTTCGTGATGAACGCGAAGAAAGAAGCGGCGAACGCGAAGGTGAAGGAGAACGCCGCGACGAAGGAATTACAAGCCGCGAAAAATGCGCAAATGAAAGCCGAACAGGCGTTGCGTAACGCGCGGAATGCGCAACAACAGAAAGCCGCACAGACCGCGGCGAACAACGCTCGAAAGGTGTTTGAGAATGCGACGCGCAAGCTCGAAGTCGCCCAGAAGGAGAAAGCGTTCAATTCCAGCGCGCTCGTCGCACAGTTGACCACACTCGTGGAACAGGCGAAGAAAACGCCCGCGTCGACCAACAATGTCCAGGCACAGAATCTCAAGAATGCACAGGTTGCCAAACTCGAGGCTGAACTGAGAAACGCAAAGCAAAAGATGGTGACCGCGAACCGAAACGCGAACGCACAGATCCAAGCCGCGAAGACGAACGCGAACGCACAGATCCAAGCCGCGAAGAGAAACGCGAACGCGCAGATCCAAGCCGCGAAGACGAACGCGAACGCGGCGAAGCGGAATGCAGCCACGGCGGCGAACGCAAAAATAAAGGCTGAGCGAGCGCTTCAGAACGCCGCGAATGCGAACCGGAAGAAGCGTCAAAACGACCTCAACGCGGCGACGCGTCAGTCGAACAACGCGCAACGCAAGCTCCAAGAAGAATTGCGAAACGTGAAAAAGTTGATCACACAACTCGAGTCTCAACCACGCGCAGTCGCGAACACGTCGGGTATCGCGCAATTGCAGACACAGATGGTGGCACTGCAAGAAGAGATCGGAAAGCAAAATCGCATCCCGGGTGTGAAGCCACCGAACGCGAACGCGGGAGTGCCGAAGCCGACGCCACCACCGAACGCGAACGCGGGAGTGCCGAAGCCAGTGAACTCTAACAACAACAACATCGGCAAACGACTCAACAAAAGTCAGACGATTCAGAATGCTCGACTCGCACTCGCGAAGAAGCAAGAACTGGCGAGAGTGGAAGAACAGGAAAGAGAGGTCGAGCGTGCTCTGGAGGAAGCCAGGAAGAAGGACGAGGAGGGGCGACGATTGGCGATGGAACGCGAAGAGGCGAACAGGAAGATCCGCGAAGCCAAGAACGACGCTGAACGCCAAGCCGCCGAGAAGGCGAAACAGTTGGCGAACGAACAAATCGCGCGAGTCGCACAGGAGAAGATCATGCTAAATCAAAAGGCGAATCTCTTCAGTGTCGGCGGCGACGAAAAGTACTTGAAGAAATATCTGATGGCGACCGGTCAGGAATTGGGTTCGGTCAACGCGGCTGGGTACAAGGAGAAAGTCCTCAAGGACATCAAACTCGCACAATTGGAAGCCAACGCGAAACCGGCGGGGTTCTTCGGTAAAGCCAAGCCAAAACTTGACTACGTGAACGACCGTTCGTACAACACGAGATTGCGACTCGCCGAGACCAAGCTCTCGAACGTCGCCAAAGTGGAGGGTGAGAAGGCGGACATCCAGCGCTTATTGAAGATGGGTGGTGATCGACAGTACTTGAACGCGTACAAGAAAAGCATGAACAACGTGCCTTTATCAAACATTAACGCGAACGCGTACACGAGGAAATTGAAGAAAGATTTGGAATACGCCATCAAGGTCCAACAACTCAACGGCACGTCCGTGCCCAAACTGACATTCATACCCGGTACGAACCAAAATTATGCAAACTTAATGAACACCGTCAACAAGAAGCTGGCGAACAAGAGGGAACAGAACAAGATCGCGTCAGAGGACAAGGCGAAGGTGAACAGTCTTCTGGCGGTGGCACCCGGTGTGACCATGGACTATCTTCAAGCCTTCTCGAAGTCACGAAACGTGAACGTGAAGAACATCACCACCAATGCACTGGCGAACAAAGTGAAGGAAGACGAGGAAATTCGTGGCATGATGGAGCAGCTGCAGGGTAAGGGCATATTCAAGACCAAACCTAAGCTCGTCTTCATCAGCAACGCCGCGACCGAGAAAGAAAAGCTCCAAAAGCAACTGAACAACAAGAAGAAGGCTGAGGAGAACAAGGCGGCGTCGATTGAGCTCTCACAGCAAGAGGCGAAATTGCTCAAGGAACTGTCCAGAAATCTCGGCGTGAACACCGCATACCTGAAGGCGTACGCCAACGGTAAGTCGTTCCAAAATCTGAACAAGAACGCGCTGAAGGCGAAGATCAATAAAAACAGGGAGATCGCGAAGATCTTGGCGACTGCCGTGAAGAGTTCTTTCACTGGAAAGTATGCCAATGCGAAACCTGTTCTCAAGTTCATCAAGAACGCAAATTATAACGCCATCCTCGAGAGCGCGACGCGCAACATGAACGCACGCGTGTTGAACAGAAATGAAAAGAACGCAGCGGCGAAGACGAAGTCGAACACGAAACAACTCACCAAGAACACGAGGGCGTTGATCGCTAAGATCGCGTCGAACGCGAAGGTGAGCACGTCGTACATCGACGCGTTCCTCGCGGATAACGCTCACAAGATTTTCGACGCACAAAAACTCAACGCCAATCGCTCGGCGCTCAATGCCAAAATCACGAAGGACATGGAAGTCGCAAAGATGAAGGCGACCTCGGTGAAGGGTTTAATGGGTAAGTACGCGAACGGAACACCGAAGCTCGTGTACATTCCCACCGGGACGTACAACTCGGTCCGAAACGCGGAGAACGTGTCCATGAAAGAACGCCAGACCCAATCGAACACGAAACAGCTCACGAAGAACACGAGGGCGTTGATCGCTAAGATCGCGTCTAACGCGAAGGTGAGCACGTCGTACATCGACGCGTTCCTCGCGGATAACGCTCACAAAATCTTCGACGCACAAAAACTCAACGCGAACGCCTCCAAGCTCAAGGAGAAGATCGCGAAGGACATGGAAGTCGCGAAGATGAAGGTGACCTCGGTGAAGGGTATCACGGGTAAGTACAAGAACGGAACGCCGAAACTCGTGTACATTCCCACCGGGACGTACAACTCGATCCGAAACGTGGAGAACGCGTCCATGAAAGAACGCCAGACCCAGGCGAACACGAAACAGCTCACGAAGAACACGAGGGCGTTGGTGATGAAACTCGCCAAGGGTGGTCCCATTAAAGTCGACACCGCCTACGTCGAGGCGTTCTTGGCGGACGACGCTCACAAGATCTTCGACGCGTCAAAACTGAACGCGAACCGGTCGAAACTGAACGCGAAAATCAAGGCTGACGATGAGCTGGCAGACTTGCTCTCGAAGAACGGTGGTCCGAAAAAACGCATGCGTTACGTGAAGATCTCGGACTACGCCGACACGAAAACCAAGGCGGAGGAAAATCTGAAGACTCGGTTAGATAGAGTTCAGAAGAAGAATGTGGAAAAGCGCATGAACATCGTCGTGAAACCGAAGAATGAAAACGTGGAAAAGCGCATGAACATCGTCGTGAAACCGAAGAATGAAAACGTGGAAAAGCGTGCGAACGTGGTCACGAAACCGAAACTGACGTTGAATGTCGCCAAGAGTGAACTCAAGAAATACGTGGCACAGGGCAAGTCTCTGAACTCAGCGCGCCGACTCTTGTCCCCCAAGTATCATCCGAACAGAGGTGGGACTAAGGAGAATTTCCAAACCCTCGAGAACGCGTATGAAGCACTGAAGAAGAATGCGACAGCGACACCGAAAGAAGAAACAAAACCCAACACGCGTGAACAGTTGAAGATCGAGGCGGCGCGTAAGAATGAAAAGAATGGGTTTCAGAACGCGAGCAATAAGACGTTCAACGAGCGAAACGCGGAACTAGGTCGCGAGAAGACTCGACTGGTCCAGAGGGTGAACAAAAATATCCCGGGTGTGTTCGGTCAGTACAGGCGTACTTGGCAATCGAACATCCGATCGGCGAAGAACAAAAACACGCTTGATGCAATCGAAAAACTCCTGAACGAAAAGGTTCGACTTCGAACAGAGATCACGAATGCGAAGATCCCCGAAAAGGATCGGTCGGGTCAACTTCGATGGGTCATGCAGAAAAAGAACGACGTGCAAAAGCGACGACAGGAACTCGCCAGACAATTGAACGCAGCCAAGAAGAAGGCGAATGAGAACACCGCGGCAGCGGCAGCCAAGAAGAAGGCGAATGAGAACGCCGCGGCAGCGGCAGCCAAGAAGAAGGCGAATGAGAACACCGCGGCAGCGGCAGCCAAGAAGAAGGCGAACGAGAACGCCGCGGCAGCGGCAGCCAAGAAGAAGGCGAATGAGAACGCGGCGGCAGCGGCAGCCAAGAAGAAGAAGGACGCTGAACGTGACGCGCTCAAGATGGAGATCCGTGCTTCGAACATCGGGGTCAAGAATCGAAATCGATTTGTCCGCGATTTGAACGCCGGGAAGGATGCGTCGGGTGTGCGTAAACTTTTCAACGCTAAGAAGAAGATCACGAAATCCAAAACCGTGCAGCAGTTGCAGGCGACATCCAAAAAGCCTGCAGTCGTGCCACCACCCGCACCCGCACCCGCACCCGCACCCAGGGCTTTTGCTAACCTCGCGAAGAAGAAAGAGCTCGCCGGGAAGCTTCGTCTCGCGGCGAAGAAGAGTGTCGCTCAAAACATTAGAAAATCGAACCTCGGAAATAAGAGTAAAATGCAACTCCTTGGTCAACTCAAACAGAAAAAGGTCGGACCGACGCGCGTGCAGGCTGACCTCAAGAAGAAGATGAACAGTGGTGGCATGCGAGCGATTAGGGCACGAAAGCAAATGAATCAGAAATTTAGTTTCGGTGCGAAGGATACGAAGCCGACGAAGAATGCGAGTTGGAGGTTGAAATAAAATCTGACTAAATTATACAAATGGTACCACAGAACGGTAACGGTGCTGTCATCGCGGGCGTACTCCTGATCGTGATCGTCGCAATCGGCGTGTACTATTTCACTCGTCCACGCGAACAGGAAATCTCCGCCGTGGAGACGAAGAAGATCATCAAGGGTAAACAGACGCCCGAACAACTCGAACAGGAGTTGCGTGATTTGAAAAACAGAATAGGTAACGCCCAGAGCGAGGAATACCGCATGTACGAAGGTTACGTTGCCCCAGGAAACCCTGGGATCACCGTCGCGGGGACCATCATGGAAGCCATGATCGACGTCGCGGTCGCCGTTCTCGCGCAAGAGAACACGCGTAAAATCGCCATCGGATTCATCAAGGATGAAAAGGATGCGGAAGTCTTCGCGAAGGCTATTCGCCAGTTCGCCGACGATGCGATCGAGATCATAGAGAAAACGAACTTCTTCAAGTGCGAAGGACTCGAGAAGGATCCGTGTTTGAGAGCTCAAATCGATCAAGACGCGATCGACGGTGTGATTAAAACGTTGGTATCGAACAGTGTCGAAAACACGCTCGTCACGCCAGACATGATGGACGCGAGTGCGAACATACTCATTCAGCAAATGCAGCGCGTTGGTCGATCGGAAATTCCTAAAAAAGAAGAGATCATCTCCATGTATAAACAAGAGTGGCAGCGATTTTCATCCAGAGAAAAGGGTAAAGAAATTAATGAGGGTGAGGGTGAGAGTAAGGCGAGTAAGGCTGAACTCGCCGTGGATGCTTAAAAGACTCGTCATTATCACTATTAGCAAACCATGTGCGATGTTTGCTGTGAAAAGTATAATCAAACTTTTCACCGAAAACTGACCTGTTCGAAGTGTGATCACGAGTGTTGTCGACGATGTGCACAGACGTACTTGCTGTCGACACATGACGACCCGCACTGCATGAAATGCAAGGCGAATTGGTCGCGTGCATTCGTGGACTCGTGGTGTTCAAAGGTGTTCAGAAACACCGAGTATCGCAAACACAGAGAAGAAAGTCTGTTCATTCGCGAGCAGCTTTTTTTTCAAGAGACGCAAGTCATCGTCGAGCGCTTAATACGGATTCGAGAATTGCGTGAAGCCCTGTGGTTGCAACGAGACACGCTCGTGTTTCTACATCGCACGGAGGCGAGTCCGCACGTGGTCGAACAGGAGGTTCGAAAGTTTGACGAGATGTATCACGAACTTCATGACTTGGAGCACCAACATGAAATTTTGACGTCCGAAACCACGCGACGGTTCACGCGTAAGTGTCCAACTCCGACGTGTAAGGGGTTCATGAGCGTTTGGTCGGATGATAAAAATCACTATTGTGGCTTGTGCAAGAGTGTCTACTGTGATGAATGTAATCACGTGTACGAAGACGGTCACGTGTGCGACAAGGACGCGCGATCGACGTTTCAGCTCATTCAGCGCGACAGCCGACCGTGTCCAAAGTGTGGTGAGATGATCACGAAGATCATCGGTGGGTGCGATCAAATGTTTTGCACCGGGTGTAAGACCGCCTTCTCGTGGCGCTCGGGTGAGATCGAAACCGGTCGCATTCATAATCCGCATTTTTTCGAGGAGAAGCGCGCGGAAGGGACCGTGAGTCGTGAGTTGGGTGACATACCGTGCGGCGGTCTTCCAAGTTTTAGAGAGCTCCGAGAGATGGGTGCACCGGAGATGATGGTGCGTTATAGAATCATGATTGGATCCGTGGAGCGGCAGTTGATGTGGATAGGAAACGCCACGGAGACCGATAATAGACGAACACACACACAGCATCACAGGATTCAGTTCATGGCAAACCTCATCACGGAGAAACAGTTTAGACAAGTGATCCAGTCGGTCGACAAAAAGCTCCAGAAAGATGCAGAGGTGAAGGATTTGTTCGAGATGATGTTGAATTGCACGAGTGATCTTCTACGTCAATACGTCGTACATCCAGAGCATCACGGCGTCGTGTGGGACCAACTCATCGCATTGCAAAAGTATACGAACGACGTGTTGATGAACAGCATCTGGACGAGATATAATTGTGTCACGCCCAGCGCATTGTATTTTTAATTTCGATCGTAACATTAGAGATGCAAGAGTACGCACTGCTCCTATCCGTGATCGTGTTCGTGACGCTTATCATCCCCAGATACAGAACCCCGGTGATGTACGAATCCGTGGTGACACCCGACGAGTGCGCGTACATCATGGACAAGGCGCGAGACAAGCTGAAACCTTCGACGGTCGCGCTCAGCAGCGTGAAAGATGCAAAGGTGCGCCAGAGCGACACCGCGTGGCTCACCACCG
>Ga0181607_10004104_pt1 | contig 12508 bp, 10 predicted proteins | sample 041ome_9_FD_132420 | JGI IMG/M metagenome (GOLD analysis project Ga0181607, IMG submission 132420) | Coastal salt marsh microbial communities from the Groves Creek Marsh, Skidaway Island, Georgia - 041413US metaG (megahit assembly) | ecosystem: Environmental > Aquatic > Marine > Intertidal zone...
ATCACTACAACGCCCACAATCATGACCACAGTCAGTGCTGTTACCAAGTGACGAAGCAATTTCAAACTGGGCGGCAGTTCAAATTCATCCAAAGGGGCCTTGGTGTTGTCGTCCATTGTCACATTCCTTATTCAGGCTGATCCGCCTAAACGCCTTGATAAAGCGCTTTCGCGCGATGTGCCAGAGGCGGCGGACCTGTCGCGGTCGCAATTAACACAGTTGTTATCCAAAGGCGCAATCAAGGTGGACGGTATCGTGACAACCGATACCAAGGCAAAAGTGTCAGAGGGTCAAGAAATAACCATTGATATACCTGACGCCGAGGACACCGAAACGGTTGCCCAGAATATACTGCTGGACGTCATTTACGAAGATGACGATTTAATCGTCATCAACAAACCCGCAGGTATGGTCGTGCATCCCGCGCCTGGATCGCCCAAGGATACCTTGGTGAACGCTTTATTGTACCACTGTGCCGAAAGCCTCTCAGGTATTGGTGGTGAAAGGCGGCCAGGCATCGTCCATCGCATTGACAAAGACACCAGCGGTTTGTTGGTTGTCGCCAAAAACGACCGCGCCCATCATGGCTTGGCTGAACAATTTGAACGTCACTCTGTGGAACGCTATTACCGCGCGGTGTGTTATGGTGTGCCAGATGCCAATGATCCGCGCGTGCGCGGGGTCAAAGGGGTCAATTTCGAATCTGGCAATATCATGAAGATCACCACCCGTCTGGCGCGGCATAAAACCGATCGCCAACGTCAGGCGGTCTTGTTCGATAGCGGCCGCCATGCGGTGACGCGGGTGCGCATCGTGGATCGGTTTGGCGCGAACGAAGACATCGCCTTGGTGGAATGTTGGCTGGAAACGGGTCGCACGCATCAAATCCGTGTCCATATGGCCCATACAGGCCACGGGTTAATCGGGGATCCTGTTTACGGCGGCAAGCGCAAATTGTCGGCAAAATCATTCCCGCCTGCGGTCAGCGATGCGATCAACACCTTTGGCCGCCAAGCATTGCATGCGGCGGTTTTGGGGTTCATCCATCCGGTGACCGACGAAGACATGCGGTTTGAAGCCGATATTCCGGCTGATATGGCCGATTTATTGGGCAAATTACAAACAAGCACGATGTCGTGAACTCTGTAACAGTCCTATTTTTTTCGACGGAAAACGCATTAACTATCGTTTTATATTTTGAAGCCTTGAAATAAAGGCTTTGCATTCTTAACTGAATGTTAACCAATTAAACATTAAGGGAGCAAAATGAGCAACTACGCAAATCTTCCAGCGCCAAGTCCCGAAGGGGGATTGAACCGCTATCTACAGGAAATTCGCAAGTTCCCGATGCTTGAGCCCGAAGAAGAATACATGCTGGCCAAGCGTTGGGCAGAAGAACAAGATGCCCAAGCCGCGCATAAAATGGTGACATCGCATTTGCGATTGGCCGCCAAGATTGCCATGGGCTATCGCGGCTATGGCCTGCCGCAAGCTGAGGTCATTTCCGAGGCGAACGTCGGCCTCATGCAGGCGGTAAAACGTTTTGATCCTGAAAAGGGCTTTCGTTTGGCGACCTATGCTATGTGGTGGATCCGTGCCAGCATCCAAGAATATATTTTGCGCAGCTGGTCTTTGGTGAAAATGGGTACCACCTCGGCACAAAAAAAGCTATTTTTCAATCTGCGCAAAGCGAAATCGAAAATTGGCGCTTTAGAGGATGGCGATTTGCGCCCCGAAAATGTCAAACAAATCGCAACCGATTTGGGCGTGACTGAGGACGAAGTGATTTCCATGAACCGCCGCCTAAGCGGCGGGGACGCGTCGTTAAATGCGATGGTGGCCAGTGATGGCGATAGCGCAATGGAATGGCAAGATTGGCTAGAGGATGAAGATGCCGATCAGGCCGCGGATTATGAAGAGCGTGACGAATTGGAAACGCGTCGTGAGCTGTTGTTTGAAGCAATGCAAGGATTGAACGATCGTGAACGTGACATTCTGACACAACGCCGATTGTCCGATGAGGTGTCGACGCTTGAAGATCTGAGCGCACAATATGACGTAAGCCGCGAACGCATCCGTCAAATCGAAGTGCGCGCCTTTGAAAAGCTGCAATTGCGTATGCGCGAATTAGCGATGGAAAAAGGCTTGATGACTGCCAGTTAACCCTTGGCACCGCTTGAAAATCCACATAGCCTTTGGATAATGATCGGGGGCTATGATGACAAAAATACTTCGTTGGGGAATTTTGGGCGCAGCCAAATTTGCGCGTGAACATATGGGGCCAGCCATCCACATGGCGCCGCATAATGATCTGGTGGCCATCGCCACAAGCAGCACGGAAAAAGCGGCCCCGTTCCAAGCGATGCGCCCAGGTATTCAGGTGCATTTAGCGTATGAGGATCTGTTAAACGATCCAGATGTTGACGCGGTTTATATTCCGTTACCCAATCACATGCACATTGAATGGGCCAAACGCGCAATTGCGGCGGGTAAACATGTTTTGTGTGAAAAACCAATTTCGATGCAGGTCTCGGAAATTGATGAATTAATCGCGCTGCGGGATGCATCAGACCTTTTGGTGGCCGAAGCGTACATGATCGTGCATCATCCGCAATGGCACTACGCCCGCGAATTGGTGCAATCCGGTGCGATTGGAACTTTGATCCAAGTGGATGGGGTGTTTTCATATAACAATGCAACTGATCTCAACAACATCCGCAACCGCGCAGATACCGGCGGTGGTGGGTTGCGTGATATCGGCGTATATACCTTTGGGTCGACCCGATTTGTAACAGGGCAAGAGCCTGATGAAATACAACTTTCTGATATTAAATGGGAAAATGGCATTGACGCATGGGCGCATGTGGCGGCAAAATTCCCAGATTTTCGGTTTACAGGTGTGACATCCATGCGCATGGCGCCACGTCAAGAGATGAATTTTCATGGTGATAAAGGATGGGTCAAATTGACCGCGCCTTTCAATCCATCGGTTTTTGATCAAGCCGAAGTTCATTTGATGCGCAGTGATATGGTTGTGGAAACCAAACGGTTCCCAACGGTCAACCATTATGTAAACCAAGTGGTGAATTTCCGCGCCGCAGTGATCGACGGAGCGCCATATCCGTGCCCATTGGAATTTTCGCGTGGCACGCAAGCCATGATCGATATGGCATTTGAAAAAGCGGGCGCTTAGAGCCCGCCATTTATGTTATTTCGCGGCGGCGCGCGTCTTACGCGGACGCGACGTATTTGCGTCGATAAATTCTAGCACCAAAGGCCGAATGTTATTGCGCCAGCTTTTGCCGGCAAAGATGCCATAATGTCCTGCGCCATTCTCTAGGTGGCTGGCTTTTTTCGAATCAGGCAAACCTGTGCATAGCTCTAGTGCGGCCACACATTGGCCTGGTGCGGAAATGTCATCCTTGGAGCCTTCGACGGTTTTCACGGCAACATCCGTGATCTTACCAATATCAACGCGCTTGCCTTTCACCGAAAAAACATTGCGGGCGATTTCGCGGTTTTTAAAGACGCGCTCGACGGTCGAAAGATAGAATTCGGCGGTCATATCCATCACGGCCAGATATTCATCATAGAACCGATTGTGCGTATCGTAATCGGACGCTTGGCCCTGTGCCACGCGCACAATTTGATCGTTGAACGCTTTGGAATGACGGTCCGCATTCATAGACATAAAGGACGAAAGTTGCAAAAGACCTGGGTAAACCTTGCGCCCGACGCCGGCATATTTGAACCCAACACGCTGGATCATCGTCTGCTCTAACTGGCCCATTGTGATGCGTCGGCCAAAGTCAGTGACTTCGGTCGGGGCAGCGTCAGGGTCGATCGGACCACCGATCAATGTCAGGCTGCGTGGCTGTGCATCTGGATCTTCTTCGGCCAGATATGCCGTGGCGGCCAAGGTCAAAGGTGCGGGTTGGCACACGGCAATCACATGGGTGTCGGGCCCTAAATGTCGCATAAAATCAACAAGGTACAGGGTGTAATCTTCGACGTCAAATTTACCTTCGGACACGGGGATGTCGCGCGCGTTATGCCAATCTGTAACATAGACATCCGCGTCGGGGATCAGGCTTATCACAGTTGAACGCAGCAAGGTTGCATAGTGGCCTGACATCGGGGCAACCAACAGGATCTTGCGTTTCATCACCTTACGATTGGCGACCTTGAAGTGGATCAGGTCGCCGAAGGCGCGTTCGACAACAGGGATGACCGATACAGGGTGGTCGCGCCCATCTTCTCCGACAAAGGATTGGATGTTCCAATCCGGTTTCACGATCATACGCTGGAATGTGCGTTCGGTCACTTCGCCCCACGCGGCGATCCAATTCATCGCGGGGTTGGGTATCATCGCGAACATCGGATATGATGCAATCGCCTGCGCGGTCGCACCCATCCATTGATTGGTATTCCGCATTGTTTCCATCATATCGTAGCCAGCCATATATCGCATTTTATCACCTCAAAACGGTCATGTTTGACGCAGATTGCAAGAACGCGCTTTGTATTTTTTGCGTCTCGCGCTATGCTGCATAGCAGAAACGTTACTCGGAAAATATTAAGATGACAACTGAACACAACAGCACAGTCAGTGAAATCGATACTTTAAAACAAAACGTTGTTAAACTTGACGAACTCTCAAAGCGGTTTGTCGCTGTGATGAGCGCAAAAAAACAAATCAATCCAGGTTTGAACGGGCCTGGTCCGGATTTGATGTTAAAAGCCACGAATAGTTTTTGGCAAACTATGGCCGAAAACCCCAATAAAATAATGGAACAACAGGTCGAGTATTGGGGGCAAACCTTAAATTATTTTGCCCAAGCCCAAGAAGCTTTTTTGAAGGGTGAGTTCAACGCGCCCGCGGAGAACAACAAGATCGATCGCCGTTTCAGCAATGCGATGTGGGACACCAATCCCTATTTCAATTTCGTAAAAGAACAGTATCTGCGCAATGCCGAAATGATCAATGCTGCGGTTGCAGAATTAGACGGGCTTGAGCCGATCGAAAAAAAGCGGATGGAGTTTTTCGCGCGTCAGATCGTTGACATGATGTCACCTACCAATTTTTTGGCGACCAATCCTGATGCCTTGGAAAAAGCGTTTCAGACCCAAGGACAATCCTTGATCGATGGTATGGAGAACCTCATCGAAGATCTCGAGGCCAACGACGGCGAATTGGTGGTGCGTTTGGTGGATGAAACTGCCTTTGAGGTGGGTGGAAATATTGCGACCGCGCAGGGCAAGGTTGTTTATCGCAACAAGATGATGGAGCTGATCCAATACACGCCAACCACAGAAACGGTGTATGAAACCCCGATTGTGATGTTCCCGCCATGGATCAATAAATTCTATATCCTCGATCTGAAACCACAAAACAGTCTGATCCGCTGGATCGTCGACAAAGGGTATACTTTGTTTGTCGTGTCTTGGATTAACCCTGACCATGAATATGCCGATGTTGGATTAGAGGATTATATCAACGACGGATACATGACCGCGTTTGATATCGCAAAGGACATCACACAACAAAAACAAGTCAATGCTATTGGATACTGTATTGCCGGCACGACGCTAAGTTTGACACTATCGTTGATGAAAAAACGTGGCGATACATCGGTTAAATCAGCAACATTTTTTACCACGCTGACGGATTTTTCAGACCAAGGTGAATTTACACCGTTTCTGCAAAACGATTTTATCGATGCCATTGAAGAAGAGATAAATGATAAAGGTATTTTGGAATCCTTTATCATGGCCCGCACGTTTAGCTATTTGCGCGCGAATGACCTTGTGTATCAGCCCGCGATCAAAAGTTACATGATGGGGGAAACTCCGCCTGCGTTCGATTTGCTGTATTGGAACGGCGATGGATCCAGCTTGCCCGGGAAAATGGCAAAACAATATTTGCGCAGCCTGTGCCAAAACAATGAATTTGCCGAGGGCACGTTTGAATTGATGGGCGAAACGCTCAGTCTTGCGGATGTCAGCATTCCTGTATTTTCGGTCGGCTGCGAAACCGATCACATTGCGGCATGGAAAGATTGCTATCGCGGTGTTCAAACAATGAAAAGCCGGTCAAAGACATTCGTGGTGTCAGAGTCAGGTCATATCGCAGGTATTGTGAACCCGCCCAGCAAAAAGAAATACGGCCATTACACAAATGCATCTGCTAAATTGGCACCGAATGACTGGATCAAGTCGGCCACCTATAACGAAGGCAGCTGGTGGCCGCTCTGGGAAAGCTGGGTCAGTCCGCGTTCTGGCAAGATGATCGCGCCGCGGATACCGGGTGATTCTGGGTATAAGGCGCTTGCAGACGCCCCAGGTACCTATGTGATGCAACGTTCAAGGGTCTGATTTTATTGTATTTTGAAAATAAATGCTGCGGTGCAGCAAAAAATACTTGAAATGCTGCGTTGCAGAATGCATATTATCCTCAGACGACGCGGGATTGTCCCGCTGGCCTCCCAAAGGAATAGAACAATGACTAAAGCACAAGATTACACAAAAGTCTTTAAAGATATGATGGCGTCTTTCCCAGTTGACACATCTGCATTTGAAAACGCGTTCAAAAACCAAGCGTCCATGAACGAAAAATTTGTTGGCGTTGCCTTGGGCGCGGCCGAGAAATCAGCAGAGATTTCACAAAAATGGACAAAAGACACCATTGCGAAAATGCAAGATATGTCAAAAGCAAAAGCAGAGCCAGCTGATTACGCGAAAGCATTCACTGACTTCGCATCTGCTCAAGCAGAAGTCGCAGCAGAAAACATGGCCGCTTTCGCAGAAGTCGCGAAAAAAGTTCAAATGGACACTGTTGAACTGTTGATGGCCGCAGGCAAAGAAGTTTCAGAAGAAGCAACAGCAGCCGTAAAAAAAGCAACTGCAGACGTCACTGCAGCCGCGAAAAAAGCGACAGCCGCAGCGAAATAATACGTTTCAGTTTTTCTCCCAAGACTGTTCGAAAGGGTTAGCCTCTGCTAACCCTTTTTTCATGCGCATCCGTTGCTTGTATTAGCAATCAGAACGCGGTTTAGTCGTAAGGACGATTTTCTAAGGATTCGAACCATGACCACGACGATTGAACGCCCGTTGATCGGTGTGGCCATGGTGTGTTTGGGGGTCATGGGGTTTGCCAGCGCTGATGTCTTCACCAAACTTTTGGTCACATCCTTGCCTGTGCCTTTTATCATGGCCGTTCGCTATGTCGTCAGCGTAGCGGTTTTTTTGGTACTCATTGGCCCAAAGCGGCGCGTGGGCGTGTTACGGGCCAATCGGCCTATGTTGGTCATTGGGCGCGGGATCATTTTGACGCTGGGGTCATTGACCATGGGCATCGCTTTGCAGACGATCCCCGTTGGCGAAGCGACGGCGATCATTTATCTGTCACCGATTGCTGTGATGATCCTAGCTATTCCTGTTTTGGGTGAACGGGTTACTGCATTGGGATGGTTGGGTGCAGCTTTGGCGTTTTTGGGCGTTCTGTTGATTATCCGTCCAAGCGGCGGATTGGACAGTTTCGGCGTCGCGATGGCATTGATCAATGCCGTGTGTGCCACCCTCTATCATTTGTCGACCCGCTATCTGGCCAAAATTGAACGGCCTGCAACCCTAATGATCTATACGCTATTGGTGGGGGCGGTCACATTTACTCTGCTGGCGTTTGATGATCTTTTCAAGTATGCGCCAACCTTGCAGGAATGGGCTATGATGGCGGGGTTGGGTGTTGTGGCAACACTTGGTCATTTTCTAATTACTCTATCCTATCGCGAGGCGCCCGCATCGCTGTTGGCGCCTGTAAATTATGTCCATATCCTGTTTTCTGCCCTTGCAGCGTGGATTGTGTTTGATCATGCGCCTGATGTCTTAACCAGCATCGGCATGCTTTGTATTGCTGTGGCGGGCGCGGGTATCGCGCTATATTCCCATTTTACAAAACTTGCATCCCGGGCCTAGTGGCTTAACCCTTTTTTTTTGCGATACGCCACCTATATCAAATTCAAAGATGTAGGTGACAAGTATGACAACAAATCTGGAAATAGATGGACGCCAGTATAGCGTTGAAGTTGAACAAGACATGCCATTGTTGTGGGTGTTGCGGGATGAATTGAAAATCAAAGGTGTCAAATACGGTTGCGGTATCGCGGCCTGTGGGGCCTGTACTGTGCATATCGACGGCGTTGCGGTAAGATCCTGTCAGGTCAAGGTCAGCGACGTGACCGGCCCGATCACCACAATCGAAGGTTTGGGTACGCCAGAGGCGCTGCACGCTGTGCAATCGGCATGGATTGAACATCAGGTGGCACAATGCGGGTATTGTCAGTCTGGTCAAATCATGCAGGCGGCCGATCTTTTGGCGACCACGCCAAATCCAACAGATGCTGAAATCGACGAAGCGATGTCGGGCAACTTGTGTCGTTGCGGAACGTATCCACGTATTCACGCTGCTGTCAAAACAGCCGCAGCCAAATTGCAGGAGGCGTAAGGATGTCAAAGCTTGGTAAGATTGCCCGCCGTACCTTTTTGATAGGGTCTGCCGCTGTCGTCGGTGGTGTCGTGTTTGGTTACTATATGTATCAACGCCCGCCTCATAATCCACTATTGGATAACCTTGATGTCGGTGAGGCGGCGTTGACGCCATATGTTAAAATCGATGCAAATGGCATAACTCTGATCACGCCACGTGTTGATATGGGGCAGGGGGCATATTCCGTGCAAGCCGCCCTGTTGGCCGAAGAGCTGGACGTTGAATTCGACCAGATCCGTGTCGATCCTGGCGTGCCGCATGCGGCCTATTATAACACCGCCGTTTCCGAGGAAGCGGTGCCGTTTTTTCCAACCGACACAGGGATGGTTGCCGAAACATCACGCGGTATTGCGGATGCTGTGATGAAATTTATGGGCATGCAAATCACTGGTGGGTCAACCACTGTGCCGGATGGCTATGAAAAACTGCGCATTGCGGGGGCCGTGGCCCGCGAAACGTTAAAAGCCGCCGCCGCCCAGAAAACGGGCGTCCATATTACCCGCCTGAAAACCGCACGCGGTGCGGTTATTTTGCCTGACGGAACCGAAATCGGCTATACTGAATTGGCCCCGCTTGCCGCGTCAACCGAACCAGTGGAGCAGGTGCAATTGCGCGACCCGTCCGAATGGCGCATGATCGGCAAACCGATGCAGCGTATTGATATCGCAGAAAAATCAACGGGTCAGGCGCGCTATGGTATCGACTTTGAAATGGACAGCATGCTGCATGCTGCGGTTCAGTTGAACCCATACATCGGGGGCGATGTGAAATCCTTTGACGCCAGCGCCGCAAAATCCATGCGTGGCGTGCGCGATGTTAGGGCGGTGACGGGCGGCGTTGCCGTTGTCGCCGATAACACATGGCGGGCGTTCCAAGCGGCGGCGGCGGTTGAATGCGATTGGGGTCCCTCACCGATGCCCGCCACGATGGAGGAACAATGGCAGGCAATCCAAGAAGCCTTTTCCCCTGATCACCAAGACAGTCGAAATCGCGATGATGGCGACGTGGATCAGGCGATCGGCCTGACCAGCCCGATCAATGCCGAATATCGTGCACCTTATGTGGCCCATGCACCGTTAGAGCCGATCAATGCCACCGTCTTGGCATCGGGGGATAGGATCGACGTTTGGACGGGAACCCAAGTGCCCCGCTTTATCCAAGCTGACTTGGCCAAGCGCACCGGATTAGACGCTGATGCAATCCACGTCCATGTGTTGATGATCGGTGGCAGCTTTGGGCATCGATTGGAATTGGACGTCGTCATCCAAGCGACAGAAATCGCCATGACGATGAAGGGCACACCGGTCAAGTTGACCTATCAACGCGAACAGGACATGACGCATGATTACACGCGTCCCGCGGCAATCGCACGCGGTCGCGGTCAGATTGAAAATGGTCAGATTAAAACATTCGATCTAGGCATTGCGTCGCCTTCTGTTTTGTCATCCCAAATGGGCCGTTTGGGGATTTCAATGCCTGGCCCTGACAGCCAAATTGTGGCGGGCGCATGGGAACAACCCTTTGATATCCCGAACTATCGTGTCACGGGATATCGTGCAAAACCACTTGCGCCCATCAGCTCATGGCGGTCGGTTGGCGCATCCACAAACGCATTTTTCCACGAAAGCTTTTTCGACGAACTATGTGCCGCAGCGGGCACAGATCCGATGGCCGAGCGTCTGCGCTTGTGCAATGATGCACCCACCCGCAAAGTGTTAGAGGCCGTGGCCGACATGTCGAATTGGGGCACTGATTTGGGGCCAAACCGTGGACGTGGCTTGGCGTTTTGTATGTCGTTTGGCGTTGGCGTTGCCGAAGTTGTCGATGTCACAAAAACCCCAGAAGGTATTAAAATTGATAAGGTCTATGTCGCCGCCGATGTCGGTCGCGTTGTGGACCCCGTCAATTTTGATGGCCTGGTCAAAGGGGGTGTGATTTGGGGCCTAGGTCACGCGATCATGGGGGAAATCACCTATACCGACGGCGCGGCGGATCAAGACAACTTTGACAGCTTTGAAAGCATGCGGTTGTACCAAGCGCCCGAAATCATGGTGCGCGGTTTGGAAAATGGTCCAAAAATCCGCGGAATTGGTGAACCGCCTGTGCCGCCTGCGGCGCCTGCCTTGGCCAATGCCATTTTTGCCGCAACTGGTGAACGGCTGCGCGAAATGCCATTTAACAGGTTTATTGACTTTGTCTAAACCCACACGCCCTAACCTTACTAGGGTAGGGGGCGTTATTTCTCGCGGTATTTGCTGTGGCAGGCTTTACACTGTCCGCCGATCGTCGCCAAAATTGGCCCAAGGTCTGTTTGGGACTTTAGCTGAGTTTTTGCCGTCGCCGTGGCCTGCATGAGATCGTCAGACAACGCGGTAAATTTGTCGAATTCATCCCAAAGGGTGTATTTCGCCTCGGATTTCGGATCTTGGGCGGGGTATTTAAATGCCTCTGGTGTCTTATGCGCAAGATCGGACAGCGCATCTAGCGCGGCCATTGCCTGAACCGGATCAAACGGGGTTTGGGATTTCAACATCTGTCCCAAGATTTTGGTGTTTTCCGCCATGCTCGACATCAGTATCATGCGTCTCATCACTATGGGATCTTTGACACCACCATGCGCAAGCGCCAATGACGCCGCACCAATTCCTGTTGCAAACACAAGGCCCAATATCGGTTTTTTAAACATCTTATGCATACTCCAAACTAAGCGCATTCATCCTGCAATGTCATTACACACAGCTGTGATCGTTTATGGGGATCCCAGAACGGCAACGTCGGTAAAAATACCGACGCAATACCGACGTAATACCGACGTGTTACTTATGCGCGAATTCCGGCAAAACGCGTTTGCCACTCTTCGCGGTCTTCGTCCGAAATCTTGCGGAATGTCACATCGGGCACTTCAAACGCATGCCCTGCAGGCAGCACATTTACGGCGTCGGTGATATTGTCTGGCCATGTGTCATCTTGACACTTCATCGCGGCCATTAACGTCGCGCTTGCGTCTGGGATGAACGGGCTAGACAGCACCGCATAAAGACGGATCAGGTTCAATGCCAATCGTGTCTGCGCCGCTGCCTGTTCTGGGTTTTCCTTGAATGTTGACCACGGTGCCGCCGATTGTAGGTATTCATTGCCAATCACCCAAATCGCGCGCAATTCCGCGGCCGCTTTGCGCACTTCAATTGCTTGCATGAACCCTTCATAGGCGCGAATGCGGGTGGTCAATTCGGCGATGACCGCCTGTTCTTGGGCGCCCCATGTCCCACCCTCGGGCACCGTTTCTCCAAATTTTGAACGACAGAATTTGGTGATACGGCTGACAAAGTTGCCCAAAACGTCGGCCAAATCCTTGTTGACGGACGCTTGGAAATTGTCCCACGTGAATTCCGCGTCCGAGCTTTCCGGCGCATGTGACAACAGCCACCAACGCCAGTAATCCGCAGGCAGGATTTCCAAGGCTTGGTCCATGAAAACACCGCGTCCGCGCGAGGTGCTAAATTGACCGCCATCATAGTTCAAGTAGTTGAAAGATTTAATATAATCGACCAATTTCCACGGCTCGCCCGACCCCAGAATTGTGGCAGGGAAAGACAGGGTATGAAACGGCACGTTATCCTTGCCCATGAATTGGGTATAGGTCACATCATCGGCCCCTTTGTCGGTGCGCCACCACCGCTCCCAATCGGTTCCTTTCCCCTCGTCCACCCATTCTTGGGCGCAGGCGATATATTCGATTGGCGCGTCGAACCAGACATAGAATACTTTGCCCTCCATACCCGGCCAATCGGCATCGCCTTTTTTGACCGGCACGCCCCAGTTCAGGTCGCGTGTGATCCCGCGGTCTTGCAATCCGTCGCCATCGTTCAGCCATTTTTTGGCAATCGATGTGGTCAGAATGGGCCAATCGGTTTTGCTGTCGATCCAATTTTCCAATTGGTCTTTCATCGCGGATTGGCGCAG
>Ga0181607_10004106_pt1 | contig 12503 bp, 10 predicted proteins | sample 041ome_9_FD_132420 | JGI IMG/M metagenome (GOLD analysis project Ga0181607, IMG submission 132420) | Coastal salt marsh microbial communities from the Groves Creek Marsh, Skidaway Island, Georgia - 041413US metaG (megahit assembly) | ecosystem: Environmental > Aquatic > Marine > Intertidal zone...
GACGTCACAAAAGATGACGTAGAGGCATTCAAGCACGCGGTTCGGCTTGGGAAGACGAAAGCGACTGTCAGGACAGGCCCGAGAGGCGTGGCCCGGGTCCGAGGCGGCGAAACTGCCGCAAACCGGGCTGTTGGCCTCCTGGGTTCCATCATGAGCTATGCGGTAAAGTTGAGGCTTCGGGAAGATAACCCAGTCCGCGGAATAGAGCGTATCCCCGACAGAAAGCGGCAGCGGGCTTTGCTGCCGGAAGAGTACCGTTCTCTGGGTAATGCCCTCGAGGTACTGCTCGAGGAGGGAGCCAACCCGTGGGCCATTGCCGCCTTCCGTATGTTGATGCTGACTGGATGCCGACGGGCCGAAATCCTGAGGTTGAAAAAAGCAGAGGTCGACATTCACCATCGTTGCTTCCGGTTTGAGGACACCAAGACCGGTCAACAACTCCGGGCGGTAGGCGGTGCTGCATTCGGCTTGTTAGCGGAAGTTCCGGTGATGGAAGGGTCGGAGTATGTGTTTCCAGCATCCCGTGGAAACAGATATATCGTTGATGTGAAATTATTCGGGCGGGCATGCCGTGCGGCAGAATTAAAAGATGTAACATTGCATTCTTTGCGTCACGGTTATGCCAGCGTCGCGGGAGAGCTTGGGTATGCCGATGCTACAATCAGCGTTTTGCTGGGCCATTCCTCTAACACAATCAGCGGAAGATATACCCATATCCCGGATCCCTCAGCAGTGACCGCAGCGGATCGAATTTCTGAAACTATCTTTGAGCGTATGTCCGGAAAATTTGACCAGGATGCTCAAATAATCGACTGGCCTAAGCGAGGACTGAACTAATGCCCCGTATTCCGCGTCCGGGTGAAAATGTGCCGTTACAGGAAGGCGAAGCTTGGTTGCACGATGAATTGCCCTTGGAAGCCGATCACGCGATCGAAAAACTCATATTGGATGCGGACTCCTGGGCCAGTGATTGGCGCTTACGTGAACTGGCATTCGAGACTGATGCTCGCATGATTGAGCACCGCGAATATACGAGTGCTTTGCGAAAAGTATGCAAAGATTACAGCAATCAAGTTCTGAAGAGCTTCCCTTTGGGTGTCGCACGCTGGCTTGCTCAGGAGACTACGAATATCTTTGACGATCTCCCAAGCCAGCTTTTCAAACGCCCGCAAGAAGGAGTACGAACGGCCAACTTTGCTCAGGAAAACCAGTTTAAGCTCATCCACGAGGAGTGGGTAAAGCAAAACAATAATCCCGCATTTGTTCTTCAGGCTCTTTCTATCGCCAAGGAGCAACGCGTTCTGCCGCCCGATTGGGTATTGGAATCGCTCATCGAAGCTGGTGCAAAGGTCTACGAAAGTGACGGCGATGCCGATTTTGGGAGGGCTCTTGGCTTTACGCCAAAAAAGATCAAAGAGGCGCGTTCTGGGCAGAGGAAAGTATGGGTCGCCGACCTCGTTGCCGAAGCGATTGATGCAGGTTTAACGCCGAGCCAGGCCAAAGAATTGGCTATATTCGAAGCGGAGATAGTTTTCGGCTTCCGCCAGTATGCACCCGACACGGTACAGAAATACTATGAAAGACATACCGAAAAGCGAGACGGGTTTGGCCGATCATTTATGTATTCGCTGGCTTGGTATGGGCTCGACTCCGATCCTGTATACCATTCAATCTATTCACCCCTTTGGAGAAGAAATTCACTGAAGGCGCGTTTAGAAGCGTATCGAGAATCGATCGAGCTATATCGTGATACGGGCGATGTTATGATCGACCGGAAGCAGAGACTTGGGCATGTCACTTCTAAGACTTTAGCTGCGTTGCGTCGAAGTGAACCCCCCCAAAACTAAGCAAGAGATGTAAGTCGAAGCAGACCTTAAAACGAGGCCGGCGAGCTCTTTCACGCCTCATTCCACAAGCTGTCTTTCTGGACCGTGAACCCTCAACATTAAGAGGTGGCATTGCTAAATACGGTAAGATTGATGAACTTGTCCTATCCCTGTCTGGGCACACTTGGCTGGAGGAGGCCAAGAATGATCTCCGCGCTGAACGTGACAAGAGCATCTTCAAGCAGCTATTCGGAAAGGGCGGGGTAACGTAACACCGATTTGCGCCGCTTAGCTAAATTTCTTATTCATTTCAGTCCGACACCACCGGCATGCAGTTGCACACCGATCAGAAGCTCCCGCCCGGCAGCCCCAAATCAGGACGCGACGAATATCATGTCGTCCGGGGAAGTCTAAAAAGCCCCCGGCACAAGGCCGGGGGAAGTTTCCATCGACAAGACGATGGAGGGGAGAAAGTCTGCGGCAACTAGTTAATAACAGGAGCCGAATTAGGATTTTTCTTCGACGCGTCGTGGAACGTCATCGCTGTGATTCCGATGCCGACGATAGCCAGTACATGTCCGACTACTAGTTCACCGTAAAAAAGCCATGCTCCTGTTGATAGGGAAAAGATCGTAGACCACATCACGCTGAGAATGATCATAGTCTGCATCCGCTGAGCAGGCGGCAATGCGGACAGCGGGTTCTTGTTCGAATTCATGACATTGTTGTAAATCTGAAACATGATTTTGTGATCTCCGGTTTATTTTATATGTACCATACGGCACCGTATGGTGTTTTGGATCACGAAAATGATGGAGACCCACCGATTAAAAGTTAGTTGCTCTACCGACTAGAAAGAAACCGCAGAAAACAGACATTCTTAGCGCTGGACCGGGGCTGCCGGGTGGCGAGGTCGCCGGTTCCGCTCGAGGTGCGAGGAATAGGATGGTCGCTAGACTGCCTTTTGTGATCTGAGATTTTTAAATTCTCTGGAATCCGTCAACACCTTGATATACGGCAATTGCACGTTGGTCTTCATTCTCGGAAAATTGAGTGCCATCTCCCGCTACACCTCTGATTGCCCCTATAATCTGCGCTATGCCCAATATCGTCGCCTCCGACATCGTCTCGTTCAGCCACTGTAAGCGGCGCCTCTGGTACGACTACAACCCACCGGCCGATATAGAACCCAGTGAACCGGATCCCTTCGATGTGCTGATCCAGGATCTAGGGCTGGCACATGAGCAATCGGTTCTGGAGCGACTTGGCCGCGGGGCGGAACTCGAAGAAGCCAACTCCGTAGAGCACACGCAGGATCTCATGGCCGATAAAACACCGGTGATCTATCAGGCACAACTACGTGATCAAACCAACGGCCTATTCGGCAAGCCGGATTTTCTAATCCTTCAGGACGGCGATACCTATCAAGCGGCCGACGCGAAGCTCTCGCGATCGTTGAAGAAGGAAATCGGTATCCAGATCGCGTTTTATCGACGCCTGCTCGGCAACGATCTTCCCGGCATTGCGTATCTCGGAGACGGAGAGACCAAAGCCGTCGGTGACAAATTTGACGGGCCGCTTGATGACTTCATTTCTGAGGCGCAACAGGTTCTCTCGGAAGCCGATCCACCCGACGTGCGTTACGGGAACAGCAAATGCCTCGCCTGCCCTTATTACGAAATCTGTGAGCCTGCGTTTCAGGCGGCAGAAGAACTCTCTCTTTTATACGGTCTGGACAGTCGAAGCGTACCAGGTCTGGAGGCACACGGTATTCGGATGATTTCCGATCTTGCCGCGGCGGATACCGATTCAATCCCCGATATTCCATACCTCAAAGAAGGTAAAAAGCAGCGCGCGGTACTACAGGCGCGCGCCTGGAAAACCGGCGAGATCGCGAAGCTGAATGATATCTTGCTGCCGGAAGGAACTTGGGTGCATTTCGACATCGAGGCCAATCCGCAGACACCAGCCGGCTTCCAGCACGTCTATCTATGGGGTTTCCTGAAGCCCCCATACGGGCTGGATGATTTTGAATACGTCTGGACCGACCGTCTCGAAGATGACCGGGACGGCTGGTTACGTTTCCTGGACCTGGTCGACGCCTATCGCGCCCAATGGCCTGATCTGAAACTGGTTCATTTCGCGAGCTTCGAGCGGGATCAGATAGGCGCCTATGCAAAAAGGTACGCGATGGAGGATCATTCGACCGTCACCTGGCTCCTCGATGCTACCGAGGGACCCCTCTACGACATCCGGAAGGCTGTCACGCAGAACCTAGTACTCCCCCTGCCGGGCTATGGGCTGAAGAATATCTGCAAACACCCGGATCTGGTGAATTTCCAGTGGGAGAACGACGAATCAGGATCTCAATGGTCCGTCGTCCAGTATTTCGAATTTCTAAACACGGATAATGACGAAAAGAAGCAGGCATTGAAGGACGACATTCTAACGTACAATCGAGATGACGTTCGGGCCACGCGCGCGCTCGAAGAGTGGTTGCGCAGGCTGTGAGATAACCCGCCGACCGACAGCTAAGCGGCCCTCTCAATTAGAAAAACTCAGCCACTCGCCCAGCTTCGACCACCGCTGGCCTTCGACGCGTCCCTTGACCGCCATGCCGATGGCTTGTTTCTGACCGACTAGGACGACCATCTTCCTGCCTCTGGTGATGCCGGTATAGAGAAGGTTTCGCCGCAGCATCATGTAGTGCTGCATCATCATCGGGATGACGACTGCAGGATATTCGGATCCTTGGGATTTGTGGATGCTGACGGCGAAGGCAAGGGCAATTTCATCGAGTTCGCCGAACTGGTACTCGACCGGCCGACCATCGAACTCGATAATCATTTGTTGGGCGGCAGAATCAATGCTGCGAACGTAGCCGACATCGCCGTTGAAGACCTCCTTGTCGTAGTCGTTGTCGGTCTGCATTACTTTGTCGCCGACACGATAGGTGTACCCAAACCTCTCGACAAAAATTTCGTCGGTAGGTGGGTTCAATGCTTTTTGGAGATCCACATTCAATGATCGGGCACCGATACCGCCACGGTTCATTGGGCAGAGCACCTGAACATCCTGTATGGGATCAAAGCTGAACCTGTTAGGCAGGCGGTTTTTCACGATCTCAATGATTTTGGCAACGGCATCTTCAGGATCACGGGCTTCCACGAAGTAGAAATCGGTCTCGCCGTCCTTGCGCGTATCAAGGTCGGGCATTCGGCCGGCGTTCACCTTGTGGGCGTTGGTGATGATCCGGCTTTCGGCGGCCTGCCGAAAAATCTCGGTCAGGGTAGCAACAGGAACAGCGCCAGACCCAATAACATCAGCAAGCACTTGTCCTGGTCCAACCGAAGGAAGCTGGTCGACGTCCCCAACTAGGATCAGGCTGGTCCTATCCGACAAGGCTTTGACTAACGATGCCATCAAAGACACGTCCACCATTGAGGTTTCGTCGATTACCAGGAGATCGCAATCCAGTGGCTCCTCGATGCCTCGTTTGAAACCGCCGTGTTTGGGATCCACTTCGAGGAGGCGGTGAATGGTTTTTGCCTCCATGCCGGTACTTTCCGAAAGACGCTTTGCTGCCCTGCCGGTAGGAGCCGCGAGAGCTACCTTCACGCCCTTGGCAACGAGGATACGTAGAATGGCATTAACCAAGGTCGTCTTACCCACGCCGGGGCCGCCGGTTATCACCATGACCTTCGACGAAACTGCCTTCGCAACGGCTTCCCGCTGGCTGGGAGCCAAGGTGACGCCGAGTTTTTGCTCGATCCACGGAATGGCTTTGACTGTGTCGATGTTGGGCCAAGACGGTTTGCCCAGGGCCAACGCCGTCAAGCGCTTGGCAATGATTTTTTCCGCGTTCCACAGATGGCCGAGGAAAATACACCTCCGGTCGTCGATGGTGTCAGCGACCACGATTTCGTCCTGAAGTTCCTGATGGAGGGCATCGCGAAGAATTTCGGTCGGGATTTCCAATAATTTCTCAGCTGCGGGAAGGAGCTCTTCCTCCGGTAAGCCGCAATGACCCTCGCTGACGGCTTCGGTGAGGGTGTAGGAGATCCCCGCACGGGCCCTGATCATGGCGGTCTTTTCAATGCCCATTTTTTCGGCGATTTGGTCGGCGGTTTTGAAGCCAATACCCCTGATGTCGCGGGCGAGGCGATAGGGGTTTTCACTGACAAGCGGGATGGCATCGGCGCCGTAGGTCTTGTAGATACGAACCGCCCTTGATGTGCCAACACCGTGCGATTGAAGAAACACCATGATCTCTCGAATCGCTTTTTGATCGGCCCATCCAGAGGTGATCCGGTCGACCCGTTTAGGGCCTATCCCGTCGAGCTCCAGCAGCCGGTCGGGTTCATTCTCGATGACATCAAAAACGTCTTCGCCAAACGCCTTGACCAGCTTCTTCGCGAAGTGAGGACCAATACCCCTGATCATGCCACTGCCAAGATACTTCTCAATGCCAGCGATAGAACTGGGCGGGAGCACCTTGAGAAAAGTCGTCTTGAACTGCATGCCGTGGTCACGGTTATTGTCCCACCGACCACTGCACTGGATAAACTCGCCGGGTTGAACGGATGCGGCGGACCCGAGAACTGAGACCAATTCGCGATGGCCACGCACCTTGACCCTGAGGACGCAAAAACCGGTTTCAGGGCTATGGAAAGTTACCCGTTCGACCAGTCCTGATAGGGGTTCGCGGTCCTGGTCGCGGTGGACTGATTCTTTGCCGAAGCTCACGCGGCGACCAAGCGCCAAAATGCAGACTTCCTTCCATGTTCCGACTTCAACCGATTTTCGTAGGCTTCGTGGGTTTCATAGGGTCCAAAACCTTCAATCAAGTCGGCGAGGTTCTCGCACTTCTGTAAATGACGAGCTGCGTGGCGGTATCTTTTCGACCTAGCCTTTGCCAGTGCAAAATCTATTAGCGCACGACGAAGGAGCGTAGACGCAAGGGGGTGATTGCCCTCAAGAGCATCGGCAGCAGGCGTCAATACTTCATAGTGATCGCCATCCAGTTCATCCGCACGGTTCAGTACCAAGTCGGCCACTTTGTCCAGGGAGGGCCAAGAGATCAGGAAATTGAGTGATTGATGAACACTTGGATACTGCAGTGCATGAGCCATCGCACGCTCCTCAGCCTCCATGTCGTCGAAATCCGGGAGTTGTTTAAGATATGATCGCAAATGGGTTCCATTCAGCGACCGCTCGAAACAAGACCAACAAAATTCTTGGGCCTCATCACCACGCCCGAGCGCCTCCAACACTTCAATTTTCATCTGCTCCCACTCAAACGGTATCCAGCCACGGCTGTCTTCATCGACAGCGTTGATCGCCGCCCAAGCTTCGTCGGGTCGCCCGGCCACTAGGAGGCGTTTGGCAATCTGGGCAGAGACAGCCGGAACACTTCTGGCCTCTTCGCTTTTTTGCGTGATGTAAGCATCCACATCGCCCTGAGCATCGGCGATCTCTTGTAATGCAAGGCTAACAACGCTTTTGCGATGTCGTTCGGCATATTCATCGCCATAGACTGGCCCACCAGATCCATAGCCAATTATCTCACGATCTTCAGTCCTCACCTTCGGCAGCGGTTCTTTCGACAACGAAACGAAGCGGTGCTTGAGGTGATTGAGACCCACCGAGCCTAAAGCAGGAGAAAGAGACCTGATCAGGTAATCGTACTGGCCATAATCGTTTTCGAGGAGTGCATTGAATGCCTGATCGGCAAGCGCAGTCGGCTCAGGGTTGGCCTTGACAGCGATCTCGCCGAAATCGTCGCACGCATCATGGAATATCCCGACCACAATCCCGCTTCCGTCATCGCAACGCGCGAATACCGAATTGGCCAGTCCCATGAACCGCCACATCAACTCGACGGCTTGAACCGAATCGTCCTTTGAAACTTGAGCAACGATGGCGCGACGCTGAAACTCAAGATCTTTCGTCAAGGCTTTGAGTTTATCCCATCCCACGAATGCATGAGAGCGGGCGATGGTTGCTAAGCGTTTGCGAATTTCTTTAGCCACTTCACCAGAGCTTAGTGTGCCCGCAAGTTCGAGCCGCAAACGACGCTTGGCTGCTGCGTCGCCTTTGGTGATATCCATCAGCAATTCAGTGAGGCGAGCAGCGCCCAGAGCCTCAAGGTTTTTCGCGTTTAATGTCTTCTTCGATGGCACGCTTTAGCGTCTCCCCAGCAATTCTCCTGCGATTGCAACTTTTTCGATCCGTCGTCACCTGAAGGCTACTATGCCCAGCGGATTTTTGCACAGTCTTCCCGAACCCGACGTGCTTGCCATCTTCAGCCTTGGCCTCGTCGGTCTCTGCTTCCAGCGCATCTCTAATACGGTCAAGCGCCGTAACGAAGCTGGCCTAAGCTATTCGTCGTCGACCGAGGATTCCTCGAACGCTTCTATGGCTCTCTCGGTACAAATGTCATGGAAATCCGCATAAAATTCAGATCGTGCGGAGAAGAATCCTAATGCGGAATCCAAGTGATCCTCAAAGTTCATCTCTAGCACATCGATCAATGACCATGCCGAGAGGAAGAAATCCGTCATCTCTCCGAGTGTAAGCGGCTTATCAGATACCATTTCGCTTGGCCCTGATAATGTATCGCCGTCATATTCATCGACCACTCGGTAATGAATTTTCCCCGCATCAAAGCGCGCATAGAGACAGGTCACATCAAACGTGGTGGACTCTATCACGATCCTCGCGACCTCAATTTCATTTGCTGCGGTATCCGGAAGATAGTTACCGCCCATAAACATGGGGTGGATCGAGCCCAGCGCTTTGATCTCGGCCTGGTCGATGCTGAGTGAGTTAAGGAGGTTTGTAAGTTCCTCAAACCGGCCTTCTTTATAAAGTTCTTCCAGCTGCTTCTTGACGGCGTCGCCCTTCACCTGCGCAATCAGATGCTCAGGCAGGGATTGAGGACCGAAATAGGTCGCGGGTCTGAAATCAAGATTGATCTTGTCACTCATGCCGATGCTTACGCCTCCATGCTTTCGTTTCATTTTCAGAAATTGACTTCACCTTGTTCATCTCGTAGTTAGCGCCACGAGCATCGCATCGGCCCGGTAAGCATCACGAAGCTCTTCGGTGACAGACGAAAACTCGGTCTTCCGCTCTGACATGCAACCCTCCTCAACCGGCCCGATGAGCAGTCGGGGTCTACTATCGATGACCTCCTCTAGCGTTAGGCCGGGATGCGCTCTCGCGTCTAAGAAGTCTAATGGCTCGCCATCGTCGCCCCAGGTCAGAGCAAAATAGACGTCGAATTCCTGCGATGCGAACGGGTTTTGGCTATCAAAATAGTGTGTTACGACATGACAACCACGCGGCAATTTTTGATGCATGTCGTGGTAATCAGTCACATATTTCCTGATCGCACCTAGGTCCCGGCTCCCGGCATATTTGACACGATAGAATGTAGCGAACGTGAGGTTTGTAAGACGTTTGTTTGAATATTCTGATTTCTTCGACCAGCGATAAATCGCTGTCTCAAGATCTAGTTCTGACGGCACATCTGGTGTCTTCGAACTCGCCGAGACTGGCGCCAAAACCCATGCGGAAACTGCGCCCGGCGCAGCCGCCGCAGACTTCAGAAACTCTCTTTTCTTGAACATAAATTTACCCTCCAACGGTTTTTTCCGTGGAGGGCTGACGCTCGATATTGCCTTTCAGGCCACATCCCCTTTGCGGGGGAACCACCTTGCACGAGCTGCAGGTTGGCGGGGCGCGTCAGCCCTCTCTTGATGTACTTTCGACAATAGTGGGAGGGCTGAATACTGGCAAGAGGTATCGCCAAGCCCTCCAAGGATTTCAGGTCATTGATTGGAATCCTTGTGTAGATCTCGTCGAATCAAATTCCTGAAATCCCATTCGACCGGTTTCCATTAACTCCCCTTAGGCTTCCTCCTGTCGCCGCAATCCCGCGGCAATCGACAGGAGAAAGTCATGACCCTCGATACCGTCCTTTATGACGAAGAAGCCGCCGGTAAATATATCGGTGGAGCCGCATCCCCAATATCGACCCGTACAATGCAGCGCTGGCGCCTGGAAGGCATTGGACCGGTCTACGTCAAACTCGGGCGTTTGGTGCGCTACCGGCAGTCTGATCTCGAAGCCTTTCTTGAGGCAGGCGCTTGCAAATCGACTTCGAGCGGGGCAATCGCCCCCGCACAAATCGGTCTAGAGGAGCGGAGATGTGGTTAGCGACTTCATCACGCTTCTGCGCCTGTCCGGACGTGCCAATAAGCTGATCCGTCGCGATAAATCCGGAAACCTAACCAAGGAAGCAGGACCAGCGATCACCGCGGCGGTCGCCTGCACCGTCTATGTTCCGGACTGCGCAACATTGGCCGAACTGCTGAAGACCGTCGCAGACGATCACACATCTGTATTAATACCCGGTGGCTATTTCCCCGGTACGGCGCCCGATGATGACACGCCATTGTCAGTCGGTCCTGAGTTCCATATCTCATCAAAGGCTAGTCTCGCCGCGCACCTTGGCATCGACAAAGACGATACGGACCAACTCATCGGCTGGCACGAGAACGACGGTCAACGGCATATTGCTCGCTTGAAAGCCAACATGCTGCCAAGCAGATGGATGCTCTTCGACCGAGATGAGGTCAGGGGCATGTCCGATAAGCTTGCGGCGATGTCTGACGATGAGTGGCTCGCCGCCATGTGCTCAATGGTTCCGGGGCTCGATGAAACCGAAATCGTCAAAGTGCCGAGTTCCACTGGCCGTGTGCTGGTTGACGGGGAGCCGATGTCTGCATCGGGCAGGCACTATTACGTCCCCATCAGTGACGGCGGCGACCTCGAGCGGTTTGGCGCAACACTACTGCAACGTTCATTCCTGAGCGGATACGGGTTCATGCGTCCTCTGTATTCGAAGGAGGATCCGGACAAAATCGTTGGGCAGCGACAGTGGTCGATCTTCGATCCGACAACGTTTTCGCGGGAGCGCCTAGTCTATGAAGGCGCGCCGACTGTCGAGGGCGAGGGGCTTACGTTGGCACCGCCGCGGATTGAGGTGCTCCCATGATGCAGCGCCTCGACACACGAACATTGCCAAATTTGACCGACAGCGAAATCGAGAAAATATCGGCGTCGACTGGCAACAAGCTACGCTTTGAGGTTCGGCGCAAATCCGTGTTGGGGGATGACGGGCAGGTATGCCAGATCCGCGTCAGAACCGCCGTTGTCGTCAATGACCGCTACCTGAAGCCGGATACGGAAATCGAGACAGAAGCCGGCACGATGACGCTGGATGCATTCTGGAAAAGCGATCACCAAAAACTCCGGTGTCAGGCGACATTTAGAGAATCTGGATCCGCGAATGGTATCCTTAGCCTTCATGGAGATTTTGAGCCGTTTCTGTTCGATAATGGAACGCGCATTAAGTACGTCTTGCCGGCTGACGAGCTGCGCGGAAGGATGCCGGGTGCATGGATCGAGCGCCTGTCAAACATGACCAATGAGAAAATACAGGAATGCTGGACGAACTCTCTGCGTTCGATGGATGCTGCACAACAACGCCGCATTCTCGACTGGGTTCATGAACATACCAGGCAGCGCCTTCAGCTTCTCAAAGAAGTCCTAAAATCTGCCACGGAGAATTGGGAACGGGAACGCATCGAGGCAACAAACGAGGGCGTTGTTGCTGGACTTGAGGCTGAGGGACGGGTTCCGATCGAATATCAGGCCGCGAACCTCCCGGATATTTTGCCCAGCGTCGAAGCCGCCATCTTTACGGACACGCAACACGACCTGGTGCTGACCCATACACAGGGACTTGTGACTGTTAGCGAGAAGCGACCGACTACAGTCCGTGAAGTCATCCGCGAAAATGATGCCAAAAATAACGATATCCCGCTGGGTCTCTTGATAGGACGGTATCAGCAGCACGAGCTAGGACTTCGGCTCATGGCGTCATGCTCTTTTTTGAAACGCGGAACCAATGACACACTGGTCGAAATCGCGGCGCCGACAAAGCTGGTTCACACAATGCTTGAGGTCAGCCACAAGCGCGCCCGCGCGCTGGTCGGTATTATCGAACATCCCGCGGTCAAGAATGATGGAACATTGATCGACGGTTCTGGGTTTGATCCGAACACGGGCTTTTATACCCGCATTCCGAAAGATCTCGTTCCTGAACTCCCGGAGAAAATCACTGTAAAGATGGCGGCGGCTTCGTATCGCTGGCTATGCGATGAAGCGTTGGCCGATTTTCCCTTTGCTTCCGAGCTAGATCGCGCCGGTGCGGTTGCCATGATCCTGACGGCCATTCAGCGACGTCTCATGACTGGCGCCGAGGGCGCGCCGATGTTTGCGACCTCTGCACCTGTTCAGTCTTCCGGTAAGACGGCACTCGTGCGTCTGATGTCATACCTGGTCCAGGGAACCGGACTGCCTGTCACATCGTGGCCAACGAATGACGAAGAGATGGGAAAACACCTTCTCGCCATCTTGATGGAAGGGTTGCCTGTCGTTCTTTTCGATAATCTGCCGGAAGGCGGCAAGATCGAAAGCGATGAACTCGCCAAAGCGTGTACGGCCGAGAAATACCGGCGACGTATCCTCGGTGAAAACCGTGAAGGCGAGGCACCCACCAACGTCGTCTGGTGTTTTACGGGAAACAACATCCAGCCCGTCGGC